>SMVB01178864.1_pt1 | contig 13960 bp, 16 predicted proteins | sample 2456461 | NCBI WGS metagenome assembly SMVB01 (sample SAMN11095934, study PRJNA526329) | marine sediment metagenome | biome: Marine sediment; feature: Surficial sediment; material: Deep marine sediment; isolation source: Hadal surficial sediment | place: Pacific Ocean | collected 2014-05 | depth... | reverse complement strand
CCGAATCGAGGGACGCCGAATCGAGCGATGCCGTGAGGGTGTGTCACTGGTGCCGAGAGGCACTTCCGGCGCGAGACTCCATCCACTTCTGTCCTTTCTGCGGGAGTGACTTACGCCCATCCCCGTGTCGCAAGTGTGGCGAGCCGATGGAGGCGCGGTGGCAGTTCTGTGGTTCCTGTGGCGCTGACGTGCGTGGTTAGACGGATCGCCGCCCTAATCTGCCTGGTGTCAGTAGGGTGTGGGATCGAACCGAAGGCCCCTTCCGAGGCGGTCGAGGAGGCCAACACGGATCCCCACTCGGAGATCGCGGCGGGTGCTCAGCTCGTTCAACTCTCTGGAGGCCGAGACGTGGAGCATGTCGTGCCGCCCCATCTGGAGATCGACACGGGGGAGTGGGTCCAGTTCGTAACGCTCGACCGCCGTGTCCACACCGTGTCCTTCGTGCCCGACTCACTCTCTCCTGCGGCGCTCGAGTATCTGGCCGCCACCGGCCAGCTCCAGGGCCCACCACTGCTCTCCCGCGGGAGTCGATTCTTGGTCGATTTCCGGAACGCTCCCCCGGGTCGGTATGTTTTCTCGAGCGCGAGCCACGGGGAACCTGTCTTTGGCAGCATAACCGTCCGGGAGCCTTCGGCGGATCGCTAGATTCACCGCGCCCTACACGATTCGAGGGAGTTAGATGGGAACGCAAGGACACACAAAGGATATCGTCGTGCTCTCGGGGAAGAGGACCCCGTTCGGAACCTTCGGTGGAAGCCTCAAGGGCTTCACTGCGACCGATCTCGGAGTTTTTTCGAGTGTCGCGGCGATCGAGGCTGCTGGGGTGGCGCCGGACCAGATCGATCACACCTTCATCGGGAATGCCCTCCAAACTTCTTCGGACGCGATCTATCTCGCCCGGCACGTCGCTCTACGATCCGGCGTTCCGCAGGAAAGTCCGGCGCTGACCGTCAACAGGCTGTGCGGATCCGGTTTCGAAGCGATCGTCCAGGGAGCCAAGGAAATTCTCCTGGGGGGGGCCCGGGTGACGCTGTGCGGTGGCACGGAGTCCATGAGTCAGGCGCCCCACGTCGTGCGCGGCGCTCGCTGGGGCCAGCTTCGCCTTGGACCGGCTGGGGAATCCTTCGAGGACCTACTTTGGGAGGCCCTCAGTGACTCCAACTGCGATATGACGATGGCCCAGACGGCTGAGGAACTGGCGGAGCGCTACGAGGTCACCCGGGAGGAAGCCGATCAGGTGGCGGTCCGTAGCCAGCAGCGCGCCAAGGCAGCGTGGGATGAGGGTCGCTTCGCGGCCGAGATCATCCCGATCATGATCAAGACCAGAAAAGGTGAAACACAGTTCGCACACGACGAGCACATGCGGCCCGATACCACTCTTGAAACGCTCAGTGGACTTCGCCCGTACTTCAAAAAGGATGGTCTGGTGACCGCCGGCAATGCCAGCGGCATCGGCGATGGGGCGGCGAGCGCCGTGGTGGCGGATGCGGATTGGGCCGATGAACACGGGATCGAACCGCTCGGCCGCATCGTGTCCTGGGGATTCGCTGGGGTAGACCCGCGGGTCATGGGCATCGGACCGGCGCCCGCCTCCCGTCTCGCCCTCGAAAAGGCGGGGTTGAGTTTGGACGATATGGACCTCGTGGAGGTGAATGAGGCTTTTGCGGGCCAATACATGGCGGTTGAGAAGGAACTCGGACTCGATCCGGCCATCACGAACGTGAACGGGGGAGCGATCGCCATCACCCATCCTCTCGCCGCATCGGGGGCCCGCATCACCATCCACCTTCTCCACGAGCTCCGGCGGAGAGGTGGAAAGTACGGTCTCGGGGCGGCCTGCATCGGTGGAGGCCAGGGGGCGGCGGTTGTCGTCGAGGCTCTCCCCAGCGGGGACGCTCAGTAGTGGTCATCGAGACGGTGGGCGTAGTGGGATGCGGGCTCATGGGCAGCGGCATCGCCGAGGTCGCGGCGAAGGCGGGCTTCGACGTCGTCGTGCGGGAGGTGAGTGACGAGCTGATCGAGGGCGGCCGAGACCGGATCCGCAAGTCACTCGATCGAGCAGTGGAGAGGGGCAAACTCACGGAGGCCGACCGTGACGCGGCGTGGAGTCGTCTCCGTTTTTCGACCGACCTCTCGGATCTCGCTGACCGACATCTCGTGATCGAGGCCATCATCGAGGAGATCGCGGCGAAGAACGAACTGTTTTCGGCGCTGAATGATCTGTGTGGGCCCGAGACCATATTCGCCTCCAACACCTCTTCTCTGACGATAACCGACATGGCGGCCGCTAGCGGACGGGTGGATCGAGTGGTTGGCCTCCACTTCTTCAATCCGGTCCCCGTGATGCAACTGGTGGAGGTCGTGCGCACCATCGCGACGAGCGATGAAGCCTTCGACGCCGTGTATGCGTTTGCCGAGGCGTTGGGCAAGAAGCCGATCACGGCGAAGGACAACTCAGGCTTCGTAGTGAACCTGTTGCTGGTGCCCTATTTGCTCGACGCTATCCGACAGCTCGAGCGCGGTGTGGCCTCGGTGGAGGATATCGATCGCGCGATGATGCTCGGCCTGGGATATCCCATGGGTCCCTTCGCGCTTTGCGACTTCGTCGGGATCGATACGGTCTACCGGATTTCAGAGATCATGTTCGACGAATATCGGGAGAGTCGATATGCGCCTCCGCCGCTCTTGAAGCGGATGGTCTCGATGGGGCGGTTTGGTAGAAAGACGGGAAAAGGGTTTTACGACTGGTCGGGGGATCGGCCGGTGTCGGTGCCGCTCTGAAGCGGGACCCTAAACCTTGCCGCGGCGCTGACGCCGGCGTTCACGCCGAATGGCCGCCTCGCGCTTCCGCTTCCGCTGGGCGCTAGGCTTCTCGTAGAAGCGACGCTTCCGTAGTTCCGAGTAAAGACCCGACCGCTGCACTTTACGCTTGAAGCGTCGCAGCGCGCGCTCGAGGCTCTCGTTGTCTTGAATTGTGACTTCCAAAGGACGACAACTCCCTCACTGTGCGATTCCCTTGCTGTACGATCGAACCCAGTAGGAACCGAAGATCAAGAATCCAACCAAGACAAAAAAATAGTAGCTATCACCCCATCAGGGAAGCTTTTGCGTACGGTGGAGGGTGTGCGTGTAGATCATGTACTCCTCTCTGTTGGCGAGGAAGTCCTCGACCCACACTTCGAACGGTGGCATGGGGATTCGTGCCTCGATGTACTCGATGACGAGCATGCCCAGCTGCAACCGATCCTTCGCGCCAAAGTCCACTCGTTGACCCTCCAGAATCGAGTCGACCGCCCCCTCGAAGCTCTTGGGGTCGACGAGGGTGATGAAGTGGCAGACCTGATCGAGCCGGTAGGACTGGTAGAGGGACTGTAACTCCGCAGTATCCAAGTTTCCGTCGGCGTCATCCATACGCTCCTCGGCGGACGCCGAGAGCTCCTTGGAGTTTTCCAGGAGCAGCTTTTTGAACCACCGACGGGTCTTGGGAGATTGACGGGCCTCGGCTCCCCGCGATGTGTGCTGAGAGGACGAGAGCAAAGCCCGGAAAAGCGGCCGCCCCAGTCCGCGGGCCTTATGGTCGATCTCCGCCTCGGACGCTTCGATGAAAATATCCGCAGTCCGTACCTCGTCTGATTCTCCGTCGCTGTCCTGCGGGCGGAAAGCGAGATGTCCGTGCCACTGGCCGTCCCGGCCGAGGAAGGTGACGAGAAAACAGGACCAGGTTTCTTTTTCCCAGTCCAGAAATCCGAGCGATCGCCGGCGGGATCGGTCGATGAGAGCGTGTTCGGTCAAGTCGGTGATCGGGTAGAGGGAAGCGTCGAGCTTCTTGCCAGAACTGTAAACATATTGTTATCGTGGAATCATAAGAGTGTAAAATAGTGAGCATTACCGCATTGCAAAGCCTTTTATGGATGTTTGCGATGTAGGAGAGTCCCGGCAGGAATGCCGGTTTTTTTGCCTCGATTCTCTCGGAGGGTCGCTGCAGCGGTCTGCCGACGAAACGAATATCGCCCATATGGACGGTGAGGAGAAAGAATGGAGGGAACGGTTTTCTCGCTTCACTCCACGGCCAGGCCTGAGGCCATGGCTGATGTTCCCGGCGTCTGTGAACTTCCATTGACCAGGGCTGTGGTCCACTATCGTGACCTTCATGAGATGGATCCGCCAGGGGGACGCATCCAGGACATCGGACTCGCCCTTGTGCTTCAGGGCCGCTTCGCTTCATCGGCAGAAGTTCTGGATCTTGGAAGCTCCACTGTGAAGATGTTGGACTTGAGTTCGGAGCTGGTGGTTCTCGACTGGGTATATGAGCCCACGCTGAAGCACATCAATCGTCTGCTCCTGGAGAGGGCCCAGGGACCCGAAGAGCTGGACGCGCCCGGGCGGCTGGGGACCTACTCGTTCCAGATTGCCCTGGGTTTGCTCGGCCGCCTCGGATACGGGCCACTCACACGCCCCACGATTCTCAGGATCGGATTCCGAGACATTTGCCGGGACCTGGATTTTCACGAGGGTACGGCGGTCCGGATCGTCCTCGGTGAGCGTCGGGTCGCGCGTGCGCGCCTCGACTATGACGCGAACTGCCTGGTGTTCAGTACACCCTCGCCGGAGCCGGACGCCATCCTCGAAGCGGCCGTGCTGGAATCGTTCCCTCACAGCGACGTATTGCGTCTCAGTGAGGCTCACGATGGTGGCTCCGTGCAATATCAGGTCCGTCTTTCGTTTCCGGCAACCTTCGCCGAAGCGCGTGGGGAGTTGCACACGATCAGGCGAGGCCTCGGGGTACTATTGGCCCGATTCGAGCCCGAACGTTTCAAGGGGATCGAGCAGCATCTCACCACCTTTGGATTGCGCGATACGCTTTCCCAGCTCCATGTCCGGGAGCGACTTACGAAAATCGAGGCACTTCGAATCCGTCACGCGGCCGTCGGCGACACCGTACATTAGCGCTAGCCCCACGCCATGATCGTAACTCCCGAAATCAGACAGCTCGACGGGGGGGGAGCGCCACCCGGCCTCGGGAACCCCACCGTTTTTCCGTCCGATGCGGAGGCCGTGAAGGGACGCTTCGAGGAGTATTGCCGGCAGCAGGTGACCCTTCTTCTTGAGATCATCCCCCGGCAGGCGGTCAGGCCGCTGTACCGTCGCGCGAGGATCTGGGCGACCGAGCGGGGCCTCCACGAGACCAAGGATCCGATGGCGACCCTACGCGGTTTCTGCCGCGAGCTGCTTCCCCTGCCGCCACTCGAAGTCTGGCTCGCGGATTGCGACCACCGCTTGGCGAATCCAGGTGCGGGGGTGGAATGGGCAACTCTTGCCGATCCCATGGAGCCCATCGCGGTCGATGTCCGGCGAATCGACCACGGCTCGGAGCCGTGGCATGGAACGCTCGAGGTGTATCGAGGCGGGGACGCGTGGCGGGGGCTCATTCGATTCCAGCGCGACGGAGAGGAAGACTATTTCCGCACCGGCGAAATCTTCCGCGAAGATGACCTCCAAGACCTTCGAGATCGATTCCATTCTTTTACTGTTTCTACCATGAGCGCCTTTCTGCGCTCGACCCTTCCATAAACCGAGTTTTTTTGCAAAAAATCTTCTCGGCCGAAAGTGAGATTTTTTTGGAATCAGTTCTCGTAAGTTCCCACCAGAGTTGAATTTCACTCCTTCCTCCACAGGGGATTATCGGCACTTCAGATGCCGGGGAACAGTTGGTTTCGGGCCAAAAACGTCATTTATAAGTAGTTGCTGTGTAATAACTTACAAAATTAGGTTGGGTGCACGACAATTTTAATAACAGGCTTGCGCCCACCGGAAATGACGTGTACTATGCCTTCGCCTCGACGCTGTTAACATTCCTTGACAATGTCGAAATTCACGACAGCTCAGTCGATCCTTTCGGATCATTTCGTGAATTTTCGAACCACCAAGACCTGGGGAGAATTGCGTCCATGTGGGAGACCCGCTCTGTGCAGATTACCGTCCGACTTCCCCATGATATCGCAGAGCAGGCCGAGGAGGTGCAGAAGGCGGATCCGGAATTCTTGAGCCGGGTCGTGCTCTACGGTCTCACCCGCCGATCCATCTATCACCAGCTGCGTGAGCGCAGCCGGGACCGAAGCTCCGACGATCTTCCCGCCCCGCCCGTCACGTAAAGGACTTGACTCTCCCGGCGCACGCCAATAGAACCTAAGGGTAAGTACGGCAGGCACTTGCACGTCACGGGCTGGCGTGCGGGGGCGCGTGTACAGTGCTGGGAGGGACCGCATGAGCGACGCCCGGCCGGAAAAATCGCAGAAGGGGAGTCCCGATTTGGCGGAACGCGTTCTCCGGGCGAAGTACCTGGACTACTGTTCCTCCCAAGTCGCTGAACACCTGCTGCTGCTTTCGCCGGACGAGATCTACGTCCTCGCTCAGGAGGCGCTCAGGGCGGGTGGTCAGAAGAGTGATCCTTCGTACGAGCAGATGGTGCGATTGGCCACCGAGGGTGTCGCTCAACGGCTCACGCTGCCCCCGTTCGAACAGTGGGCCGCGGAATATGAACGGGACCCGGCCCGTTACGACGATCAACTGATAGGTCTCTGGGAAAGCGAGCTCGACGATGTACCCGACGCGTAGACGCGGGGAGAAGGACTAGAACGGCAGGTCGTCGTCCGGTTCGGATATCGGTGGGCTCGACGACGCCCTGGGATCGCTCTCAATGCTTTCACGGCGACCACCCTCACCCCCCCCGCCGCCAGCGGTGGACCCGAGCATGACCATCTCGGTGACGACGACATCGGTCCAGTACCTCTTCTGGCCGTCCTTTTCGGTCTCGGAGTATTCGATACGCCCCTCGACGTAGAGCCGGTCACCCTTCTTCACCCATTGATCAACGACGTCGACGAGGCGACCGAAAAAGGTCAGACGGTGCCACTCGGTCTTCTCTTTCTGCTGACCGGAGCCGTCCTTCCATTGGCGGTTCGTGGCCAGGGACACCTTCGCAACCTGGGTGCCCGAAGAGGTGGCTCGGACGTCGGGGTCGTTTCCCACGTTTCCGATGAGCATGACCTTGTTGAGGGACCGGCTCATTATCGTTACGCTCCTTGGAGATCGATGGGGATTCACGCGCCAAGTAGGCCGTGCGGCGCCCCAAGGTACCAAGGCCTCCTAGCGGGCGCTATGGGCGGATGGCGCCCCCTGATCGGCCCTCCTAACTTTTGCCTGATGGGCTCCCCCCGGGGGCCCTCCCACGCTTGATCTTGCCGAGCCTGCCATGAGTGATCTTCAGTACATTCGAGTCGAGTGGGAGGGGGAGCTGGCGATCGTCGTGATCGACCGTGTCGATAAGCTCAACGCCCTGAATGCAGAGGTAGTACGTGAGCTCGGGGACGTGTTCCGTGACCTCAAGGACGACGACGGTGTCCTGGGAGTGATCCTGACCGGGGCAGGGGATAAGGCCTTTGTCGCCGGAGCGGACATTGGCGAGCTCGCTCAGCTCACACCGCTCACCGGCGTGAAGGTCAGCCGCGAGGGGCAGAGGACTTTTACGGAGATTGAGCGTTTTCCGAAGCCTGTGCTTGCCGCCGTAGGAGGGTACGCGTTGGGTGGGGGATGCGAACTGGCTCTTGCGTGCCACCTCCGAGTCGCCAGCGAAAATGCCCGATTTGGGCTTCCCGAGGTGGGGCTCGGCATAATGCCCGGCTACGGCGGGACGGTGCGGCTCGCCAGAATCGTGGGTTTCGGCCTTGCCGTGGAGATGGTGCTGACCGGCGCTATGATCGACGCGGAGAGGGCGGAACGGATCGGCTTGGTGAGCGCCGTCTATTCCCAGGAAGAGCTTCTCGACCAGGCGAAGGTGTTCCTCCGAGGGATTACGAAGAACGGCCCGATCGCGGTTCGCATGGCACTGGAGTCCCTTTATTTGGCCCAAAATTCGGCACCCGCGGACGCCGCGAGCTTCGAATCCGCGCTTTTTGGGTTGCTCGCGTCCACCACCGACATGAAAGAGGGAATGACGGCCTTTCTCGAGAAGCGCAAGGCCGCTTTCAAGGGCGAATAGCCTGGGGGCCCGACGGGTAGATGTAGGGCCTCCGGACCGTTAAATTTCCCCATGCTTCCAAGGCTTTTCCTGGCATCCGTTCCTTGCACCTGAGCGTGCTGAAAACCCGGCTTTTTCGCAACCTCGGGGAGCAGAAGATTTCCTTCCCTCCGGAGGGCGTGGCGGTCATCGGTGGGAACGCTCAGGGGAAGTCGAACCTACTCGAGGCCATCTACTATTTGGAGACCTTCCGCTCCTTTCGCGGTGCCCGCCTGGAGCACCTCATAACCTTCGGAGAGGACGTCTTCCGGGTTGCCGGTGAAGTGGTTTCCGAGAACGGAGTTGGGGGCTCCTCCACCGAGGTCGCGGCGGCGTATGAAGCATCGAGTCGTCGCCGTAGGGTGACCATCGACGGTGCCGAGCCGGAACGCATCGGGGATGCGATCGGGAGGCTGGGCGCCGTGATTTTCTCACCGGGCGATGTCGGCATCGTGAACGAGGGACCGGTCCGCCGCCGCCGATTCCTGGACGTGGCCCTTTCGCTGAACGAGAAAGGATACTTGGTGGCGCTACAGGGGTTCCGGCACGCACTGGCACAGCGGAACGCGGCGCTCCGCGCCAATCAGGCCGAGGCGGTGGTGAGGGCATGGGACGAGCCCCTCGCTCGGAGCGGAGCGACCGTGATGGGGGCACGGCATCGATGGGTTTCCGAGTGGCGGAATGCCTTTCGCGGCTACTACGAAGCGGTGAGTGGAGGGGACTCGGCGACGATGACCTACACGCCCAAGGTGTCCGTGGAGGACTGGGAGGACGACGGAATCTATCAAGCCTACCAGGACACCCTGGACGCCCGCTGGGCCGTAGATCTTCGGCGACAAAGTACGAGTACCGGACCCCATCGCGACGAGCTCCTGCTCACGCTCGTGGAGGGTGAGAATGAAGTCGAGGTGAGGGAGTTCGGCTCGGGAGGGCAGCGCCGGACCGTGGCACTCGCGCTCCGGTTGATCGAGGGAGATGCGATCCGCAAGGCGAAGAACAGTGCTCCGGTGCTCCTGCTCGACGACGCGTTTGCCGAGTTGGACGACGCTCGAAGAGAGAGGATCTTCGGGCTGATGGGGCAGGATCGGTTCGGTCAGGTCATCATCACCGCGCCCAAGGAAAGCGACGTACCCCTTCAGGGCGACACGCTTCCCCGCTGGGGAATCCGCGAGGGGCGGATCTGCGCGTGACCGAGGCTGGGCCGACACGGGTGGGGGATCTCCTCGATAACCTCTTGGAGAGGCGCGGCCTGAGTACACAGATCCGGAGGATCGGCGCGCTCGACGTTTGGTCGGGCGCGGTCGGGAAAAGAATTTCCGACGTGACGAAGGCGAAGACAGTCGTAGCGTCGACGCTGTTTGTAGAGGTCCGGAGCAGTGCGTGGCTCATGGAATTAAGCCTCATGAAGGAGGCCCTGTTGGAACGGGTCAATGCGGAGTTGGGAGGGGAGGGGACGATCGATCGGATTGTCCTGACGCTGATGGAGGGGGATGGATCGTAACGGCCGGTTTAGGGACGGCGTGGAGGCCAGACCCATAAAGGAGTGAGCTGTAGATGGCGAAGAAAGGCGACAAAAAAAAGGACGACAACCGGACCAACGGTGACTACACGGCCGGGCAGATCACGGTACTCAAGGGGCTCGAGGCTGTTCGGAAGCGCCCGGGAATGTACATCGGGTCGACGTCCGCCCGGGGACTGCACCACCTCGTGTATGAAGTTGTTGACAACTCCATCGACGAGGCGATGGCCGGCTTCTGCACCGAAATACAGGTCGTGCTCCGTGAGGACGGCTCGGTAGCCGTCACCGACGATGGCCGGGGAATTCCCGTTGATATACACCCCGAAGAGGGTGTGCCCGGCGTGGAGCTCGCCATGACCACGCTGCACGCGGGCGGAAAGTTCGATAAGGACTCCTACAAGGTATCAGGGGGTCTCCACGGTGTCGGCGTAAGCGTGGTGAATGCACTTTCCGAGTGGCTGGAAGTGGAGATCACCAGAGACGGCCACCGGTACCATCAGCGCTACGCGAGGGGAATCAAAGAGACCGAGCTCAAGACGCTCGGAAAGGCGAAAGGCAGCGGAACCGTTGTCACCTTCATGCCGGACCCGGAGATCTTTCCCGAACGCTCGTACAATTTTGAGACCCTCAACAATCGCCTACGCGAGCTCGCGTTCCTCAACAAGGGACTGAAGATCGTGCTCACCGACGAGCGGGACGGTACCGAGGAGACCCATCAGTACGAGGGTGGGCTCGCCTCCTTCGTGGAGCACGTGCGGGGTTCCCGGCAGCCGCTTCACGAAAAGATCATCTACTTCGAGGCCAGCCGCGAAGAGGCCGACATCGAGTTGGCGATGCAGTACGACGACGGGTTCAGCGAGCACACACACACCTTCGTCAACAACATCAACACGCATGAGGGTGGGGCCCATCTGACGGGGCTCAAGGCCGCGCTCACGCGGACAATCAACGACTATGGCCGACGCAACAAATTGTTCAAGAAGGACGAGGAGAGCCTGTCGGGCGACGATGTGCGTGAGGGACTCACGTGTATTCTAAGCGTGAAGGTCATGGAGCCTCAGTTCGAGGGGCAGACCAAGACCAAGCTCGGGAACAGCGAGGTGCGGGGGGCGGTTGAAGCTGCGATCAATGAGCACCTGGGGATCTTTCTGGACGAGAACCCCAAGGCCGCCAAGGCCATCATCGAGAAGTCACTGTCTGCGGCGAGAGCCCGGGAGGCTGCCCGCAAGGCCAGGGATCTGGCTCGCAAAAAGAGTGCTCTCGAGGGGGGTGTCCTCCCAGGCAAGCTTGCGGACTGTTCCATTTCCGATCCGAGCCTGTGCGAGATCTACCTGGTCGAGGGAGACAGCGCCGGTGGAAGTGCGAAGCAGGGTCGGGACCGGTCCTTCCAGGCCATCCTTCCGCTCAAGGGCAAGATTCTCAACGTCGAGCGGGCGCGCATCGACAAGATCCTCTCGAACGAAGAGATCCGGGCGATGATCACCGCCATCGGATGCGGTATCAGGGAGGATTTCGAAATCGAAAAGGCCCGCTATCACAAGATCATCATCATGACTGATGCGGACGTGGACGGTGCTCACATCCGCACCCTGCTTCTCACCTTCTTCTTCCGGCAGATGAGGGATCTGATCGAGGAGGGTTACATCTACATCGCTCAGCCGCCCCTTTACCGCGTGTCGAAGGGAAAGAAGGAGTACTATGCCTACTCGGAGGAAGAGCGTGACGAGTACATCGGTCGCCTTTCGAACGGGAAGCCGGAGGGAGAGACGCGGGGTATTTATATTCAGCGGTACAAGGGTCTCGGGGAGATGAACCCGGATCAGCTTTGGCGCACGACCATGGATCCGGAGGCGCGAACGATCTATCAGGTGACGGTGGACAGCGCGTCCGAGGCGGACTTGATTTTCAGCCAGCTCATGGGCGACGACGTAGAGCCGCGGCGCCAATTCATCGAGGCCAACGCCAAGTACGTCAAGAACCTGGATGTGTAGGGACTTCCGGTGACGGACCCCAAACGCCTCAACATGCAGCAGTTGGTCTCGTACCTGGCCGAGAACGCCGGACATTGGATCGAGAGTCAGCGTGCGCAACACCGCGTGCACGCGAAGCCTCTGCCCGATACCACCGTGGCCGCCCTCGGTGGGTTTTTCGAGCCGGAGACGCTGGATCGGACCCGCATAAGAAACGTCCCGAGCATCGACAATCCTCCTTTCTACAGAGAGTTTGAAGAGGCCGGAGAATCCTTTCCGCTAGACTTCACAGTCTGGGCAGCGATCACTTTTGGGGACGTCATTCTCGTGAATGGCGAGCAGGTGCCCGGGCCGCCGTCCCATTCGGTGGTGTTCCACGAGATGGTGCACGTGGTTCAGTATGACGTGCTCGGGATCCACGAGTTCGCCCGTAGGTATGTGACTCCCTTCATACAGAACCGCTTCAACTACATGGCGATTCCGCTCGAAACCATCGCCTTCGACCTCCAAGGACGATTCGAGGAGTCGGGCGGAGACCCATTTTCTGCGGAGGCCGAGATTCGTTCGATAATCGGTGCGCCAGGGCTTCCTTACGCGGGGAGTGGGAGGCAGAACTAACCTCCCGAGAGCGGTCCCGCGATCTCAAACACGTATACCGCCAGGAGCCCCAAGACACCGATCACCGTCAGGTAGTAGATCGTGGGCAGGATGGTCTTTCGCAGGGTGGCCCCTTCCCGTCCCAGCAGCCCCACCGTGGCGGAGGCGGCGACTACGTTGTGGATTGCGATCATGTTTCCTGCCGCGGCTCCCACGGCCTGGAGGGCCACGATCATCGCGCTCGAGATAGCCAGGCGCGCAGCCACCCCGTGTTGAAAAGCCGCGAACATGAGGTTGCTCACCGTGTTCGAACCGGCGATGAAGGCGCCCAGGGCTCCGGTCACGCCCGCGAAAAGTGGCCAGACGCCCCCCACCGTGTCGGCGACCCAACCCGCCATTTCGAGCGGCATCGATTGGAGGCCTGCCGCGTTCACCCCCGAATTGATGTAGACACGAACCATGGGCACGGTGAAGATCAGCACGAAGCCGGCTCCCAGCAGGACCCGGCTGGAGTCGACGAACGCGTTCTTGAGGGCCGTCGCGCTCATGCGGTGTAACAAAGCCGTGATCCCCACGACCGCGATCAGAAGCGTGCCCGGCAGGTAGAGCGGTGTGGTCACCGCGGTCACCGACGTTCCGAAGATCTCCGGCCACTCTATGGTGAAGCTCCGAAGCAGATCCCCGAAGGGAAGCGAGGGAAGACGGCTCAGGACCAGGAGCACCGCCAATAAGAGGTACGGAACCCACGCCTTTCCGGCCGACATCTCCGGGTGCTCTCCTTCGTCCTTCGAACCGACTTCGAGAGAGCTCACCCAGTCCGAGGGCCACCGTTCCGAAGGGGGAAAGTCCCAGGTATCCTTCGGGAGGAGGAAGCCCTTCCGTGCCGCGGAGGACACGATCGCCAGCCCCACTAAGCCTCCCAGAAGCGACGGGAATTCCGGCCCCAGGAGCCACGCCGTGAGGAAGTACGGAACGGTGAATGCGACACCGCCGAACAATGCGAACGGCACCACCGAGAGCCCTTCGGTCCAGGACTTCCGCGCACCGAAGAATCGGGTCATCATCACCACCATCAAGATGGGCATGATCGTGCCGGTGATGGCGTGGAGGCCGGCTGCCCGGATGGTCACGGCTCTGACGTACTCGGGAAGGGTCGCACCGGAAGCGGCCAGCGCAGCCGTAAACTCTGGGCTCACCACGCCGCCCTGTACACCCACCAAAATTGGCGTTCCCACCGCGCCGAACGTCACCGCCGTGCTCTGGATCATCATTCCCAACATCACCGCGCCCGCCGCTGGGAAGCCCATGGCGACCATGAGGGGGGCGGCCACGGCGGCCGGTGTCCCGAAACCCGCAGCGCCCTCGATGAAGGATCCGAACAGCCAAGCGATGATGACGACCTGAACCCGGCGGTCGTCGCTGATGTCGTGGAAGCTCCTACGGATGGCGGAAACGCCCCCTGACCGCTCGAGTGTGTTGAGGAGCAGAATCGCCCCGAAGATGATCAGGAGGAGGTCGAAGGTGAGGAAGAGCCCCTGGACGGTTGAGGCCGCCACGTCCACGAAGGCCATGTTCCAGACGTTGAGGGCGATCACGACCGCGGTGACATAGACCACCGGCATGGCCCACTTGGCCGGCACACGGAAGCCCACCAGGAGGATTCCACCGAGAAAGATGGGCAGGGCGGCGAGGGCGGCCAGCACGGCAGGATTCACGAGGGCTCCTTGGGCTCAGGGGATCGGCCCACCCCTTCGGACCGACCGGACAACATGAGGCGGCGGGAGGGTTGGGAAAAGACCGGCGCCGGCGCATGCGGGG
>SMVB01145704.1_pt1 | contig 13960 bp, 17 predicted proteins | sample 2456461 | NCBI WGS metagenome assembly SMVB01 (sample SAMN11095934, study PRJNA526329) | marine sediment metagenome | biome: Marine sediment; feature: Surficial sediment; material: Deep marine sediment; isolation source: Hadal surficial sediment | place: Pacific Ocean | collected 2014-05 | depth... | reverse complement strand
GGGCAGCGAGCATGTGATGGTGGTGCATTCCGATGACGGGTTGGACGAGATCAGCATCGGTGCTCCCACCCGGGTCGCCGAACTCAAAAACGGTGAAGTGAATATCTGGCCCATCATTCCCGAGGAACTGGGTGTTACCCGGCAGGACCTGGGCGCGGTTCGCGTGGATGGGCCGGAAGAAAGTCTGGCGGTGATTCGCAAAGCTCTGGCCGGTGAAACCGGGGCCGCCTTTGACATGGTGGCGCTCAATGGCGGCGCCGCTATCTACGTAGCCGGCAAGGCATCCAGCCTGGCCGAGGGCGTGGACAGGGCGCGGGGTGTGCTCGGTGACGGCAGCGCTGCAAACGCCCTCGAATCCCTGGTGACGCTGACACAGCGGCTCGGTGATGATGCATGAGCGACACTCCCGACAGGCTGGCGGAGATTCTCCGACACAAAGTTGCCGAGGTAACGGCGCGGGCCGCCGAACTCCCGTTGCCGGCGCTAAGCGCGAGGGTCGAAGCCGCATCACCGCCCAGGGGCTTCGCCAACGCGTTGCATCGCACGATGGAACAGGGAAGTCCGGCGGTCATTGCCGAGATCAAGAGAGCGTCACCGAGCAAAGGCATTTTGCGGCCCAACCTCGATCCCGCGGAAATCGCCCGCGCTTACGAATCGGCGGGCGCTGCGTGCTTGTCCGTGCTGACGGACGAGGCGTTCTTCCGGGGCTCGCTCCTTGATTTCAAGTTGGCCCGCGGCAGTTGTGCGCTGCCGGTGTTGCGCAAGGACTTCATGCTCGATGCCTGGCAGATCTACGAGTCCCGGCTCATCGGCGCCGACTGCATTTTGCTCATCGTGGCCGCCCTGGGAGACGCGGTATTGCAGGAACTGTGTGTGCTCGCCATGGATCTGGGGATGGACGTGCTGGTGGAGGTCCACGACCGGGAGGAACTGGACCGGGCGCTGGCCACACCGGCCACGCTCATCGGCATCAACAACCGCAACCTGCACACCTTCGAAACCGATTTCACCACCACGCTCGACCTGAAGCCCTACGTCCCGGACGACCGCCTGCTGATCAGCGAAAGCGGCATCACCGACCCCACCGACGTGGAACTGCTCCGGGATGCGGGCGTAAACGCTTTTCTGGTAGGGGAGACTTTAATGCGTTCGGCAGACCCCGGTGAAAAACTGAAACAGCTGTTTGATTGAAGCGGGTGCATGGGTGGGTGATTTGCAGGAGCGGCTTTCCAACCGCGATTCCTTTCGGAGGCGCCTGCCCGCACACCTGTCTTTCAGTAAATGGGGTCTGACCCCAATTCATCCCCTTTGATTGAAACGGGTGTATGGGTGGGTAATTTGTAGGAGCGGCTTTCCAGCCGCGATTCCTCCAAACCGCTTTCGGAGGCCTTACCCGCGCGCCTGACCCGGGAAAAACAGCTAATCAGTCATGTCGAAGACAACGATGGTCTTGCCATGCACGGACATCAGACCGTCGTGCTCCAGGGTCTTCAGCACCCGCCCCACCATCTCACGGGAACAACCTACGATGCGTGCAATCTCCTGCCGGGAGATGCGCACCTGGGTGCCGTCCGGATGGGACATGGCGTCCGGTTCAGTACACAGATCCAGCAGCGTGCGCGCAACACGACCGGTCACATCCATGAAGGCCAGGCGGCTGACTTTGCGGCTCGTGTGCATGAGCCGGTCAGACAGCTGTTTCCCAAGCACAAACAGGAGTTTGGGGTACATCTCCGCGAGTTGCGTCTCGAACAACTGGGTCAGACGTTCATAACCGATCTCAGCGATCTCGCAGTTCGTGCGCGTATGCACCAGGACGTTGCGTCGTTCGGTGCGGTTGAACAAACCGATCTCACCCAGATACTGGCCGGCGTTCACATACGCGAGAATCAGTTCGCGGCCCTCTTCGTCCTCGAGGGACACGGTCACGGATCCCTCGATAATGTAATAAAGGGTGTTGGCCGGATCGCCGGGTCTGATAATTGTGGTTTTGGGGCGGTAGCTCCGGCGGTGAAAGAAGCTCAGCAGAAGCTCAAGATCGTCGCTGTCCAACACCGCTTCATCTTGCGTGGTGGCAGGCGGGGCGGTCAGCTTGCTCATGCGTGTACCGGTGCAGCAAAGGACGCGCCAAGTGTATGTCAGGTCGCCCGCCAAGTCGAACCAGGTCCTGTCCGAAGCCCCGCAGTTTGCGGCATAATGTCGGCCCTTTTTCGGGGGAACAACCCAGGGAGGGCAGGTCAACCATGGCCGGATCCACCAAGCGTCTGAAACTGCACGGGTTCAACAACCTGACCAAGACGCTGAGCTTCAACATCTACGACATCTGCTATGCCGTCACCGCCGGGGAGTGCCGGCGCTACATGGCCTATGTCCACGAGATGTATAACTCAGAAAGGCTGGCGGCCATTCTTGACCGGGTGGTGGAGATCATCGGCGCCCAGGTCCTCAACACGGCGACCCAGAACTACGACCCCATGGGCGCCAGCGTCACCATGCTAATCGCCGAGGAGCCCATCGAGAATCCCGCGGTTTCGAACATCGAAGAACCGGGCCCGATGCCCAGGACCCAACCGGAGGCCGTGGTGCAGCATCTGGACAAGAGTCACATCACGGCTCATACCTATCCCGAGAGTCATCCCCAGAACGGCATCAGCACCTTCAGGGTGGATATCGATGTTTCCACCTGTGGCAAGGTCTCACCCCTGACGGCCCTCAACTACCTGATCCACAGCGTGGATGCGGACATCGTGACGCTGGACTACCGGGTGCGGGGATTCACGCGCAACGTGCGGGGGCGCAAGCATTTCATCGATCACAACATCAACTCGATCCAGAACTATCTGTCCGCGGACACGCGCAAGCGTTACCAAATGATCGATGTCAACGTCTATCAGGAGAACATCTTCCACACCAAGATGATCCTGCGGGACTTCGATCTGGATCAGTACCTGTTCGGCCGCGACGCCGAGGACCTGCCGAAGCGAGATCAGACGAACATCACGCGTCGCATCAAGAAGGAGATGCTGGAGATTTTCTACGGCCGGAATATGTAGCTGAGGAATCGCGGCCCTTGTTTTCGATTTGGGCCGCTCCTACCGTAGGAGCGGCTTTCCAGCCGCGAATCGCTACACCCGGTAGGCGACGAAACGCATGACATCCGCGCACACACCCATGACACGACGAACCGGTTCGGGTAGTTCCCGGGCGCCGGCTTCCTGAGCGTCCCGTCCGTGACGGGCTTCGTCTTCTTTCATCTGGCGCACGACGGCGCGGCTTTTTTCGTCCGCCTCGGGCAGACGGTCCAGGTGGCCTTCCAGGTGGGCCTCCACCTGGCGCTCGGTTTCTACCACGAAGCCCAGGCTCCAGTCGTCACCGGCTATTCCCGCGGCAGCGCCAAGGAGAAAGGAACCTGTGTACCAGAGTGGATTGAAGTAGCTGGTGTGGGTATCCATGGCGTCGAGTCGTCCCTGACACCAACTCAGGTGTTCGGTTTCTTCCCGGGCCGCGGCCAGCAACTGCGCTCGAAGCTCCGGGTTGCGGCTGGTTGCTGCCTGCCCTGAATACAGAGCTTGGGCGCAGATTTCCCCCGTGTGGTTTACCCGCATCAGTCCGCCGGCGAGGCGCCGCTGGGTGTCCGTGAGATCCCCCTCCGGGACGGAACCGGCCGGATCGTCGCGCTGGCTCGGGGGCGGTGTGGCGAACACCGTGCGAAGTCCCTGATCCAGCAGGTCCAGGATCGAGTCCACGGGGGTGTAACTGCGTTCATTCATGGGCGCGTGCCCCTATAATACCGCGCCCCATGTCCTACTACGCCAGACACATCTTTTTTTGCTGCAACCAGCGGGACAGCGGCAAGGTCTGTTGCATGGACCACGATTCCCGGAGCATGCGCGACTATGCCAAGGCCCGGGTCAAGGAGTTGGACCTGGCTGGCCCCGGCGGGGTCCGGGTCAACGTGGCCGGGTGCCTGGACCGCTGCGACGAGGGTCCGGTGGCGGTGGTCTACCCGGAGGGGGTCTGGTATACCTATGTGGACCGGGAGGATATCGACGAGATCGTCGAGAGCCACCTGCGGGATGGCAAGCCCGTGGATCGGCTGAAGATATGACCAAAAACGGGACAGGTTCGTTTTTCCATCCACCCGGTCGGGGCCGGATGGTCTTACAAATCAGGGAGTTAGGATCCATCCTGGTAACGAGAAAAACGAACCTGTCCCGTTTTTTGCTTGTCTCGGGGCCCCGGGACCGGTAGAATTGCCGCCTTTTCGCGGACGTAACCCCCGGATTTGTGGGGAAAAACGGAGTTTGGGACCGATGAAGACCTATAGCGCCAGGAAGGAGACCGTGAAGCACGGCTGGTACGTCGTGGATGCCACGGATAAGATCCTCGGCCGGCTGGCGAGCGAGTTGGCGCGGCGTCTGCGTGGCAAACACAAGGCGGAGTACACGCCGCACGTGGACACGGGCGACTACATCGTGGTGATCAATGCCGAAAAAGTGGCGGTCACCGGGAACAAGATGGCCGACAAAATGTATCACCATCACACGGGCTATATCGGCAACCTCAAATCCATCAACCTGGAAAAACTGTTGGCGAAGAAGCCGGAGCGGGTCATCGAGAAGGCGGTCAAGGGAATGCTCCCCAAAAACCCGCTGGGTCGTGCCATGTTCAAGAAGCTCAAGGTCTACAGTGGTCCGGAGCATCCGCATAGCGCACAACAGCCCCAAGCTCTCGATATCTAGGGCCCTGGAGATCTAAAGGACCAACATGGCGACGCAATATAACTACGGAACCGGCCGACGCAAGTCATCCACGGCGCGGGTGTTTCTTCGCACCGGTGGTGGAAACATCACCGTCAACGGCAAAACGCTGGACGAGTATTTCGGGCGCAAGACTGCGCGCATGATCGTGCGTCAGCCCCTGGAACTGACCGATTTGACCGAGAAGTTCGACGTCACAGTGACGGTCAAAGGCGGTGGCACTACCGGTCAGGCAGGCGCGATTCGCCACGGCATCACCCGCGCGCTGATGGATTACGACGAGAGCCTGCGGCGTGAGCTTCGCAAGGCCGGTTGGGTTACGCGGGACGCCCGCGAAGTGGAACGCAAGAAGGTCGGTCTCCACAAGGCCCGCAAAGCCACGCAGTACTCCAAGCGATAACGAAAAACGGGACAGGTTCGATTTCCAGGATTCAATTAGGGGATTTAATTCGGGGACAGTTCCCTCATTTCCCCACCTTCTGAACAACCGGACCTTGCGACTGAAATGAGGGAACTGTCCCCGAATTAAATCCCCTAATTGAATCCGGGAGTTGTATCGTGGCTGGAAAGCCGCTCCTGCAGGAGTCGAGTCGCGGCCCTTGTTTTCGATTGGGGCCGCTCCCACAACTGTTGGGGGATCGTCTAATGGTAGGACAGCGGACTCTGACTCCGCTAGTCTAGGTTCGAATCCTAGTCCCCCAGCCATTCACATCGGCGGACCCCCGCTTCATGTTATCGGTCGGGGTCCGCAGAATGCTTTCCGGTAAACTGATCCGTGCATTCTGATTCCCGCACTCTGGCACTTTCACCTTTATGAGCGCGATACAGGTCGATCCCGCCGAATTGCTCCGGAGCCCGGACTTCTTTCTCCATTCCATTGACGTGGAAGGGGACGCGGCCTGGTTCGTGCGCATGAGCCCGGAGCACTACCGTGCGTCCAGCTTTCTGGACGAGCGTGTCAAAAAGACGGAGGCTCAACCGCTGCGCCTGTCCCTGGCGGGGCTGGTGCAGGTCTGCAGCGAAGCGGCCGAACCGACCTCAACGGCCCATTACCTCTTTCATGTGGGCCACTGTGGCTCCACCCTCCTGGCCCAGGTGCTCGACGACCTTCCAGATCTTTTTGTGCTGCGCGAACCCATGGCGCTGCGGATCCTCACAGAGTTGCTCGACGAGACGACGGTCCCGGACGGACGCGTGGACCAGCGGCGTTGGAATGCTTTGTTCGAAACTGTCCGCCACATGTTGTCCCGGAGTTATGACCGTCAAGATACGGCATTGATCAAAGCCACCAGTATCTGCGGGAACCTGATTGAGCCGTGCCTTGCGGCGGACCCGGGCAGCCGGGCCCTGCTCATGGGCGTCACCCTGGAGACTTATCTGGCCGGCATGCTGAGACCGGAGCGCCGGCCTGAACTGGGCGCCAACTCCAGGCTGCGGATCCGGCAGTTGCAGGCCAGAGCCAGGCGCAGGGATCTGCGTTTGTACGAAATGAGTGACGCCCAGAAGGCCGCGATGAACTGGATGACGGCCATGGCGTTTTTCCGCGACGCCCTCGAGGACCCCCAGCGCAGAAACCAGGTCCGGCTCGTGTGTTTTGACACCTTTCTCGCGGACCGGCAGCAGGCCCTGCGGGACATCGCCGTGTTTCTGGGTTGTTCCCTGGACGAGGCCAGGCTGGCAGCGCTGTCCGCCAGCAAGCACTTCGCGACCTATGCCAAGAACCCGGAGCGCGCCTTCGACGCGTCCATGCGGGCCGAACAGCTCTTGGAAACCAGGCGGACTGTTGGGGATGAGATTGCCGTCGGACTTGCGTGGGCCCGGGAATTGTGTGACAAATCAAAAGGTCTGGCCGGGCTCACGGGCTGGCTGCAGGGCACGGAGTTGAGAGGTTAGAGGATGGACGTTCTCGCGCACGGTTGTTTCACGACCTACATCTACGCGGGCCAGGTCCCCGAACATGAGCCGCTTGACGCGAAGCTCATCGCATCGGTCAAGGCCCTGAAGGAAAAAGACCCGGCGGGGCAACAGCAGACCAATATCCAGGGCTGGCAGAGCGCGCGCAACCTGCAGGACCTGCCGGAATTTGCCGAGTTGCACGAGCATTTCGAAGTGGCCTGCGCGGAAGTGGGCAAACAGATGAAGGTCAAGCCGGGGCTCAAATGGCGCTACCAGACCTGGGTAAACCTGAGTCCTTCCAACGCCTTCAATCTGCCGCACATCCATCCGGATTCACATCTCAGCGGTGTTTACTACGTGCGGATCCCGGAAGGCTCGGGACAGATCTATTTTCGCGATCCGCGGGTGCAGGCCAAGACCATCCTGTTGCCGGTGGAACGCGACAGCGAACTCAACGTCAACGAGCTCACTTTTCCACCCCAGGCGGGCGTCATCTACATGTTCCCGTCCTGGCTGGAACACGGGGTCAAGCCGGGCACCACAGATGAGGATCGCATTGCCATCGCGTTCAATGCCCGCCTGGTTCCCTGAAGGCCTTTCCCGTGTCTGCCGATGAGGTACAGGCGCTGGCGAAGCTCGCCGAAGAACATCAGCGGGCGGGCCGGCTCGACCAGGCTCTCGGGGCCTGGCTCGAGATCCTTCAACTGAATCCCGATTCCAACCACGCTCTGCTCCGGGCGGGAAGCCTGTTGGCCGCGCAGCAGAACTTTTCCGACGCTTTGCCGTATTTCACCCGGGTCCTGGAAAAAGATCCCGACAATGTCGAGGCCAATTACAAGCTGGGCAAGCTGTTGCAGTTCCAGGGCCAGTTGCAGGAGGCCGGTGCGATTCTGAGTCATGTGGTCGAACTACAGCCCGATCACGTGGCGGCGGTGATTGATCTCGGGGATGTCGCCAGTGCGGTAGGGGACAACGACGCGGCCACCGCGTTTTACAAAAAAGCGCTGGATCTCGATGGGAACAACCAGCGGGCAACCGCCGGACTCGCCTGGTTGCTGGATCTGGCGGGGGAGTACCAGGAAGCGCTGAGCCGGGTTGAACCGATGATGAAGGCTCCCGGGACCCGCGTGGCTTTCACGGTGACCTGGGCCCGGTTGAAACGCCGCCTGGGGGCGCCTGTGGAGGCCCTTGAGGCGCTTTCCGACCTGCTCGCTGATCCGGCCACGGATTCCGACCAGCGCATGCGTGCCCACTTCCTGATGGGCGATCTCATGGACGGGCAGGCCGACTACGAGACGGCCGCCCAACACTACCGGGAAGGCAATCGCCTCAAGCCAGTGCGATTTGATTGCGCCGGGCACGCGGTGTACGTGCAAGGCCTGATCGATTTTTTTTCAATAGAGCGTCTGGCCGGACTTTCGCGCGCGAAGCAACTCGCCGACCAACTCATCGGCCAGGGGGGCGGCTCGCCGGTTTTTGTCGTGGGCATGCCCCGAAGCGGCACCAGCCTCGTTGAACAGATCATCGCCAGTCATGCCAGCCTGCTGGGCGGCGGGGAACGTTTGGGAATCTACGCCATCGAGAGAGACCTGCCCGAATTGCTTGGGGTTGAATATCCCCGCTGCCTCGAGCAGATCACATCGGCGCAACTCGATGAACTGGCCGGCGGTTATCTGGAAGGTTTCGGCAAGCCGGATTCGGATCTTCGCCGCGTCACGGACAAGTTCACGACCAATTTTCTGGCACTGGGCCTGATCGAGATGCTCTTTCCCGACGCCCGGGTAATCCATTGCGTGCGCCACCCGCTGGACACGGTGGCGTCGTGTTATTTCCAGGATTTTCTGGGTGAAGGTCTGGCCTGGAGCTATGACCTCGACCATATCGGCAACTACTACGTGCAATACCATCGCCTGATGGACCATTGGCGAAAAGTGCTGACTGTGCCGGTCATGGATCTTCACTATGAGTCGCTGGTAAAGGATCCCGAGCGTTGGAGCCGGGAACTCATCGGCTTCCTGGGTCTGGAATGGGATCCCGCCTGTCTCGAGTTCTACCGCCAGCGTCGCGTCGTCAATACCGCCAGCTATGCCCAGGTTCGAGAACCGATCCACACGCGTTCGGTGAACCGCCACGAGCACTACGCGGGTCTGCTGGAACCTGCAAAAGCGATTCTGGAGGCGGCGGGAATCAGTTGCTGATAGTTTCGACGCCCCCGTCCCTGCCTACCAGCAGCACGTCGGCGCCCCGTCTCGCAAACAGACCGACGGTGACCACGCCCGGGATCTGGTTGATGTCCCGTTCCAGCCTGACCGGGTCCACGATCCGCCAGCCGTGTACATCGAGGATGACGTTGCCGTTGTCCGTTTCGAAACCCGCGCGCAGTTCCGGGCGGCCGCCCAGGCCCACCAGTTTGCGCGCCACCATGCTGCGAGCCATGGGGAGCACCTCTACCGGTACCGGGAATTCGCCGAGAATGTCCACTTGTTTCCCCGCATCCACGATGCAGACGAACTTGCGGCTTGCTTCGGCGACGATTTTTTCCCCGGTCAGCGCGCCACCGCCGCCCTTGATCAGGCGCAGGTGGGGGTCTGCTTCGTCTGCGCCGTCCACATAAACGGCGATCTCGTCCACGTTGTTGAGATCCATCACCGGGATGCCCCTTTCCCGGAGCAGGGTTTCCGAGGCATCGGAACTGGAGACAGCGCCGTCGATGCGGGCGCTCATCTGTTTCAGCGCGTCAATGAAGAAATTGACCGTGGAACCCGTGCCGACTCCCACGACCATGTCGTCTTCGATATAGGCCATGGCCGCCTCGGCGGCGGCCTTTTTTTGTTCGTGTTGCGTCATGTCAACCTTCCTGAAATGATCGCGGCTGGAAAGCCGCTCCTACTGGCGGGGAATCGCGGCTGGAAAGCCGCTCCTACGGGAGCCGCGATTCCGCCCACCGTGCCCCCAATACCGTGACTGTCACGGTTTATTCCAGAGAGAGAATGAAATCAAATTCATTTTTGTCCACCGGCATGATCGACAGGCGGTTGCCGCGTTGCAGCAGCCGCATGCCTTCGAGCCGGCGCTGTTCCTTCAGCTCCTTCAGACCGATAGTGCGCTTGAGCTTTCGTTTGTAACGCACGTCCACCATCCACCAGCGGGGGTCGTCCGGATCGCTCTTCGGGTCATAGTATTTTCCATCGGGATCAAACTGGGTATGGTCCGGATAAGCCTTGCGGGCAACACTCGCCACGCCAACCACTCCTGGTTCAGGGCAACTGGAATGATAAAAGAGGATCAGGTCTCCCTTTTTCATTTCTTGCATGAAGTTGCGGGCCTGGTAGTTGCGTATACCATCCCAGTGATCCACCCGTTCTTTTTTCAGATCATCGATGCTGTAGGCATCGGGTTCTGATTTCATCAACCAGTAGTCCATGCGTTTTCCTGATCCCCGAACCAGCGAATGCCGGTTTCAGTGACGACCCCATCGAGCGGGACATCCCACTCGTTTCGTTCCAGGTAAGAGCCGACCCTCTGGATGTCATAGGCCACGCCGAGAAGTGTGGGCCGGGCCGACTTGTTGTCCAATTTCGACTGGAAAGTGGCGTCATAGTAACCGCCTCCCATGCCGACCCGGGTGCCCAGATCATCAAAGGCGACGATGGGGCACAAGACCAGGTCGAACTCTCCCACGGGACAGCCTGAGGCATCGGACTCCGGTTCCTCGATCCCATAACGGTTCGCAGTCAGCCGTGTGTCAGACGCAAACGGTCTGAACTCCAGGACCGTTCCGCGTCCGCCTGTTACAACGGGGAGACAGACGTGTTTGTCAGCGGCCCAGGCCTGTTCGATGATCGGCCGCAGTTCCAGTTCACCATTGATCGCCAGGTAGGCAGACAGAGCTCGCGCCTGTTTGAAAACCTCTGCCGCAGTGAGGTGGCTGCACACCGCCCGGGCAGCTTCGTCGCGGGCATCGTCGGACAAGGCGCAACGTCGTGCCCGGAGCCTGTGGCGGAGTTCTTTTTGTTCCTCCAGCAGGATGGTTTCAGTGCCCATGGCAGCTTGAAACTACCACTACCCGGGAGAGAAAAGAAAGGGCACCCTCCACGATGTCGGTACGGACCTTCGACCTTGAACCGGAGGTTCAGGTGGGGCCGCTACTACTCGCTCTTAGGCTTTCCGCTTGCGCGGATATGCACACCGAGCATGTTTCACGACTCCCGGGTATGACTTTAGGGTCAAGGCATATACCCGGTCCGCTATCGAGCACCGCAGAGGATGCCGGTACGATACGTTCAGGAACCCGGAGCGCCCAGAGCGCCGTCGAGCTTCTGATTGATTGCCTTTACCCGGGACCCAATGACCCGGGTGTATTCATCACCGTCGGCGCGTGCTTGCAGGAGTTCGTCGGCGATGTTGAGTGCTGTCACGACCGCGATGCGGTCCAGGCCGACTACGCGGCCGGCGTCCTTGAGTTCGCGCATTTTCCGTTCCAGGTAGCTGGCGGCCGCAAGCAGCGCATGACGTTCTTCCTCGGGGCAGGCAACCCGGTACTCCCGGTCCAGGATCTTGACGGTCACCGAGACGGGTTCTTTCATGCATGACGCTCCATCGCCTTGAGCCGACCGATCATGGCTTCCACGCGGGATCGCGCGCGTTCGGTCTGTGCCACCAGATCGGCGCGCTCGACCACGAGCGCTTCCTGGCTCTCACGCAGGGACCGATTTTCTTCTCTCAAACGCTTGCACATGTCCAATAACTCGTTCAGCCGGACCTCCAGCTGCTCGAGCTCCTGCTTGGTAAGCTCCTGCTCACGCATGCGATTACTATAGAACCGGCTCCACATGGGGTCAACATTGCGGCGCTGCGCAACGATGAGTGGTCCAATGGCATAATGCGCGATTGATTCCACGGCCGCGCCCGGCGGGCATCGACATGAGCACAGTTCCCGATTACGAGCAGGTGGAGGCTGCGCTTGACAGCCTGGGTGAGGCCAGGTCAGTGGCGGAGGCGCATGGCGCGTTGTGCGGCATGCTGTCAGCCGGCGGAGTCCAGTCTGGACACGCCTGGATCGAGGAATTACTTTCGGGTGTTGACGCAGACGCATCAACCCGGGATGTTCTTGATGTGCTGGTGCATGCTTCAGCCACGCAATTGATTGCCCAGGAACTCAGTTTTCAACCCCTGTTGCCGGATGACGAATCCGAATTGAGTTCGCAGGCGCGAGCGCTCGGCGAGTGGGTGCGCGGGTATCTGTATGCGCTCGGCGCCGGGGGGGGTGATACCGCCGGAGTGTCGGAAGAAATGAGGGAGGCGTTGACGGATCTTGAGCGGATCGAGCGCGCTGATTTCAACATGGACCATGCGGATGAGTCCGATGAGGTGGCATACGCGGAAGTACTCGAGTTCGTGCGAATGTCCGCGATTCTCATCAAGGACGAAATCGGGGCGTTGCGGAGTGAAGAACTCCTGCGCTGACTGGATTAGGAAATGAATCAGAAAGAGTTCACAAAACGACGTCGGCAACTCACGCGAATGATGGAATCGGATTCCATTGCTATCGTGCCGGCGGCGTCACCCAAGTTGCGCAACGGGGATGCCGACTACCCCTACCGGCAGGACAGCGATTTCTATTACCTGACCGGTTTTGCAGAGCCGGATTCGGTCATGGTGCTGGTTCCCGGGCGCGGGCACGCCGAATACATTCTTTTCTGTCGTGATCGTGATCCCAAGGCTGAGGCATGGGATGGACCTCGAGCGGGAACGGATGGTGCGGTAGAGGAGTTCGGCGCAGACGACGCTTTCCCCATCGCCGACATAAACGAGATCCTCCCGGGCCTGATGGAAGGCAAGGAGCGCGTTTACTACAACGTGGGCCGGAATCCGGATTTCGATCGCAAGATCATGAGTTGGGTCAACTCGATCCGGGCGAAGATAAAGAACGGCGCACACGTGCCCGGCGAATTCGTTTCGCTGGATTACCTGCTTCACGACATGCGGCTCTACAAGAGTCGCGCGGAGATCACCGCCATGCGCAAAGCTGCGCGCATCAGCGCCGAAGCGCATCGCAGGGCGATGATGGAATGCGAGCCGGGCATGCAGGAATACGAGCTTGAGGCGCTGTTCTTGCACACCTTCCGTTCGCATCAGGCGTACCCGGCTTACAACTCCATCGTAGGTGGCGGTCCCAATGCCTGCATCCTGCATTACACCAGCAACAGCGACACGTTGGAGGATGGGGAGCTGGTACTGATAGACGCAGGTTGCGAGTATGACTTCTACGCCTCGGACATCACCCGTACCTTTCCCGTCAACGGCCGGTTCAACAAGGAACAACGGGCGATTTATGACGTGGTGCTCAAGGCACAGAAAGCCGCCATCGACAAGATCAAACCAGGCAACCACTGGAACGAACCACACGAGGCCGCGGTCCGCGCGGTAACCAGTGGTCTGATAAAACTCGGCATCCTCAAGGGCACCCAGCGGCAGCGCATAAAGGATGAGAGCTACCAGAAGTTCTTTATTCACAGAACCGGTCACTGGATCGGCATGGATGTGCATGATGTGGGTGACTACAAGGTCGGTGACGAATGGCGGGTGTTGGAACCGGGCATGGTTGGGACGGTGGAGCCCGGGATCTATATTCCGACCGGGTCCCGGGGGGTGGCGAAAAAATGGTGGGGCATCGGTGTGCGCATCGAAGACGATGTACTGGTAACGCGCGATGGCCATGATGTGCTGAGCAAGGATATCCCCAAGGAGGTGGACGAGATCGAAGCACTGATGGCTGGCGGTCTTCCCTCCCGCCGGTCGCGCAGGAAGGCGGCCTGAGCTTTCCATGAGCGACCTGATCCACGATGTCATCATTGTCGGCGGTGGACTCGTGGGCGCGAGCCTGGCGTGTGCGCTCTCGGGTCATGGTCTGCGGCTGGCCGGCATCGAGGCGGCGACCTTCAAACGCCGATCGAAGTCCACTTACGACGACCGCAGTCTGTCGCTGGCCTGGGGGTCCCGGCAGATATTCGAGACCCTGGGCATCTGGCAGCGTCTGGGTGACGCGCCCGAGCCCATTCACCGGATCGAGATATCCCAACGCGGGCGTTTCGGTCGCGCGCGCCTGGACCGCAGCGATCATGGAGTCGATGCCCTGGGCTACGTGGTGGAAGCACGTATTCTCGGGGCGGCCGTTCTGGACCAGGTCGAATCCCTCGATGATCTGGAGATGTTCTGCCCGGCGAGCATGGAAGAACTGACGGTGGGTGATGATGCTGCTGAAGTCTCCGTGATCGAAGGTGATCAAACACGCGTCTTGCGCG
>SMVB01089812.1_pt1 | contig 13963 bp, 13 predicted proteins | sample 2456461 | NCBI WGS metagenome assembly SMVB01 (sample SAMN11095934, study PRJNA526329) | marine sediment metagenome | biome: Marine sediment; feature: Surficial sediment; material: Deep marine sediment; isolation source: Hadal surficial sediment | place: Pacific Ocean | collected 2014-05 | depth... | reverse complement strand
ATTTCAACTTCATCGTGAGTCTTACATATTTTAATGCCACCAGCTTTACCACGCGCTCCTGAATGAATCTGTGCCTTTACCACCCAATTATTACAGTTTATTTCTCTAGCGCGCTGTACCGCTTCTTCGGGGCTATGAGCTAGACCACCATCAGCTATTTTAACGCCATACCCTGCTAAAATTTCTTTTGCTTGATATTCATGGATGTCCAATGTCTAGCCCTCATCTAGAAAATTATAAAGAAGATAATGTATTATGCGGTTTTTAACATTTCTAACGACTATTTTTTACGGAGATTGCCTCCGCTACTTCTACTACGTTGTTAGCCATTCTTGCAGAAGCAGAATCGATTAATCGACCATCTAACGTGGCTGCACCCTTACCTTGCGCAGCAGCTTCTTTTAGTGCAGTTAGAATTTGTTTTGCTTTTTCAATTTCTGCAGTAGTTGGTGTAAAAACTTCATTTGCAAGAGCAACTTGTGATGGATGAATTGCCCATTTGCCTTCAATTCCTAATGCAGCAGCCCTTCTAGCAGATAATTTATATCCCTCTGGATCTGTTATGTCGCCAAAGGGGCCGTCAATTGGACGTAGACCATAAGCACGACAGGCAATTGTCATTCGGCTGATAGCTGCATGCCATTGGTCACCCGGATAATCTGGATTAAGGCCACCAATGTTAGTTGTTTTAGCTCGATTGCTAGCTGCATAGTCCGCTACACCAAAATGTAAGGCCTCAAGACGACCTGAGGCTCCGCTGCGAGCAATTTCTTCGACATTAGACATACCTAAAGCAGTTTCGATCAAGGCCTCAATCCCGATCTTGTTTTTTAATCCCTGCTGGATTTCTAACTGGTTTAGCATGGCTTCAACCATGTAAACATCGGAATAGACACCTACCTTAGGGACCAGAATGGTGTCTAGTTTGTTACCAGCTTGTTCAATCAGGTCGACTACATCGCGGACCATAAATTGAGTGTCTAGACCATTGATTCGTACTGAAAGTGATACACCATATTCTTTCCAGTCTAAATCGTTAATAGCTTCAATAACATTTTTACGAGCCCGTAACTTGTCGTCTGGAGCAACCGCATCTTCAAGATCAAGAAAAACGAAGTCCACACCACTTTTCATTGCTTTTTCAAACATGTTTGGATTTGAACCTGGTACTGCTAACTCACTGCGCTGTACTCGTAAAACAGCCGTTTCATGAAATGTGTGACTCATCTTTTTTTCCTGAGAAATATGTTATTGAATACGCACACTACTCTGTTTTTATTATTATATTAACAGCATGAAATAAGTAAAAACAATCACTTTTCATTAAAACAGCATGCCTTTTACTTTTGGAAAACATAATGTCAATTCTTTTCATGAAATTATAAGTGATCTATTTTTAACATTACAACCATAAATTAGACGCTATGATTCCTTGGACGATGAAAAATTGGTGAAGTTGGAAACATAGTTAATTGCAAAGTTACTGCACAACTATCTTATTTTACTTCTTGGTAGTTACTAGATTTCGCATGGTGAAGCATTGATATTATTTAAATACGCTAGAGATGCATCAGCTTTAACTCTTTTTACATTTATATGCTTTTAAATCAATATGAAATTTGACCCTGATATGTTTCCCTTGCTATAATTTGCAATCACTGGCGCGGGGTGGAGCAGTCTGGCAGCTCGTCGGGCTCATAACCCGAAGGTCGTAGGTTCAAATCCTGCCCCCGCAACCAAATCTTTAGAGTCAACAGAAGTCATCCTCCTTGAGCGGTTTCTGCCTATTTTGAGGCCCCAATGCCGCCTGGTAAACGTGGTTTAGTTATGGCGGGCCTCCCCGCATTGCATAGTGGTGAAACTGGTCAGATCCGGAAGGAAGCAGCCACAGCTATTTTCTGCAAGTACCGGGGGTTAGGCTCGCCACCCTATTATTATATAGTTAGTCAGAGTTAACCTGTTAACCTGTTAACCTGTTAACCTGACAAACCTGTTAACCGAATTGATGGCTCAACCTTAAATTATTCGTAATAGATCCAAGTTGATACGCGGCATTTGCGAAAGATACAGTAAATTGCGTTTCAGATTATCCAGATTATAATATTCCTTATTACTGTTTACCAACTACTTAGTAACTACCTTGTCTCAAACTCAAGTTCTTGCGCGTAAATGGCGCCCCAAAGATTTTTCTGGTCTGACTGGACAAAATCATATAGTTCAAGCGCTTACTAATGCGCTTGAACAAAAACGCTTGCATCATGCCTATCTGTTTACAGGTACACGTGGTGTTGGTAAAACTACTATTGCCCGCATTTTGTCCAAAGCTCTTAACTGTGAAACTGGTATTACATCTACACCTTGTGGCAAATGTTCTGCATGTATCGAAATTGATAGCGGGCATTTTGTTGATTTAGTTGAACTGGATGCTGCCTCTAACACCCAAGTGGATAATATGCGTGAACTTCTGGAAAATGCACTTTACGCTCCAACATGTGCTCGATACAAGATATACATTATTGATGAAGTGCACATGCTTTCCAAGTCAGCTTTCAACGCCATGCTTAAGACCCTAGAAGAGCCTCCTGACCACGTAAAATTTATGCTGGCTACCACTGATCCACAAAAGATTCCTATCACTGTTTTATCACGCTGTTTGCAATTTAACCTAAAACAAATCCCACCTAACTTGATTGCCATTCATCTCAAGTATGTGCTGGAACAGGAGAAGATTAGTTACGACGAGGCTTCTTTGCAATTACTAGCACGTGCGGCACAGGGTAGCATGCGTGATGCCCTAAGCATGCTGGACCAGGCGATTATTTTTGGTAAAGGCAAGGTTGAAGAAACTGAGGTTCACGCCATGCTGGGCAACATTGATCAAAGCTATCTCTACGATTTACTAGAGGCACTTGCTCAAAAAGACGGTGCACAGATGCTAGCCGTAGCTGATGCAATAGAGGTGCGAAGTTTGTCATTTGATGTTGCCTTACAAGATTTGGCAAGGTTATTCCATAGCCTTTCTTTAGCGCAGATAGTTCCACAGGCTATTAGCGAAGATGCGCAAGAGCATGAACAAATTTGCTCACTAGCAAAAAAATTTATGCCTGAGGATCTTCAGTTATTTTATCAAATCGCTTTGCATGGTCGTAGTGATTTAGGTCTGGCGCCAGATGAATATTCTGGTTTCACTATGGCATTGATGCGCATGCTAGCCTTTGCCCCAGAAAGTTCATCAGAAAATATCACGGCTTCTCTCCGGCCGTCGAGCGTTATTCCAAAAGAAAAATTGCCTTTATGTGATGGAAAGGGGGAAAAACTAAATATTAAGACAGAGCATGCCACTGCCTCAGCACTGAAGGTACAAACAGCACTGAATCCAGATACTTGCACAAATCAATCAAATGGTAACTGGGCAGTATTGATGAATCAGTTAAAATTAAATGGCATGACCAAAATGCTGGCGCAGAACTGTGAAATGAAGAGTTTTTCTACAGATAATATCGAACTGTGCGTACAAGAAAAGTATGAGCATTTATTAGAAAAGACGTACCAAGACAAGATAAAAACAGCATTGAGCGAACATTTTAGGAAACCGATACGTTTAAAGTTTTCTGTAGGAAGCGTTGCTGGCATGACGCCAGCAGAACTAAATACTCGTGAAAGGCAGGCGAAACAATTACAAGCTATCACAGCTATTGAAACCGATTCATTTGTACGCGAATTAATAGATAATTTTGATGCAAAATTAATTATTTCTTCAATTAAACCTATTTAATAGTGGAGGTATAAAATGATGAAAGATGGCTTGGGACCATTGATGAAACAAGCCCAGCAAATGCAAGAGAACATGAAAAAAATACAGGAACAATTGGCCACAGTAGAAGTTGAAGGCCAGTCTGGTGCAGGTATGGTTACAGTTGTGATGACCTGTCGTTACGATGTAAAACGAGTAAATATTGATGATAGCCTGATTGGCGATGACAAGGATATGCTCGAGGATCTACTCGCTGCTGCAGTTAATGATGCAGTGCGGCGCGTTGAATCAACTACACAAGAAAGAATGGCCGGGTTTACGGCAGGCTTGGGTTTGCCACCAGGAATGAAGTTACCGTTTTAAGTTCGTGCGATGTAAACCGTGAGTTGGCAAGACAAACCTTAATTTTCCATATTTATTGCTATATCCATACTTCATTCAAAATGAAAACTCCCGCAGCGCTTGAAGATTTGATTGAGTCGTTGCGCTGCTTGCCAGGTGTTGGGCCCAGGTCGGCGCAACGAATGGCCTATTACTTGTTACAGCACGATCATGTAGGCGCACATCAGCTTGCCAATGCGCTGGATAAGGCATTAGCGGATATCAAACATTGCGAGAAGTGTAATAGTTTTACTGAAACATCGATATGTGCGCTATGCTGTTCTCCACGCCGAAACGCCAGTCTTTTATGTGTAGTTGAAATGCCCGCAGATCTACTAATGATTGAGCAAGCGCACTGCTACAAGGGCATGTATTTCGTGCTGATGGGTAAGCTTTCTCCATTAGATGGTGTTGGTCCCAAAGAAATTCACCTTGACCGACTGCTGAAGCGAATCCAGGACGACATAGTAAGAGAAGTCGTACTTGCTACTAACTTTACTGTGGAAGGAGAAGTTACTGCACATTACATTAGTGAGCTACTATCTAGTAAGGGTATCAAAGTTACGCGCATTGCACGAGGATTACCAGTTGGAGGCGAGATCGAGCATATTGACAGTGGCACGCTAGCACAGGCAGTTATGGAGCGCAGAGAGATTTAATTTTATTAGTTACATTTTGTTAGCTTCCAGTTAATACTTTACTGTATCATCTTCAGCTTTTATTCGTTGCTACCTCTTTTACTTTTAAACTAAAAATGAAATAAAGCATGGAAGAAGCTTTGCTACTCTGGGAAATAGATGAAAACTGGCAGCCTAAGCAGTGAGGTACAGAAGAAAACAAAAGAGTTACCTAACGCTAAGACCAACTGTATACCTGCATCAGTAGTTACGCAAAAACTACATAAATTACTGGCGCAAACTGGGCTTGGTTCGCGACGTGAAATGGAAAAATTGATTGCTACTGGCCAGGTGACTATCAATGGGAAAGTAGCAGAAATCGGTAATCGGGTTGGTGCTAAAGATGTAGTACGAATAAAAAAGCGTATTATCCATATAAAATTCGGCGAAGGTTTACCTAGAGTTATGCTTTATCATAAGCCAAAAGGTGAAATTGTTAGCTATAATGATCCATACAACCGCCCTTCAGTATTCAATAAACTGCCGAAACTCAAAACATCTAAATGGGTATCAATAGGTAGACTTGACTTTAATACCTGTGGATTACTAATTTTCACCACGGATGGAGTATTGGCTAATCGATTAATGCACCCGCGTTTTGAAGTAGAGCGAGAATACGCTGTTCGAGTCGTCGGGAGGTTGGACTCAAATCAGATAACACTATTAACTACAGGAATTGAATTGGGAGATGGACTGGCAAAATTTGATTACCTGTCTGATCAAGGAGGCAAGGGCTGCAATCACTGGTATCGAGTAATATTGAAAGAAGGCAAGAACCGTGAAGTTCGACGTATGTTTGAGGCAATAGGGCTGACAGTAAGTCGCCTGGTCAGAGTGCGTTTTGGTTCTATTAAATTGCCGCCAAGTTTGAAACGCGGAATGTGGATGGAGCTGAATAAAAAAGAAGTAGAGCGCTTATTGGAACTGCCCTCATAGCTTGTATGTTTGGAAGGTTTACTTGTATACAGATAACTAAAAGACTATTGAGTAAGTTTGTCGCATTTCAATAAAAAAATAAATTAAGTATCTCCATTCATAGCAGTACGATGAAAGTGTAAGAATTTACTTTTTTTCAATACTATTTTTATAAGAGATTCTGTTTATTATTTCAGTAATAAATTCTCTAGTGTTAGCTGATAAATTTTTGATAGTTGTTCTAAATCATCTATTTCCACGCATTCATTAAGTTTATGGATGCTTGCATTAACTGGACCAAACTCTACTATTTGTGGACAAATATCAGCAATAAAACGCCCATCAGAGATACCGCCAGAAGTGGACAATTGTGGTTCGATTCCTACTATTCTTTTAACTGCGTTATTTATCGCCTCTACCAAATTACCCCTAGAAGTAAGATAGGGATTGCCAGAAAGCGTCCACTGTAAATCATAATCTAGGCCGTGTCGGTTAAGTATTTCATATACTTTAGTTTGTAGTGATTTAACCGTACTGGCGGTAGAAAAACGGAAATTAAATAGATTTTTGACTTCACCAGGAATTACATTGGTTGCACCAGTTCCTCCATAGACATTAGAAATTTGCCAAGTAGTTGGCGGGAAATATTCGTTGCCACAATCCCACACAGTTTGTACAAGTTCAGCAACGGCAGGGGCAGCAAGATGTATGGGATTTTTCGCCAAATGTGGATAAGCAATATGTCCTTGTATGCCCTTTACAGTGAGAGTTCCAGATAGGGAACCACGTCTACCATTTTTAACAGTGTCACCTAATTTGTTCACACATGTAGGTTCGCCAACAATGCAATAATCAATTGTCTCATTCCGTGCTTTGAGAGCTTTCACTACCCTGACAGTACCATCCGCCGCAACGCCTTCTTCATCTGAGGTAATAAGAATGGCAATCGAACCGCTGTGATTTGGGTGTACGTTTACAAAAGATTCAATCGCTGTAATAAATGCGGCTAATGATGCTTTCATATCTGCTGCGCCGCGGCCATAAAGTTTTCCATCACGAATTGTTGGTGTAAATGGGTCGCTTTCCCATTTTTCTAGTGGGCCTGTTGGTACTACATCTGTATGACCGGCGAAGCATACAATTTGTTTTTCAGTTCCACGCCTAGCCCAAAAATTGTCTACCTCGCCGTAATGCATCTTCTCAATTTCAAAGCCAAGTTTTTCTAGACGGTCGATTAGAATTTCCTGGCAACCACTATCGGCTGGAGTGAGTGAACGGCAGGTAATAAGTTTCTGTGCTAGAAACAAAGTATTTTTATGCATAGGAGTTTCCTGAAACTGGTGTTATATAGTTGTTGTTTAGATCCCACGCAATAGTTCATTGATTCCAGTCTTTGCGCGGGTCTTTGCATCTACTTGTTTGACAATGACTGCGCAGTAAAGACTATATTTTCCATCTGATGAAGGCAATGTTCCTGAAACCACCACTGAGCCTGGTGGAATCCGGCCATAACTTACTTCACTGGTCTTACGGTTATAAATCTTAGTACTTTGACCAATATATACACCCATCGAAATCACTGAATTTTCTCCAACAAGTACACCTTCTACAATCTCAGAGCGCGCACCAATAAAACAGTTATCCTCAATAATAGTTGGATTGGCTTGTACTGGTTCTAGCACGCCGCCAATACCAACTCCACCTGACAAATGTACATTCTTACCAATTTGAGCACAAGAGCCTACCGTAGCCCAAGTATCAACCATTGTACCCTCATCAACATAAGCACCTATATTGACGTATGAGGGCATCAGTACAACATTACTGGCGATGAAAGAACCTTTTCGCACGGTTGCAGGAGGTACTACACGGAATCCACCGTTACGAAAATCCTTAGAACTGAAATCCGCAAACTTTGATGGTATTTTATCAAAGTAGTTGGAGAAGCCTCCTTTGATAAAGAAGTTATCTTCCATGCGAAAAGAAAGCAGCACAGCTTTTTTTATCCATTGATGCGTGGCCCATTCACCATTGGTTTTTTCCGCTATACGCAACTCACCAGTATTGAGCATATCTAATACTTGGTTGATGGATTCTTTCAGTTTAGCCTCGACATTACGCGGTGTAATATTCACACGGTTTTCGAATGCTTTCTCGATGGTGACTTGCAGTTGTTCCATAGTTTTCCTTAAAGAACTTTTCAAAATAACAAAATTTGCAAAATTCCGGTTACAGTTTATTTGCTCATTTTTTTAACGATGTTGCTATACTAGGTTTTTTATTCTCTTAGTCGCTTCCACACACTCGAATAATGGTGCAACCAAAGCCATGCGGATAAAATTCTTACCAGGATTGATACCGTGTGCTTCACGTGCAAGATAACTGCCAGGTAATACGGAAACATTATAATCTTGATATAGCTGCCGAGCGAAATCAATATCGTCAACTGGCGTCTTTGCCCACAAGTAAAAAGTAGCTTCAGGTATTGGTGCTTGCATGTAACCAGTTAATAATGCAGCGACTGCAGCAAACTTTTGCCGGTATAAGTGACGGTTCTCACTAACATGAGACTCCTCATTCCACGCCGCTTCACTTGCTGCCTGTACTGCCGGGTTCATCCCACTGCCATGGTAAGTACGATAAAGTAAAAATTTATTTAGTATGCTACGATCTCCTGCAACAAAACCAGAACGCATCCCAGGTACGTTGGAACGCTTCGACAAACTACCGAATACCACTAGTCGAGGAAAACTTTTACGACCTAAGAGATGTGCCGCTTCTAAAGCACCAAGTGGCGGATTATTTTCATCTAAATATATTTCAGAATAGCACTCGTCAGCAGCAATAATAAACCCATAATGATCTGAAAGAGAAAATAGTTTCTGCCACTCGTCCATCGACATCACTTTGCCGGATGGGTTTCCAGGAGAGCATACGTATACTAGTTGTGTACACGACCAAACATCATTAGGTAATTGTGTATAGTCTGGGATGAAATTATTTTCAGGTAAGGAGTTAAGAAAATATGGTGTAGCTCCAGCTAGAAGAGCTGCCCCTTCATAGATCTGATAGAACGGATTGGGGCAAACTACCGCTACCTTTGAACAGGATAAATCAATAACTGTCTGAGCAAAAGAAAACAGAGCTTCGCGACTTCCATTTACGGGCATAACCTCCGTGTCAGAGTCTATGGTAGACAAATTATAACGACGCATTAACCATGCAGCGATGCTTACACGTAACGATTTATATCCAAGTGTTGTGGGATAAGTTGCTAGTTTATTAAGACCTTCTATTAATGCTAGACGAATGAAGTCAGGCGTTGAATGTTTTGGTTCGCCTATATGTAGGCTAATGGGCGAAAAGGCCGGATTAGGCGTAATCCCTGAGTAGAGCTTGTTAAGCTTTTGAAAGGGATAGGATTGTAGCCGATTGAGATTTGGATTCATTTTTGTAGGGAGGACTAGACATCAAGTCATACCCATCTCTTACCAAAGTTGCTTCACTTAATTGAGGCCAAATTATAATGAATAGATGTGATGTAAACCACAAAATGGAAAAATATCTTTATGCTGAGGATACTGCAAAGTATTACTTTGCTATCTGAGGTCTACCGTAATTTCACGTTCATTTACTAGGGCATGTCAAGATAAATAAGCCAATTTCAATATACAATACTTTATCTTATTATTATGTCGTCTCAAGCATTGAATAAGTCTATTCCAAATAATTAGCAGCCAGAAATAAGGTATTTAATAAATTTTTAAGGCGTCCCTTTAGTCATGTAACAAGTTAAAAACTGAAGTAAAGTTTTAACTTTGGCTTACTCGGGCCAAAATACTCGAAGGCTAAAGTTTTTATCATTTTAGCCGAAAAATAAGTGTCGGGCTGATACCCTTTTTAGCATGACAAACTAGGGTTACATATGAAAGTGTTAATGGTGGAGGATTCAGAAGATGACGCATGTCTTCTATGTGCAGAACTTACTAATGCCGGGAATGACCTAACATATAAGCGTGTTGATTGTGATTTACAGATGCAAGCTGCCTTAGAGGAGTCTGACTGGGATATCATCATCGCGGATCATTCCATGCCGTCCTTCAGCTCCATTGATGCGCTAGATGTATTAAAGAAAAGTGGTAAGGATATCCCGTTCATAATTTACTCTAACGCCATTAGCGAACAAATGATAGTTTCTGCTCTGAGCCACGGGGCGCACGATTATATATTTAAGGGAAATTTTTCACGTTTGCTTCCGTCTATAGTGCGCGAGCTAAAAAATGCTGATATCCGTCGTGCTAAGCAACAGGCTGACAACCATATTTATCAATTGGCATACTTTGATGAGCTGACTGGTCTTCCTAAGCGCAATCTATTTTGTGAGAAATCATCCTTAATGCTGCCGGGGTTGATGGATTCTAGAAATGTCACCACACTCGCTGCAACGTATTCTATATACATGAATCATCTGATGCGAATTAACAACACATATGGCTATGCTGTTGGTGATACATTAATTCAGCAATTGGCATATCGATTAAGTGATTGTGTGGAAGATAACTGTATATTGTCTCGAATCGGAGGTAGCAAGTTTGCATTTTTTAAGAGTAACATGAACGACCACTGTGAGATTCAAAAGTTTGCAGATCGCATTATGGAATCCGTAATTTCTCCATTTATTGTTGATAGTCTGGAGTTTTATGTCGCCCTAAGTATTGGGATATCTGTTTTCCCGGATGATGGTAATGATGCGTCAACGCTATTAGGAAACGCTGAAAGCGCTAGATCTCTTGCCAAGAAGTCTTATGAAAATAACTGCAAGTATTACATTAAGGAAATGGGCGAGGCTTCTTCCAAGCGCTTAGTACTGGAGACTTCGTTACGTAAAGCCGTGGAAAGGGGCGAGTTGCTACTACAGTATCAACCAGTCATTGATCTAAAAACGAGAAAATTTATTGCGGCAGAAGCATTAGTACGTTGGAACCATCCTGAATTTGGGTTACTTCCCCCCGATAAATTTATTCCACTTGCAGATGAAACTGGTCTCATTATTAGAATTGGGGAATGGGTGCTATATCAAGCGTGTAAACAAGCAAAAACGTGGCATGATGCATCATATGGTCCAATGTCAGTTCTTGTTAATGTTTCAGCGGTACAGTTGGGACAACCGCAACTAAAAGACCATGTAGCTAATGTGCTAAACAAGACAGGCCTTCATCCAGCTTGCCTTGAATTGGAAATTACTGAATCAGTCTTAATGCAAGATGCAGAATCTAGCGTCAATACATTACATGAGCTCAAAGAAATGGGAATAAAAATAGCAGTGGATGATTTTGGTACTGGCTATTCATCCCTGGCTTACCTCAAACGATTTCCTATAGATATTTTGAAAATTGACAGAACCTTCATTCGTGACCTTTCGATTGATTCGGATAGTTTAGCGATCGTCACAGCAATTACTGCCCTGGCAAAAAGCCTTAACTTAATAATTGTTGCCGAAGGGGTTGAAACAAAGGAGCAACTAGATTATTTATGTAATAAGAAATGCGACAGAGCACAAGGTTTCCTTTTTAGCAAGCCATTGAATACAGATGATCTAGCGTCCTTCCTAAGGCCATCCAAAGTCGTAGTAAAATGATCTAATCTAAAATACACCTATCTTGATACAAAGCTCCTTTCCTGAAGCTGTTTTTACTTTAACCTCAATATTCTGCCTCACCATCAATAGGGACTTCGTAATAATTCGCGTAAGAAAAATTCCTACATATTAGTTAACAAAAAATCCTACTACGGATTTAGAAAATCTCCCATTTACTCCTTACCCTGCCTTAAACGAAAATGGACTCACTAGCCCATTAAATTCGTTCGGGCCTACATACAAACTAGAAGAGGGCACACAAAATGGATACTAACCAGATTCTAGGAGAAATCAAGGAAATCAATCTTGGATACATTCTACTGGCACAACGGATGCTCAGGGAAGACAAAGTCTCAGCGATGTACCGACTGGGAATTGGTCAGGATGTTGCCGAAATAATTGAAAATCTAACTTCCAGTCAAATCTTAAAAATGGCTGCATCAAATACGTTGCTGTGTCGATTCCGGTTTGATGATCGTTTGATCGCAGAATTGCTAACAAGTCATAGCCGAGATCATGCAGCATCTTTGTCTCACGCAGCCATACTAATGGCCGGTCAGTCAGTTGAGACAATTGTCTAGGCTAATTTTTCTCAAGAAATCCCATTATGCGTAATAAAAGTATTTTATCTGAAGCAAAAGAAATCCAGATCGTGACTGAGTTAATCAGGCTTGGTGCTCGATTACAGGTGCTTGAGTCTAATTCCAATTTAAGCCGCGAAAGATTAATAAAACTATATAAAGAAATAAAAGGGGTTTCTCCGCCAAAAGGAATGCTGCCATTCTCTGAAGACTGGTTCATGAGTTGGCAGCCCAATATACATTCATCACTATTTATCAATATTTATAACTACCTCATTGCTTATACTGAAGTTCGAGGTATTGACGCCATGATAAAGGGATACAAACTTTACCTAGAGCACCTCGAGTTAAATCAGATGGAGCAAACATTGAGCCTGACGCGAGCATGGACGCTAATTCGATTCATCCGTAGCCAAATATTATGCACTGTACCATGTAACAAATGTGGAGGAAATTTTGTGGTACATGCATTTGATCTTCATCCCAACCATGTTTGTAAGCTGTGTAATATCCCATCCCGTGCTGGAAAAACCAAAAAAACTACACGCGCGGTTGCAGCTCATATACCACAACTCGATCCAGCATAAGGATATTTGTCGGAAAATTTAACGTAGTAATTAGTTTACCCTAGCTATCTTGACATAACAATTTTACGATAAAACTATATATGAATACCGCCGTCGAAACAATAAATAAAGAGCAATTTGTTGTAAAGTTTACGCCGCTAGTAAAACGTATCGCCCATCATATGATGGCCAGGTTACCAGCCTCCGTACAAGTGGATGATCTTATTCAGGCAGGAATGATTGGTTTATTAGATGCGATTAAACGCTACGAAGGATCACGTGGGAGGCAATTTGAAAGTTATGCGGCGCAACGTATACGCGGTTCCATTCTAGATGAATTACGGGAAGCAGACTGGTTGCCTCGTGGGATTCGTAAGAAAATGCGACAAATCGAGATGGCGGTTAGGACTCTAGAGCAGCGTATGGGGTGTGCTCCTAGTGAGCAAGATTTAGCTGATGAATTAAATATACCTCTTGCAGAGTACCAAAAGAGACTGCAAGATGCGTATGGTGGTCAGTTGCTGTTTTACGAAGATTTCCAGAAGGATGATGATGAGCCATTCTTTGACCGTCTACGTACTGATTCACAAAATAATCCTCTAGAGATTCTATTGGATGAGCGTTTACGAACGATGTTGGTAAAGTCGATTGCTGATTTGCCATTACGAGAAAAAATGGTAATGGGTATGCACTATGAACAGGATATGAATTTGCGGGAGATTGGTGAAGTATTGGGAGTGAGCGAATCACGGGTATGCCAATTACACACTCAAGCTGTAGTTAGACTACGGAGTCGGCTAAGGAATCTTTGATCTAAGAAAAATAAAAAATACCTAGCTGCAATGAGATCAAGTCAACAGTCTATGGTAATAGAATGTCATAGTTAGAGGGATCAGTTACCCCCCTCGCTTGGTTTCTCGTTTTTTTGATCGGATGAGTTCACGCACTGTCTCCAATAAGCGATCAGCTACTGCCTCCGGATTGACCTTGAAACGATTCTCACTGATGGCCTGTTTGATTTCTTCCAACCTTAGTCTGGAAATGTAGTGTCGGATCATTTCTAGCATTTCTTGTGGTATATTTATAAACTCACATACTATATGTTTGCAGGTGAGCTCATTTTCTAGCGTTATTTTATAGGTGTTTTTTACTCGAATAGCAATATTGAGGATGCCGATTCCGGGAAGAGTAATATGGCAGTTCTTATAAATTGTCCCACACTTAAAATTAGCCAAGGAATGATGCTCAATGAGCGTTATACCTGCACAGCTGATATCGTATATAGTTATTTCCGTGATGTCTAGATTGGGTTCGTTTGGAAGCGTGATGATGCATTTCAATAAAGTTGGTGTTGGCTTAGTGATATGGTAATACTGTCTTTTTTTAATACGTAACAGGGACTTTGGGAGATCAATACTAAAAGCATTACGATTCTGAAATTGTATTTCCCT
>SMVB01194495.1_pt1 | contig 13965 bp, 12 predicted proteins | sample 2456461 | NCBI WGS metagenome assembly SMVB01 (sample SAMN11095934, study PRJNA526329) | marine sediment metagenome | biome: Marine sediment; feature: Surficial sediment; material: Deep marine sediment; isolation source: Hadal surficial sediment | place: Pacific Ocean | collected 2014-05 | depth... | reverse complement strand
TGGTTGTTCGGTTTAGCGCTCGCAGGCTTAGGTTGGATCCCCGTAGGCAGGCTGTCTAAGTTCCACAGCCAGGTATTAAGGAAGCCCCGCTAAGGAGGCTGTGTAAAAACTCCTCACTTTTTCGGGCCACTGGGACAGCACCCCATTTGCAATCGTCAAATTGCTAATTTACGTACCTGGCAGCCCATAAATTTCTTCAGATTGTCAAAAAGCCGGTGGATTTCTCCACCGGCTTTTCTCATTTAGGGTTTTTACACAGCCTCCCTGTGCGGGTTTTTTTGTAAGCAGGGGTTATAGTTTCCTGCTCCAATACCCATTGATTGCACTTGAGGGCATTAACGCCAATGGAAAAAATATCAGCAAACCGTATATTCGGCGGCAGCCACGAAGTCTGGCAGCACGATTCATCAGCTTGTGGTTGCCCGATGCGTTTTGGTATTTATCTGCCGCCGCAAGCCAAACAAGGCAAAGTTCCGGTGCTCTACTGGCTATCCGGCCTTACCTGTACCGATGAGAATTTTGCCACCAAGGCCGGCGCGCAGCGCGTGGCAGCAGAACTGGGTATGGCCATAGTGATGCCCGACACCAGTCCTCGCGGTCTGGATTTGCCTGGCGAGGACGACAGTTATGATTTTGGTAGCGGTGCCGGCTTTTACCTGAATGCGACCCAGGCACCCTGGGCCGGCCACTACAACATGTATGACTATGTGGTCGATGAGTTACCCGCACTGATTAGTGAGCATTTCCCGGTCGATGGCCAACGTATATCTATTTCCGGGCATTCGATGGGCGGGCATGGCGCATTGACGATTGCACTAAAGAATCCTGATCGCTATCGGTCTGTTTCAGCATTTGCCCCGATTGTTGCGCCGACACAATGTCCCTGGGGTGCGAAAGCATTTGCGGGTTATCTGGGCACTGATCGTGCAACCTGGCGGCAATACGACGCAACCGAGCTGGTTAAGAAAACTCAGTTTCCAGGTGAAATTCTGATCGACCAGGGGGGCGCAGATGATTTTTTGCAAGAACAGCTTAAGCCAGAGCTTTTTGAGCAGGCGTGCCATAAATATGGGCAGGCATTGCGGGTGCGTATGCAGCCAGGGTATGACCATAGTTATTTTTTTATCGCGACATTTGTCGAAGAGCATCTGCGTTTTCATGCAGATGCTCTGCTTCCTTAGGCGGAAAGAAATGCAGCCATTCCATTAAGCAGTCCTTGTCGCCAAGCTGCTGATTTACATAAGAAAGGTTCAGTATTTTCTATTATATGATATTCTTTTCCTGGCTTTGCTAGCGGAATGGGGATAATAATGAAAAGAATGTTGTTGCTTGGCTTACTGGTTGTATATTCATTTCCGGCCAGTGCGGCGACACTGCAGTATGATTTTTCCTATGCCCTTACCAATGGTGAAAGCATCAGCGGTTCTTTCCTTGGCGAACTGCAGGGCGACAACGACACGATCAATCTCAGCGAGATGCCTCAGTATCGATTATTCTGGCGCTGACATTACACCGGTAGGGCTGGCACCCGGCGGCGTAAGTACGGCGTCGTTATCGGGTGTATTAGTTGATTTTTCGACGCTGATACCACTCGATCCGGCAATGCCCACCGGCATCATCTGGTTTGAGGCTGCCAGTAATAGCGTCCGGGTGTGGCAAGTTATCTATGACCCCATTTCCCTGGAAGGCTGGATACCCTATCAGATTGAGGACGAAGCCTATAATGCAGATAATTGGACTATCCAGGTGGTGCCTGTACCGGCGGCGGTCTGGTTATTTGCTTCAGCACTGGCAGGTTTGGGGTTCCTGAAAAGAAAACACCCGGGATTGTTAGGCTAGCTGGATTCGCGTGCAACGGCACGGTAGCCTATATCCCGACGGCAGTAGACCTTATCCCAGTTAATCTGATCGGCAAGTCTGTAGGCTTTGGCCTGCGCATCGGCCACGTCGTTACCCAGGGCAACGGCACAGAGCACCCGTCCACCATTAGTCACGATATTACCGTTGTCCTGTGCAGTACCGGCATGAAATATTTTTATATCATCTGCTGACTGGTCCGCATCCAGGCCACTGATTACATCACCCTTGTTATAACTCTCCGGATAACCACCGGCGGCCAGCACCACACCGAGTGATGGGCGCGGATCCCATTGTGCTGCTGTTTTATCAAGCTTGCCGTCGAGTGCGGCGTCGATCAGATCAACCAGGTTTGATTCCAGGCGGAACAATATCGGCTGAGTTTCAGGATCACCCATGCGGCAATTAAATTCGAGTACTTTGGGTACACCGTCGGTACCGATCATTAAACCAGCATATAAAAAGCCGGTGTAATGCTCCCCATCTTGTTGCAGTCCCGCGACGGTCGGCAGCATGATTTCCTGCATAACTTTTTCTGCCATGGCGGCATCAATCACCGGAGCCGGTGAATAGGCCCCCATGCCGCCGGTATTTGGGCCTTTATCGCCTTCATCGCGTGCCTTGTGATCCTGCGAGGTGGCGAGAGGTAAAATGTTATTGCCATCAATAATGGCCATGAAGCTGGCTTCTTCACCTGCCAGAAAATCTTCTATAACAATTTTGTTGCCCGCTTCTCCGAATGCTTTATCACACAGCATAATTTTGATGGCTTTCACAACCTCATCACGGGTGTGCGCAATGATCACGCCTTTACCTGCGGCCAGACCATCAGCCTTTACCACGGTGGGTAATGCGCATTCCTGTGCATAGGCTAAAGCGGTGTCGATATCGGTGAAGTCGCGGTAACCGGCCGTCGGAATGTTGTAACGTGCCAGAAACTCCTTGGTGTAAGCCTTCGAGCCTTCCAGGCGAGCACCTTTGGCGGTTGGGCCAAAACAGCGCAGACCGGCGACTTTAAACTGATCAACAATACCGTCGACCAGCGGTGCTTCCGGGCCGATTACTGTCAGGCCTACCTGTTCATCCTGTGCGAGCTGTAGCAAGGCGGGTATGTCTTCTGCATTTACAGCTGCATTACGTACCTGGGGTTCAGCTGCTGTGCCGGCGTTACCGGGAGCGACGATGACTTCCTCTACGCGATCTGCCCGGGCGAGTGACCAGGCCAGTGCGTGTTCGCGACCGCCGGAGCCTACGACCAGTACTTTCATTTTTTACCCCGAGATAATATCTGATAGGTGTCTACAAGCATTACTATTTTCCCGGTACAAAATCGACCTTACTTACTGGCTTAAGCGATAATTCAGTCGGAACGACATCGGCAAAGCTTAAGCGCTTTGCCGATGAAAATTCTGCCTTTTGACTTTTCAGCGCTGCTGCGCGAGCATTGAAAAGTCGGCATCATTTTTTTAATGCCTGAAATGCCGCATGCCGGTGAACAACATCGCCATGCCGTGCTCATTTGCCGCGGCAATAACTTCTTCATCCCGCATGGATCCGCCTGGTTGTATGACGACCTTGATACCAAATTTGGCAGCTACGTCGATTCCGTCGCGGAAAGGGAAAAATGCATCTGAGGCCATTGCAGCACCGTTCAGATCAAGACCTGCATCTGCGGCTTTCTGGCCGGCAATTTCTGCGCTCATGATACGGCTCATCTGTCCGGCACCAACACCCAGTATGGCGTCATCCTTGCCATAAACAATTGCATTGGACTTCACAAAACGGGCAACTTTCCATGCCAGCAGTGCATCGGTAATTTCCTGTTCAGTTGGTTGGCGCTCGGTTACGACTTTGAGGTCGGCGCGAGTCACGCAGGCGACATCTTTGTCCTGTACGAGCATGCCCCCTTCAACTTGTTGCAGCATCATGCCGGGTGCTTTGGGATCACCCCATTCACCGCAGGCCAATACGCGTATGTTGGGTTTGGCTGCAAAAGCTGCCAGAGCGCCTGGTTCAAAGGCAGGGGCCACTACTACTTCGACGAACTGCTGCTCAATAATGGTCCGCGCTACCGCGGCTGTTACCAGCCGGTTAAAGGCGATGATGCCACCGAAAGCAGATGTGGGGTCGCAGGTATAAGCAGCCTGATAGGCAGCAACCTGCTCATTGTTTAGCGCTACCCCACATGGATTGGCATGCTTGACGATCACACAGGCGGCGTCATCCAGTGACTTCACACATTCCAGGGCAGCATTGGCATCAGCAATATTGTTGAACGATAGCGGTTTGCCCTGCAGTTGTTCAGCCGCTACCAGCGTGCCAGGTGCATTACCGGGTGTGGTGTACAGGGCGGCAGATTGATGGGGGTTTTCGCCGTAGCGTAATGTCTCGCGCAAGCGTAAGCCGATCGGTAACTGTTCGGGATATTCACCGTTGTTATCCTGACCGCGTAAATAGGCTGATATTGCAGCGTCATAACATCCGGTGTGTGAAAAAGCCTTCTTTGCCAGCCGCTGACGTGTCGCGGAAGAAATACTGCCGCCGTTCGCAGTTAATTCTTCTGTAACGATTGCGTAGTCTTCCGGGTCGACCACTACGGCGACATGGGCGTGATTCTTGGCGGCAGAGCGAATCATTGTCGGCCCGCCTATATCGATATTTTCAATCGCCTGATCAAAGGTACAATCCGAGCGTGCCACTGTTGCTTCAAAGGGATAAAGGTTTACAGCCAGAATATCAATCTGTGTGATGCCATGCTTTGCCATTACATCCTTGTCATGATCCCCACGGCCCAGGAGGCCGCCATGCACAAGTGGGTGCAGTGTCTTCACGCGACCATCCATAATTTCGGGGAAGCCGGTTACTTCAGAAACATCTATTACTGATAGCCCTGCATCACGCAGCGTTTTAGCTGTACCGTTCGTAGACAAAATTTCTGTGCCAAGTTTGCTGAGCGCCAAGGCAAATTCCACAACCCCGGTCTTATCAGAAACACTAATTAAAGCTCTTAAAGATTTAGTCATGAGTGCTTATTCTGGTGGGCGAATCAATTGATCCGAAATATTAAGGAGTGGGTCCGAAGGACTAACTGTGGAGGCGGTATTGCTTCAGTTTCTTACGCAAAGTTGCCCGGCTGATACCCAGTATTTCTGATGCAAGTGATTGATTTCCATCAGTATAATCCATTACCGATTTAAAAAGCGGTGGTTCTACCTGGCCCATAACCAGTTTATAAATATCTGCGGGTTTATGACCGTTAAGATTTTTGAAATAAGAATGCAGTGCATCCTCGGTAAAGTTCTTCAGCAGCCGGTTGCGGCTTTGGACCTGATAGTCCGACTTTTTCGCAACACTCTTTTTGGCGGGTGAAGCGTCACGTTTTTTTGATGGTCTGTTAGGCACTGGACGGAATTTCCTGGAGGATGCGCACCTATGTGTGCATCCTTTCTAAATTCATTTTGGTTAAAAAAACTGGTTGTCAATTGCAGCTGATCTTTGGCGCTCTTTACTCGGACTACTGTGTCACGAAATTGTTTTGCGTCATCAAGGTACTTGCAGTACCACGTCAGATGCTTTCTCCCCACCCGGACGCCGCGTTCTTCCCCGTAGAGCCGATACAATGCTTCCAGATGAGACGTGATGATATCACGTCGAAATAGACGTGAGGGAGGTGTGGTCAAATACTGTTCACTAGTGGAGCAGTCATTCAGGTAGTGGTTAATCTCATTAAAGATCCACGGTTGCCCCAATGCACCACGACCGATCATGACCCCATCCGCACCCGTTTGTTCAAGCACTTCCTTAGCTTTATTGGCTGAGCATATATCACCATTAGCAAACACCGGGATTGTTACTGCGGATTTAATGGCGCGGATGGTTGCGTATTCTGCATCGCCGGTGAACATGCAGGCGCGTGTTCGGCCATGTACGGCCAATGCCTGAATGCCGGCCTGTTCTGCTATCTGCGCGATGCGGACGCCGTTACGGTTTTCCACATCCCAGCCAGTGCGGATCTTGAGTGTTACCGGAAGGCTGGTTGCCACAGTGACTGCTTCCAGGATGCGTGTCACTAATGCTTCATCTTTAAGCAGGGCTGATCCGGACAGTTTTTTGCAGACTTTCTTCGCGGGGCAGCCCATGTTGATGTCGACAATATCAGCGCCGAGTTGCTCGGCTGCTTTTGCTGCAACCGCTAATTGGGTGGGGTCGCTTCCGGCAATCTGCAAAATACGCAGCCCGTTTTCGCCTGTAAAATTCAGCCTGGGCTGGCTCTTGCGGCTGCTCCAGAGCTCTGTATCAGCGGTGTTCATCTCCGAAACGGCTAGTGCTGCACCAAAATTCCGGCAAATATTACGAAATACCTGATCGCTAAGGCCCGCCATAGGGGCCAGCACACAGCGCCCGCGAATACTATGCGGGCCTATCTGAACAGGGGCATTCAATCGAAAGGTCGTCCTGTGCATTCCAGGCCCGTATAGCGCCGCGGCAAGCACAGTTCCAGTTCAAAGCCCTGAGCACCTGAACCAGGATCGATAATACTGACATGTGCAGCAAGAGTTTCGTTTGGTCTCATTAGCCTGTTAAGCGGTAGATTGTCAGGCTGTGCGTACTCTAAAGGACTGAATGTTTTTGCTGCCACGGGGTTGGACCAGCGGTCACGTAGCACCACGCGTATATGCGGGAGGCCCGTAGGCTTTTCCCCTACCGAAGCAATTTGCGCCCGGATATCCATGATATCTGGCCCTGACTCGCCGGCAATTGCTTCTGAACCCCGGATTTCATAATCGTCAAGCGACCAGTTGGGGAATAACTCCATCCCAAATCCATTATAGATAGTGCGGACCGAATCGCCCCAGGCCGGGCTGCCTGCCAGTGCATCGCGGTTGTAATGGACCAGTTGCAGCACCAGTGTAGCGGCCATGACGAGGCCGCCCATTAGCCAGAGTAGTGCTCGTGTTTTTTGCTCCGGCACATCTTTAAGCGACTCTGGCTGCCAGGAAGGGTTTTCTTCATCAGCGGCGTTTGCAGCCGCCGCTGCTGCAAAAGCCTGGGTGAGCCCGGTGCTGTCAGGCTCGCTTTCGTCAGTAAGAATAATGTGCTGAACGTCGTACTCTTCCTCGGCGTAAAATTCCCCGGAAAACTGTTCGCTGGCCGCATTTTTTTCTAATGCCTGGGCTGCGGCGGGCTCATGCTGTTCTGCCGGCGTATCCGACCGGATTTCTGCATGTAGTGCCGCGCCTGTATCCTTTGTACTGGCGTCATTGATGGCTTCATTAACCGGTTCATCTTGTGAGGCGCTCTCCGTATCACGGCCTTCATCCGGCTCGGTTGCCCGGTCCATAGGGTCATCATTTCCCAGATCGGCAGGCGATAATCCCGTGTTATCGTCATATCTGGGCTCGGGGGGGCATTCTGATGGGTCGTGGTCCTCATCTGCAGTTCGCGCTGTGCCGGATTGTGTGTCAACGGCTATATCTACTTTGTTCCCCGTTCGGGAGGTGCGTGAAAAAATATTGCCCCAGGTGTCGGCGGGTGCATTGAACTCGAGTGTGTCCGTGTTGCTTTCGGCGGTGGGCTGCGCACCAGTCGGTGTATCCGGGCTCAGCGGGTGCAGTTGGGGCACGGTAGCGTCAATGCCAGGTTCATCAGGATGCAGGTTGCTATGTTCAGCGGGTCCGCCAACTAACGGATAGTTGCTACCAGTCTCGATTGAGCCTACACCAGGTATGCGTTCCCAGATGGTGTTATCGAATTCGTCAATATTATCATCTTCGGTTTCGTCAGGGTCCTCGTTTGTCGTTTCAGCATACTGCTGATCATTGTCAATATCATCGTCAATATCGTTGTCTGTTTCATCTGTAATGATGGTGATGATTGCTTCTTCAGTATCGTACTGATCATCTGAAATAGTGAATTCGACGGTCGCATCAGCCGCACTGATATCAATTTCCTCTCCCAGCCCGCCACTCCATGAAGCTACGTCATATGCACGTGTTTCATCCTGATCATCTGTATTGCTGCCAGATGACTGCCGGCCGGTGGCAATAGATTTACTGACTTCCGGGTCAACGGTGGTGCTTTCATTTGGCGTAATAAAACTTACTATCTCGTCATCTGCCGGATCAGAGCCATCGTCATTATCGGGTTCTGCATAGGTTGACCCGTATTTATTCTCTGCAGCTGAAGCTATGTCTGAGTCAGATTCCGGGGCTGATTCGTCATATGACGGGCCATCTTCTACGGCAGAATCGAAGGTAAATTCATTGCCGTTCTCAATTATCGGATTGGTTTCAGCGTCAGCCTGATCGTCATCAGCTGGATCGATGACCAGTATTCCTGCGCCTGTGTCGTTGCTAAGATCTGCATCAGAATCTATGCCGGTATCTGAACCTGACCCCTCAACCGGGTGATTGGCCTGTCTGTCGGATTGATCTTCGTTATTGTCCTCATAGAGAGTATCGGGCGCGCCCTCGTCAGAATCAGAGGCAGCTGAGTCCTCTGGCTGACCACAGTCTTCATCATTGGCAGGTTCTGTCGGCCAGCTGTGAATTGCGGGGCTGAGTTGTTCTGCTTCTTCTTCCAGGTATTCGAGCGCATTGAATACTGATGCGCATTCGCCACAGCGCACTTTGCCTGCTGCCCTGCGCAGATCCTGGGCACCGAGGCGGAAAATCGTTTCACATTCGGGACAACGCGTAAACATTACAACTTATATTCCATGTTTCTGACCTGTGAGCAGTATCCAGTCTTCGACCTGACTGGTAACTTCCAAAGTGGCCCAGTCTGACCAGGCTGATCGGACCTGATCTGCCTGATCTGCCAGTATCCCGCTGAGTGCCAGCCGGCTTCCGGCAGACATCAGCTTGCCGATTACAGGCCCCAGTTCAACCAGTGTCCCGCTCAATATATTGGCAACCAGCACATCATACTTCCGGTCGCCACTAATTTCTTCGGGGAAGCTCACATTGATACGATCCAGACAAGTATTGTTGGCGGCGTTACTGCGCGTGGCTTCCAGTGCCTGGGGGTCAATATCCACCGCGCTAATAGTGTCCGCGCCCAGAGCCAGTGCGGCAATGGCGAGTAATCCTGAACCACAGCCGTAGTCGAGCACCGCAGTACCCGCCAGTTCCTGTGCATCCAGCCATTCGAGGCACATGGCTGTTGTCGGGTGTTCACCGCTACCAAATGCCATCCCGGGTGACAGGTATACACAGGCACCTGCATAAGGTGCATCCATTCCGTTGGGTATCACCCACAGGCGTTTGCCAAATTGCAGCGGCTGCAATGTGTCGCGCCAGTCTGCATGCCAGTCACGGTCTGCAATGACAGAGAAGCTAAGCTGACTGGCATCGATAATGCCGTCCAGTGCGTTCGTCACATCTGCTGAGTCGGTGCCTTCCGCAAACAGGGCCGTAACAATGGTGCTTGACCACGAGGGAGTTTCCCCGGGTGAGGGTTCCAGTATAGGTTCATCGCCTGCATCACTGAAACAAACAGAAACTGCACCGAGGTCTTCGAGTACAGCTTCTATTTTTTCGGGGTGCTTCTGGCCTGTGTCAGTTTCGAGTTGTAACCAGGGCATAGGAATAATCCATGAATTCCTTGGAGCTAAGGCCAGTCTGTTGAATATCAGATGCCTGGCAGATGTTTGGCATCTATTGGGCGCTTCTACAGGCCAAGTCGCTTTTCCAGATAATGAATATTAGTGCCGCCTGCCTTAAAGGCTGCATGCTGGAATATTTCCCGGTGCAACAACAGGTTTGTATTGATGCCTTCAATGACCGTTTCGTTTAGTGCATTCTGCATTCGTGCTATGGCTGACTCACGCGTGTCGCCCCAGGCGATTATTTTGCCTATCATCGAGTCATAGAATGGCGGAACCGTGTAGCCGCTGTATAAATGACTGTCCACGCGTATGCCGGGTCCGCCGGGCGGATGCCAGGTGTCTACCCTGCCGGGTGATGGCATGAATGTTTTTGGATCTTCCGCATTAATACGGCATTCGATCGCATGCCCGCGCAGCTGGATATCTTCCTGCTTGAAGCTCAGCGGCTCGCCGGATGCGATCTTCAGTTGTTCTTTTACCAGGTCGATACCCGTAATAAGCTCGGTTATCGGATGTTCTACCTGCAGGCGAGTGTTCATTTCGATGAAGTAAAACTCATTATCCTGGTAGAGGAATTCAAAAGTACCGGCATTAACATAGCCGAGTTTGCGGCAGGCTTCGGCGCAACGTTCGCCCATGCGCATTCTTTGCTCATCGCTGATGCCCGGCGCAGGTGCTTCCTCTATTACTTTTTGATGGCGACGCTGCATTGAGCAGTCCCGCTCAAAAAGATGCACGGCGTTGCCTAGTGTATCTGCCAGTACCTGGAATTCGATATGCCGGGGGCGTTCCAGAAATTTTTCCATGTACAGCGTATCGTTCCCGAACGCGGCGGCTGCTTCAGAACGGGTCAGATTAATGGCATTGGTCAGCGATGCTTCATTGTGGACGGCCCGCATACCGCGACCACCGCCACCACCGGAAGCTTTCACTATGATCGGGTAGCCAATTTCCCGGGCCATACGCAGATTCTCACTGGGGTCTTCCGACAGGGGGCCGTCAGAGCCAGGTACGCAGGGAACCCCGGCCTCTTTCATTGCCTGAATAGCAGAAATCTTATCACCCATGGTCCGTATCAGATCCGCTGACGGGCCGATAAAGGTATAGCCACTGGTCGTTACGCGTTCCGCGAAATCAGCATTTTCGGATAGAAACCCGTAGCCTGGGTGAATGCCCTGAGCATCCGTTACCTCAGCGGCGGAAATAATCGCCGGCATATTCAGGTAACTGTCGACGGGAGGTCCTGCGCCAATGCATACGGTTTCTTCCGCCATCAGCACATGTTTCTGGTTAGCGTCAGCGGTTGAATGTACGGCCACCGTTTTGATGCCCAGCTCAAAGCAGGCGCGTTGTATACGCAGAGCGATTTCGCCCCGGTTTGCTATTAGAACTTTTTCCAGCATTGCCTGTGCATCCTGATTCGCCGGTAGATTGGGCGAGTTGCCAAAAAATCAACTGATTGTTGCGAGCCGACTATGTCGCAGCCAGCTGTACCTTATCCGATAACGAACAGTACCTGGCCAAATTCAATGGGCTCGCCGTTATCAATCTCGACTGAAAGCACTGTGCCGGAAACATCCGATTCAATCTGGTTCATCATTTTCATGGCTTCAATGATGCACAGCGTATCGCCTACTGCGATCTTATCGCCCACTTTGGCGAATGGCTCAGCTTCGGGCGTGGATGACCGGTAAAAGGTGCCTACCATAGGTGCAAGTACCTTATGGCCCGCCGGTTCTGCCGCAGGTGCGGCTGCCGGTGCCGCCGCCGCTGGCGCAGCAATTTGTGGGGCTGCCTGCGGCGGGGCATAACCCACTACAGGTTCTGCCGGACCTTCATTCCGGTAACGAGTGATCCGGACTGATTCCTCACCTTCGGTAATTTCTATCTCGGCGATTCCGGATTCTTCCAGAAGTTCTATTAATTTTTTTACTTTTCTGATGTCCATGGTTTAACTCTGTAGTTTGAACGGTTTGATTTACTGGCCAGAAGAATGGTTGAGCAAATTATGGGCTGCCAGCAGCGCAAGGCTGTAACCCTGTGGCCCCAGACCGGCGATAATGCCGGCAGCGACATCAGAAAAGTATGACTGACGTCGAAATTCTTCCCGCGCATGAATATTACTGATGTGTATTTCTATAAAAGGTATGGCTACACCGAGTAACGCATCACGCAATGCAATGCTTGAGTGAGTGAAAGCACCTGGGTTGATCAAAATGAAATCGACCTGGCCTGCTGCGGCGTGCACCCGGTCCACAAGATCGGCTTCGGCATTACTTTGAATGGCCTCAAGCGTGTGGCCCAACGCATCAGCTTCTGTCTGAAGTTGAGTCTCAATATCTGTCAGCGTCGTGGCACCATAGAGTTCAGGCTCGCGCGTACCCAGCAAATTCAGGTTGGGGCCATTAATTAGTAGTATGGTTGCCATTGGGTCGCAAAATGTTGCCAGATGGCCGCAAGTTAACCGATTTTAGCGACAAGAACAACCGTGGGGGGGGTGGTTTCCGGCTGTTTTCCGGAACTTACTGTTCTAATGGGGCCGCTTCACCTTTCACGCAGCTCCGCCAAGCCCTGATCCGCCTTGGGGCAACCAGCCGGGTTAGTGATGTGTCGCTCTATGCTACGTGGCGATATTCTAATCGGGGCACAGAGCAGCAAAGATATCCTAGAGTTCAGCGAGCTGTTGCCGTGCCAAATCAACCTCAAGTTCGCCTGCTTCAAATGCCTTGCTGATGATCACCATATCGGTCAGTTGCTGGCGTACTACTTCACCGAGGTGGACCGTCAGGATTGTTCCGTCGCCGGCGACCAGCACCGAAAACGGTAACCCGAGTCCATCCAGACCAAACAGGTCGCTGACCGCCATTGCGTCCGCTTCACCCGACAGTATCGGATAGCTGATACCAGCCTCTGCAATATAGGCTTGTACATCAGGCTGGCGGTCAATGGCTATGCCCACTATCTGTAATCCTGTCGCACCGCGCTCGTTATGCAGTGTCTGCAATAGCGGCATTTCGCGGCGACAGGGGGCGCACCAGGTGGCCCAGAAATTAATCAGTAAAGGGCTGCCAGCCCACTCACTGATTGCCTGTGGCTCGCCCCAGATATTGTTAAGGGTAAATTCGGGAAGTTGCTCCGGCGCCTTCCTGATCAATGTGGATGCTGGCGTAGCTTCAGTGGCTGACCGAAATTCCAGATAAACGCGAGCACCGATGATCACGCAGCAAAGCAGCATGATCAGATACAGGACAGGTTTGAACCAGGTAGGCATATTGTTCTCAGGCGATAGTTTGGTGGCGCCGTATATTAATGAAAAATGCTCCGCGTTACATGCGCATATAAGCAGATACTGTAGTTCAACTAATTCCTGTACTGACCCCAACGGCGTACCCAGGCCATTGTGAAATCAAGATCATCTTCGTTGCGACCCTTTGGTGACAGGTCCAGCAGATGAAAAGTTATACTGTGCCTATGGCTTCTGACTATCTGGACCGCATTCTGAAGGCGCACGTTTATAACGTAGCGATTGAGACGCCGCTCGAACTGGCCACTGTTTTGTCTGAGCGGCTTGGCAATACGGTGCTTTTTAAACGCGAAGATTTGCAGCCGGCCTTCTCGTTCAAGTTACGCGGTGCATACAACAAGCTGGCCCAAATGAAGCCTGCTGCGATCGAGCGCGGTGTCGTGTGTGCATCGGCTGGCAATCATGCGCAGGGCGTTGCGCTTGCTGCACGGGAAATGGGTATTCCGGCTTACATCGTTATGCCGGTATCAACCCAAACGATAAAGGTCAAAGCTGTAGAAGCCCTGGGAGGGCAGGTATTGCTGCAGGGCGCTAATTACGATGCAGCGCAGGTCGCCGCAGCAGACCTGGCAGACCGAAAGCAGCTGCCGTTGATTCATCCCTTTGATGACCCGGATGTTATAGCCGGGCAGGGCACGATCGGTATGGAAATTCACCGCCAGACCAGTGGTGCTATTGATGCGGTCTTTGTGCCGATCGGTGGGGGCGGGCTAATTGCCGGAATCGCGGCCTATCTGAAGTCGGTCAGCCCCGACATCCGCATTGTTGGCGTAGAGCCAGAGGATGCGGCGAGCATGCATGCAGCTTTGGGCGCTGGTGAGCCGGTCACGCTCGGCCATGTTGGTAATTTTGCGGACGGAGTGGCCGTGCGCAGAGTCGGCGACGAAACATTTCGTCTCTGCCAAAAGTGGGTAGATGAAATCGTGCTGGTCAACACAGATGAGATCTGTGCCGCCATCCAGGATATTTTTGAGGCAACCCGCGCGATCGCCGAGCCGGCTGGCGCGCTCGCACTGGCGGGCCTGAAGCGTTACGTGGCTGAGCAGGGTGTGCGTGAGCAAACGCTGGTCGCGATAAACAGTGGCGCTAACGTGAACTTCGACCGGCTGCGGCATATTGCGGACCGGGCGGCTATCGGTGAGCAGCGCGAAGCGCTGTTTGCTGTCGAGATTCCCGAACAACCGGGTAGCTTTGT
>SMVB01208161.1_pt1 | contig 13966 bp, 10 predicted proteins | sample 2456461 | NCBI WGS metagenome assembly SMVB01 (sample SAMN11095934, study PRJNA526329) | marine sediment metagenome | biome: Marine sediment; feature: Surficial sediment; material: Deep marine sediment; isolation source: Hadal surficial sediment | place: Pacific Ocean | collected 2014-05 | depth... | reverse complement strand
TCACCGACGCGTCGGCGACGCTGTAGTAGGCGAACAAACCGTCCTTGCGACGCTCGACGAATCCCGATGACCGGAGCACGGCCAGGTGCTTCGAGAGATTGGCTTGGTTCAACTCCGTGGCTTCAACCAATTCCGAGACCGTGTATTCGCCGTCGAGGAGAACATTGAGGATCGTGAGTCGCGCCGGCTCGGCGAGAGCTCGGAAGCGCTCAGCGATCAACTCGATGACCTCGGGGGACAACCGTCCAGGCATATGTAGAGCTCTCTGCGGGGGCCACATCAATAGAGTATATGACCACATAGTAATATGGCGGGGGACGTGAAACAACCCTGCTTCGGGCGCGGGGGAGTCCCGGATGGGACTCCCCCGCGTGTAACCTCGCCCCGTCGGTGTGATCCCGGTCGGCGCGGATCAGAATCTCGGGATCTCGTCGTCGTGCCAGCGCGACGCTTCTTTCCGCCCCGCCTGGTACTCGAGCCGGATTCGGCTCAACAGCTCGGACGGGCTTCCGGACTCCGCTGCGACCTTGGCTCGCGACCCGGTAGGAGTTTCTGTCGTCATCGCGGCCGTCATCGGCGCTGGCGGTGCAGCCACCGTCAACCGGTACGCCCCGATCTGACCTTCGCCGAAGCTGCTCGCACGGATCTCATACGTTCCGGCCGTCAGGAGTCGGTCGATCCTGGAGTTGAATCCGACGCCGCCGTCATCGTTGGTCTCGATGGTGTCGCCGACGCTGTCCTGCAGCACGAGGAACGCGTCGAAGTCGTCGCTCTCGAGGTCGATCCGGACCGTGATGTCGTTGGGCAAGACGAGCCGCCATGAATCCTGGTACGCGCCTCCCGCGCGCAGGCAGTCCGTGGCGTCCAGAGACCCTTCCACGCTTTCGCCAAGGGCGATCGGTAGCGGGTCGGCGCACACGCTCTCCGTCACGGTAAGCTGATAACTGCCCTCGGGGGGATCGCTGCCGGCGGTCACGAACAGGCTGTACGAGCCAGGCGCGAGTGACATGTGAATCTGAGCGATTCCGTCCTGCAGGACGCTCCAGCCGACGGCGATGTCCCGCCCGTTCTGGTCCTGCAAGATCAGGAGCGGATCCAGGTCGGTGCTCTTCACTCGAATGTCGATCGGGGTCTCCTGATCAATCGTCAGCCCGAAAGAGTCCGCGGGCATCCATCCGTCCATGAGGCAATCGGTGGGAGCGATCTCGCCCCGCACCGTCTCTCCGAGCACGAGCTCTTTACCGGGTGTGCAGGGTGGAGCAATGTCCACCGTCAGATCGTAGTCGCCACGGAACCCCTCGTCGGGAGCCGTCACGGATATCGTCCAGTTCCCTGCTGCCAGTTCGGTCTCGAGGCGGGCGGAACCTGTAGGCCCGCCCCAGTCGGAGCTTTCGATGATGTCGCCCCGCTCATCACGTATCAAGATGATCTCGTCGAAATCGGTGCTCTGGACGTCGAGTCGAAGCTTCTGGGTGCTGGTGAGCGTCAGGGACCAGTGGTCCATGAAGCTGTCCCACTCCGAGAGGCAGTCGGACGCGGCCAGTGTCCCGGTCACCGGCACACCCAGTGTGAGATCGCCGAGTGGGCCGCAGTCTGCTGCCAAGCCGACGCTGAGTTCGTACTGGCCGATCGCACCCGCGCGGATGCTGCGCACCGTGATGACGTAGGAACCCGCTGGAAGGCTCTCAGTAATGCGGGCGTTCGTCGGGCCTATGAAGTCGTCGCCATAGCCGATCAGATTGCCGGTGCTATCGTGGAGTTCCAGAACCCCATCGAACAACGGACTTGTGACGTTGATGACGATCGAAGTTCGGCTCGAGAGATCCAGGCTCCAGCGGTCTCCGTATGCGCCGTCGGCCTGTACGCAGTCGTCGAGTGTGAGCTGACCGCTCATCGACCGCCCCAGCGTAATGGAGACGGCGGAGGAGCAGGGATCCCCTAACTCCGTATCGAGGTCGGTGAGGTCGACGCAAGCGCCGAGGGCCAAGGGGAGTAGCGAGCAGAGGAGCCACGGCCCCTTGCCCAGCGGGTACAAAGCTTTGTGGGAGATCGCCCCAGTCGTGTGCGCGCGCATTGTCTCTCCTGATCGAAGGTTCTTGCTCGATCGAGGATGACGCTTGCAACGCGAGTTCTCTCTACGTAAAGCGACGTATCCATGACGTATTTCTGCCGACACCTGCGACCGGACTGGATGTCGATGAGCGCGCGATTCACATCCACGTGATCTTCGTCGAAAACGCGATCATGGTTCTAACGCATCCCCTTCCTCGGCAGCATTTCATCCGCCATCGCCGCGTGGTACACGAACACCGCCATGATGACGGCGTTCTTCTTCAGGTCGTCGAGGGGGATCGTGTCGAAGAAGTCCAGGTTCGTGTGACCGCCGGTGCCGCCCACGCGTGCCTGCAAGAATTGAAACGCGGGCAGGCCGACGTCGTCGAAGGGGACGTGGTCGGTGCTCCCGACGCCTCGCGGCGCGATCGTCGTCATGCCCATGTCGTGCAGGGGCTCCATCCACGCGGTGAACGGGGCACGCACGTACTCGTTGCCCTGTAGCCAGATTCCGCGGTACTGCCCGGGTCCGTAGTCCTGGTTGAAGTAGGCCGAAAGCTTGTCGTACGCGTCCTTCGTGCCGACGGACGGGTCGTTCGGGTCGCCGAAGTGTTGGCGGACGTACGCGCGCGATCCCCACAGGCCTTGTTCTTCGCCCGACCAGAGGGCGATCCGGATCGTGCGCCGCGGCTCTGCACCTATGGCCTTCAAGATGCGCATCGCCTCGAGCATGACGGCGACGCCCGACGTGTTATCGGATGCGTTCGGACTGGCGTGCCAGGTATCGAAGTGGGCGCCGAGCATGACGACCTCGTCGGCCAGATCGCTCCCCTCGATTTCGCCGAGCACGTTGCTCGCCTGCGTGACTGACCTCCCGTGTCGGTTTCGGACCTCAACTTCGACGGTGACTGGAATATCGCGGGCCAGGATCCGGTACATCCGGTTGTAGTGCTCCGGTGTGATCGCGATGACTGGCACCGAGTTGAGCGTCTCCTCGCGGGACCACCGATCGATCTTCGCGCCGGCGCGGGCGAAGCCGCGAACGGCGCCGGGCCATCCGCTGTTCGACTCGAGGACGACCGCGGCACCCTCAGCCACGTAGAACGCGAGCTTCTCGGCCGCGGTGAGGATGTCGGGGTTCCGGGGCGTGGGTGGATAGAGCCGGGAGAAGTACGGATCCGGTCCGGGAGGCGGCACGATGACGTCCTCGGCCAGCGCGCGCATCTCTTCGTCGGTGCGGCGCGGGGTGCCCGTCTCGAACCGGGTCAGGTTGATGATCGGGGGCGGAGTGGACATCACCGCCATTCCGCGGAGCTTGCCCCGGTACCGTGCGAGGTCTTGCCGTGTGCGCACGTCGGCGATGATGGCGCCAAGCCGCTTCCGGCCGTCGGTGCCCGGCGTGTGGGCGATGGGATATCCTACGAGCGGCGAGTAGTCTGGCTCCAACATGTGGAGGGAGACGTACTCGTTGTCCCAGCTCACGCCGTAGTCCATGAACGGCTCGAGCCCTGTGTTCGTCAGCCCGATGCGTTTCATCTCACCGATCACCCACAGTTGAGCACGCTCCATGTCTGCGGAGTTCGTGAGGCGTGCGCCGAGAACGTCCGTCATGTAGGACAGGGTGTTCGGTAGCTGCGACCTTCGGAGACCCTCTTCGCGGATCCTCGCCACCATGGCGAGGTCGACAGGCCAGGGGGTCGATTGGGCGGCGACCTCGGAGGCGAGAAACAGGAAGCCGAGTGCGAGGAGATGGCGTGTGTCGGGGTAGCGCATGGACCGAGTGGGTTCGGGGGCCGGGAAGATCCAGCGGAGGGGGCGCGAGGCGCAAGGAGCGGCCTTGTGGGGTGGCTTCCACGAAATTGGACGCTCGCGTGTCATGTTCGTTGGTTACGATGTAAAGCGGGCCTGAGCCCGTCCCCTCAAGTCAAACGAATGAGAAATATCAAACGCCGTGCTTTGGGACTGAGCGGTCTAGGGGCTGCGCTTGCGCTCCTCGCCCAGCCCGTTGCGGCTCAGGTGAGTCGGGACCGCTACGAGATCCGTGCGGTACGCACGGCGACGGCGCCGGTTCTGGACGGAAGTCTTGATGATAGCGTTTGGGATGCGGCGCGCCGGATCGACCAGTTCATCCAGCAGGAACCTGATGAGGGTGCCCCGGCATCGGAGCGAACGGAGGTCTACGTCCTCTACGACGCCGAAACGCTGTACCTGGGCGTACGCGCTTGGGATTCGTCTCCCGACGGAGTCACCGCGACCGAGATGCGGCGCGACTCCGACCAGATTTTGGCGGAGGACAACTTCCAGATCATCTTGGACACGTTCAAGGACTCGCGTTCCGGGTACATGTTCGTCACGAACCCGCTGGGCGCCAAGCTCGATCAGCAGGTCTTCAACGAAGGTGAGGGCGGGATTCCGGGGTTCACGACCTCGAATATCAATCGTGATTGGGATGGGGTCTGGCACGTCGCGGCCCGTATCCTCGACGACGGGTGGATCGTCGAGATCGCCATCCCCATGGTGACGCTCCGCTTTCCGAACTCCGAGCGGCAGAGCTGGGGCATCAACCTCATGCGCAACCTCGCCAGAAGAAACGAGCAGGCCTTCTGGGCACCGGTATCCAAGGAGTTCACGATCGCGCACGTGAGCTCCGCTGGAAGCCTGGAGGGAATGCGCGACCTGAATCGGGGACTCGACTTCCGGGTGACGCCTTTCGTGACCGCGGGCGGCAGTCGTGTGCTCGAGTCCACGGTCCAGGACGATTCCTTCGACCGGGCCTTCGGCCTGGACCTCAAGTACGGGGTCACGGCGGGGCTCAACCTCGACGTCACGATCAACACCGACTTCGCGCAGGCGGAGGTCGACGACGAGCAGGTGAACCTCACACGCTTCCCCCTGTTTTTACCGGAGAAGCGCGACTTTTTCCTCGAGAACTCGGGTCAGTTCAACGTCGGATCCGCGCAGGCTTTCAATCGCTACGTCGATCTCTTCTTCAGTCGCAGGATCGGTCTCTCGGAAAGCGGGGACAACGTTCCGATCATCGGCGGCGCCCGCCTTACCGGGAAGATCGGTCGCAATGACATCGCGATCATGGACGTCCAGACCGATGACGCCTTTGGAAGCTCAGGCGAGAACTTCCTCATTGCCAAGTACAGCCGGAATTTCTGGTCTCGGTCGCGAATCGGAGGCCTCTTCATCAACAAGGCGGAGACCAGCGGGGACGACTACAATCGGACCTATGCGGTCGACGTCACTCTGGCTCCCCACCCGAATCTTACCGTCGTGGGCTTCCTGGCTAAGACAGAGACACCGACGGCTGTGCCGCCTCCCGTCGGCGAAGAGGGATACGGTGAGCTGGGAAGCTACTTGAACGCCACTTGGCTCAATACCGACTGGCGGATCTACGGTGAGTACGTCGATTTCGACAACAACTTCAACCCTGAGGTCGGGTTCCTGCCGCGGCGCGGTATTCGGACGACCAAGCTGCACCTGGAACGAAATCCGCGTCCGGGGCGCTGGGGCATCCGCGTGCTGCGGCCCATGATCAACTGGACCTACACGACCGATCAGGCCGGACTTCAGCTCATCGACCGTTGGCACTTCATGCTGGGGACCGGCTTCGACAACGGCGCGTTTCTGAACCTGTGGTACAACCATATCGACGACCGGGTCGAGGACGATTTTACGCTCAACGACGTGCTGATCTCGGCGGGTGACTATGCGTTCGGCGAGTGGCGCTTTTCGTTCGATAGCAACCCGTCGCGCCGGGTGTACTACGGTCTCCGGTACGCGCCGCAGGGATTCTATGGCGGCACGCGCAACGACCGCATGGTGAAGGTCGGTGCGCGTATCACCGATCGCTTCTCCACGGAAGCTCAGTACACGCGCAACGACGTCGAGCTACCCAACGGGGAGTTCACGGTCGACCTCGCTGCGCTTCGCGTCGACTTCGCGATCTCTCCGACGATGGCGATCCGGTCCGTGACACAGTACAACTCCCTGACCGAACAGTTCGGTACGAGTGCTCGTTTCCGTTGGACGTATAGCCCCGGTAGCGACCTCTATGTCGTGTACGACGAGGTGCGTCGCGATCCGAACACGCTCCTCGAGTACAGGGATCGAAGGCTCATCCTGAAGGCCACATTCCTGCTCACGAGGTAGCTTCCAAGGAGGTTCTCGAGTTTCCACGCTCCGGATGTAATGCCCCAAGCGCAGCGTAACCCCGTCTTCTCGCCCGGCGACGTGTCTGGCGGGTTCGCCTCCGCCGTGGTCTCCATCACGGGCAACGTCCTTGCGGGCGTCATCGCGTTCGCGCCGCTCGGCTCGGAATATGCCGGCCAGGGCATCATGGCCGGTATGCTGAGCTCGATCGTGGCCGGTTTCATGGCCGCCCTGTTCGGTGGAGCCCCAGGCATGATCTGCGGCCCGAAAGCCACGACTTCGATGGCGTTCGCGGCCCTGCTGATCTCGCTGATGGCCACCGGCCGATTCGACTCACCCGAAGGCACGCAGGTGCTGCTTTCTCTCGCGTTCGGGGCGGTGCTCATCAGTGGGAGCGTGCAGATATTACTCGGAGCCTTTCGCGTGGGCACGCTTGTGCAGTTCATGCCGTACCCGGTCGTCTCCGGTATCCGCAACACGACTGCGATCCTCCTCATCTACAGCCAGTCCTGGACCTTCTTCGGAGTCACGCGTCAGAATTGGGGAGCGTTTATCCAGGATCTGGGCCAGATTCAGCCGGCTACGACGTTGGTGGCGGCATCGACGGCCTTGGTGGCTTGGAAGGGTGGCCGGTGGATGCCCAAGCCTGTGGTTCCCGTGGTGGCGCTCCTCGTGGGGACCGCGTTCTACTACCTGATTCCATTCGTACTGCAGGATGTCCGCCTGGGCGATCCGCTCGGCGCTCTACCGTCGGTCAGCCTTCGTCCCGCGTATCTCGGCTCGGTGCTGCATGCCCTTACGGATCGAACGAACTTCGCGGTGTTGGGTGCCGTGGTGTCCGGTGCTCTGGCTATGGCCGTTCTCGACTCGATCTCCGCGCTGATTTCGTTGGTCAGCTATCAGAGCATCGCCGACCGTCGCTTCGAAGCGAACGGTCAGCTCATGGGTCAGGGTATCGGGTCGGCGGTCGTCGCATTCTTCGGCGGTCTGACGACGTCGGGAATTTTGGCTCGAGCCGCTGTAAATCACCAAGCGGGCGGGCGATCCCGCGTATCGGGGGTGATCAACGCGCTCGGGGTCTTGGTGCTTCTGGTTCTACTCTCTACCCCCCTGGCCCTGCTCCCGAAGGCTGCGATCGCGGGCCTCATCATGGTGATCGCGTCTGGGCTCTTCGACCGGTGGATCCTCGGCCAGATCAAGGAGAGCCTTCGGACCGATGCGCACGATCGGCGGGACAACCTGGTCGCGGTGGGGCAGATGCTGTTCGTCGTGGTCGTCGGCGTCAAAGTAAGTCTCGTGGCGGCGGTCGGCGCCGGCATCGCTCTCTCGGTGGTTACGTTCGTTGCCGAGATGAGTCGCTCACCGATCCGGCGCCTCCGGACCGGGGCTACGGTCCGGTCGGCCAAGACCCGCGACCCGGAGACGACCCGAATTCTCTCCGAGCAGGGTCACCGCATCGCGGTGATCGAGCTCGAGGGCACGATCTTCTTCGGCTCATCCGAGGCGCTGGCGACGCGGGCGGAGGAGCTGGCCGACGAAGGCGCCGACTTCGTCATCTTCGACCTGAAGCGGGTGCAGAGCGTCGACGCGACGGGGTTCAAGGTGCTCGGGCAGACCTTTGATCGTCTTCGCAAACGTGGGACGACGCTCGGATTCAGTTACGTCACGCCGGGGGCTCAGAAGGCGGAGATCGCCGAGGATCTCATGTTGAACGGAGTCCCCGAGGCACGGATGTGGGAGACGACCGACCGAGCTCTCGAGTACTTCGAGGATGGGCTCCTCTTCAAGCTCGGCGCTGGTGAGGGCGACGAAGAAGGATGGACACTGACCGCTTTCGGGGCCGAGTGGGACCTCGACTCTGCCGAGTGCCAGATTTTCGACGCGTACCTCGTCGAGCGATTCTTCGACGGCGGAGACTTCGTGTTCCATGAAGGCGACACGGAGCGCTCGATGTTTCTGCTCCGACGGGGGACCGCCGACATCTCGATTCCAGTTCCCGGAGAGGACCGAAGACACCGAGTGAGCACCGTGTCTCACGGCACCGTGATCGGAGAGATCTCACTTTTGGACGGGCTCCCGCGGTCGGCGAGCGTGCAAGCGACGAGCCCCCTCTCGGCTTACGAGCTCACGCACGACGCCTTCACCCGGCTCTTCGTGGAACACCCGATGGTCGCGCTAAAAATCCAGGCAGGCGTCGGACGCATTCTCGCGGAAAAACTTCGACGGGCCAGCGCGCTCATCATCGAACTCGACTCGTGAAGTCGAGCCTCCGCCCCGACACTACGTCGAGGGCCGCTAGCGGATTCCTGTAAGCCTCCGGCTCAACGCCCTCAGCTTGTGCCGGGACTCCATGTCGTAGGCCTGGTCGTGTGCGCGCCTGGGAACCAGCTGATTGAAGAACTGGCCGCCCTCTATCTCAGTCGAAACGACGAGCTGCATGACGGCGTCGGCGCCCTCACCGATCGTGGCACGTGGCGTGACCCCGAGGCGAGCGACCATGGCGGTGGGCATATAGGTGGCCGGGTGGAGCGCGTTCACCATCACACCCGACCCCTCGAGCTCCTCGTGGAGATCGAAGGTGAATCCGACCTGTGCGAGCTTGCTTTGACCGTATGCGCGACCGCCGCTGAAGTTGTTTTCGATCATCACGTCTTCCCAGTCGATGGGGCGCTGGGCGAGTGACGATACGTTCACGATGCGCGACGGGGCGCTCTCCCGGATCATCGGCAGGAGCATGTGCGTGAGGAGGAAGGGCGACAGGTAGTTCACCTGAAAGCGGAACTCATGGCCGTCTTCGCTCAGGAGGCGCTCGTCCGGATAGGACCCGGTACCCGCGTTGTTAACGAGCACGTCGAGCCGGTCGTAGTCATTCAGGATCGCCTCGGCGAACGTGCGCACCTGGTCGAACGACGCGAAATCGGCCCGATAGAATCGCGCGCTGCCTTCGCCGCGATTGATTTCCTCGACGACCGCCATCCCTCGTTCGCGATTCCGTCCATGCACGATGACGTGGGAGCCACCGGCGCCGAGCCGAAGCGCGACCTCGCGGCCGAGCCCGCTCGTGGAACCGGTGACGAGAACGACATGTTGGCCCGGATTGGGTGTCGCCGGGGCCTGAGCGGTCCCCGGCGCGGCCGCCCATGCGACCGAGACCAGAAGGGCCGCTGCGCACCGAGTCGAACGGCGGAGGGCGGAAGCCGGCGGGGTGTTGCGCGTCATCATCGATCTCGTCGGAGAGAATATCGGTGGGTTGGGAACTGCTGCTTCATCTTACCGTGCGCGCGCTGGAAGAACCAATGGCGCCGATATCCGAGCCCTCCCCTCGCTGGGGCACGTCCACGACTTACTCCTTTCGCTTGTCCGTTACAGCCTGTGGGTCGCATCTTGCCTCCCGGACTCGAGCGCGGAGGCGGTAACGGTGGCGAAGTCTTCCAGGATCACACGTCGGGAAGCCCTGAAGCGGGGAGGCGTGGTCGCGGCCGGGGCTGCGATCTTTCCCTCTGACGTCGCAACCCGTCTGGCCGGGGTCGCTCCGCAGGAGGCGGTCGTTCCCTGGGTGAACGCTCCTGCGCCGGGTGGGCGCTCCAACACCTTGGACTGGGAGGCCCTGAATTCTTGGGTGACCCCGACGTCGGACCTGTTCAGCGTCGGTCACTATGGGACCCCTGAGGTCGATGCGGACACGTGGAGGCTCGAAGTCGGTGGCTTGGTCGAACGGCCCGCCGCGTACACCCTGGACGCGATCCGCGCGCGCCCGCGGGAGCGTGTGACGTTCACCCTCGAATGCGCGGGTAATCGGGGCTTTGCGGCGTTCATGGGTGCCGTCCATAACGCGGAGTGGACCGGGACTTCACTCGCCTCGATTCTGAGAGAGGCCGGTGTGAAGGAGGACGGCATCGAGGTCGTCTTCTTCGGGGCCGACGAGGGCGTCGAGGAGATTCGCGACATCGAGATCACGCAGAACTTCGCTCGCAGCATGTCGGTCACGGATGCGATGGACTCGAAGCTGCTGTTATGCTACGAGGTGAACGGTGAGACGCTTCCTGCCGGCAACGGATTCCCGCTCCGGCTGGTGGCACCTGGTTGGTACGGCATCGCGAATGTGAAATGGCTGACACGCATCGAGATCCGCGACACACGGTTCATGGGGAGATTCATGGCTCGCGACTATGTCACCCTCCGTCAGGAGGGCCCCGACGAGGAGGCGGTCTGGGTCGAGACGTCCGTCGGGCGGACTCGGATCAACTCGATTCCGGCCAAGGTGGTGCGCACCGACGGGAGTTACCGAATTCATGGGGCCGCATGGGGTGCGGACATCGCGCGGGTTGAGGTTCGGATCGACGACGGTCCGTGGAGGAACGCGACCCTCGGCGAGGGCCGCGACGATCCCCTCACTTGGACATTCTGGCAGATGGATTGGGACGCTCCGTCTGGCGAGCACACCGTGACGTCCCGCGCCATAGGCGCGGATGGTGATGTTCAGCCGGCGCCGGACGATCCGGTCCTGGTGCAGAAGATTACGTACTGGGAAAGCAACGGTCAGGTGACGAGAGAGATCATGATCGACTGACAGGAGTCGGCGAGACCATCCTCGGACGGGATGTCGCTCGGCGTCGAGGCTCCTCTCAATCGCCCTGTTCCGGTTGGCGCCTCGCCGCGCTCCGCCTCCATCGACATCAGCTACTAGAGTCGTGGCCAGCCGCTGCTGGTAGCAGGTCGAACGGATCTTCGACCGTCTTCGCCCTGGCCTTGAGATCGTCGAGTGCCGCCACGAGGTCTCCGCGGTGGGTGGCGAGGAATGCGTCGAATGCCGGGAGTCGGTTGTAGTAGCGGATGCGTGAAAGCAGCGTCGCATTGTTGAGCGGAGCGTTCCGAAAGCCACCGAACGTGAACGACTCCAGTTCCGGCAGGACCTCACGGTCGAAGCGCGCCAGGGCCGCGGCGAAAACGGTTTCGCGCCCAGCAACCTTGTCGTCGAAGGACAGAGAGGCGTCGTCGTAGATTCGCTCCAGATCTTCGACGAAGCCGTCCAGATAGACGCTGAATCGTTGAAAGTCACGCCACCGCGCCACCGCGCGCTGGCACTTTACCGAGTCTGGACCGCTCCCCTCTCGTGTGCAGAAGAAGCGAACCGCGCCCACGCGGCCGACGAAAGTTGCGAAGCTCTCGTTGAAGCCGACATGGCCCGGGACGAAGAGGTGCTGGTGGGCGAGCTCGTGAAGGACGGTGGAAACGACTTCGACTTCGTCGGTCCTCAGGGCGGTCGAGAGAACAGGGTCGTTGAACCAGCCGAGTGTGCTGAACGCGGCGGTGGGTCGGATGTACGTGTCGTACCCCTCGGCTTCGAGACTGGCTTGTTCGTCCAGGGCGCTCTGGAGTGAAAAGTGGCCCTTGTACGGCATCCGTCCCACGATCGGGAACCACCACGTCTTGGGAACCAGTCGGTCCTTGTACGCGGCCGAAACGACGATGGCGAGGGTGTCGCGGTCGAGCTCGGTGTACATCGTGTAGGAGTCGCCGACGTCGATGCCGAGCTCCGCCGCGGCGAAGCGGCGAGCCTCGACGACGTACGCCAACTTAGCGCGCGTATCCGCATCGACAGTCGTGTCGTTGAGGACGCTATGAATCGGTCTGCGCGCACGCAGGATGCGTACCTCGGCAATCCCGGCTTTCACGACGTAGATCGGCGAGCACGCTACACAGCTGGCGACCAGCGATAGGGTGGTGAGGGCCAGGGCTCCACGGAGCACCCGGCCCTTGCCGCTGCGGGCCGAAGGTGCGGCCACGGACGGAGCCATCATGCCATCCGGAGGCCCACGGCCTCTACTGCCTTTAGTTTCCACCGCCGATCATCCGCATCAGCGGCACACCGCCTTCGGTGGGCACGTATACCACCGATCCCGGGGGCAGCTCGGCCAGCTTCTCGATGTAGTGGAACGTCAGGTATGCCAGAGTCAGGCCAGCGGAGATGATCGTCTGAGCCTCCGCGATACCCTTCGCCTCTTCGACCGCTTGGCGCGCCCGCTCCTGGATGATCGCGGTCTGGAAACGCTCGGCCTCGACCTCTTGCTCCCGCTCCTGCCGCGCCTCGATCGCCTGCCGAACGCGGGCCGGAGCCTGGACGTCGCGGACGAAAACTTCGACGATCTCGACCCGATCTCCCGCCTTGATCTGGATCTCGCGGAGCATGTCGGCCGCGATCTCTCGACGCTCGGGCGAGAATATCTGGTTGATCGACTTCGTGGCGATTGCGCTGCGGACGCCGTCGCGCATCGCGTTCAAGACGATGCTGCTCTTGATGTTGGCTTCGCTACCGAGGCGTTGGAACAGCGCCGGAGCCGTCGGGCCATCCAGCTTGAAGAGGGTCGCGATTTCGAGCGTCACGTTGAGCTGCTCGCTCGTCTGCGCCTCGATGACTTCCACGCCGCCATTTGGCGGAAAGCTTTGCTCGCGGATCGACATCTTCTCGACCTCGGCGAGTGGGTTCACGAAGTGGAGGCCCTCAGTGAGGGGAGTCGGATTGGTCTTGCCGAGGAAGTGTATGACGCCGACCTCGCCGACCTCGCCGACCTCGCCGACTCCGATCACCGTCGCCGCGTTGGCGACGGCCAGCAGGACACCGGCGAACATGAAGCCGTAGCCGGCGAGCTTGGCGGTACCCGCCGCGTTCGGCCTCCCTGTTGACGGCCCGACGACTCGGATGACTGCGCCGATGAGAATGATGAAGATGGCGAGAATGATCTGGCCCATGGTTGGCTCTTGGCCTTGGATAACGTGGTGACGCGTATGAGAAGTACGGGCGGCGTTCGTTCGTTCTTCTACTGTGCTTCTCCTCCGAGATACGTCCGGCGATCGGGGTCGACCGCGACCCTGAGCTCCACGAGGTCGGCTTCAGGTGCGATCTCAACTGGCATCTGTTCACCCGCCGCCGCAAGCGCGGCCGCGGCGTCGGCTGCTTCCACGACGTACGTGTGGTAGCGCTGACGCCGTCCCCCGTACCGTACCGTCACCTGAAAGTGCATCGTGAAATCTACCCACGGCATCGCCCCCTACCTATCCTCCGGCCATGATCCCCGACACCGACTCGTGCGTTTGCGGCTGAACCGTGTCCATCCCCTACCGGCTGCTCGTCGGGTCGATTCGGCTCGCGGCTCCCCTGTTCTCGGTTGGCGCGTCGAAGCTCGCTCGGGGGATGGAGGGGCGGCGCCACGCCCATGACGTACTCGCTACCTGGGGCCGAGGGGTGCGTGACCCCCACCGTCCCGTGGCCTGGTTTCATGCGCCCAGCGTCGGGGAGGGACTTCAGGCGGAGGCGGTGATGACGGCGCTCCGCGCGTTGCGGCCCGACCTGCAGATCGTCTTCACCTTCTTTTCACCTTCGGCCGAAGGACTCGCCGGGCGCATCGGGGCGGACGTGGCCACCTACCTTCCCTGGGACCTGCGCCGACCCGTCTCGACGGCGCTCGACGGGATTCGTCCGGACGTACTCTGCTTCACCAAGACGGAGGTGTGGCCCGTTCTCGTGGAAGAAGCCGTAAGGCGGGGGGTGCCCGTCGCGATCGTCGGGACGACTCTGCCTGATGGGGCCCGTCGCATGCGATGGCCGGCACGCGCGCTGCTGCGTTCGACGTGGGAACGGCTCGAGCTCGCGTGTGCCATCGACGACACCGACACGAGTCGACTGATCGCCTTGGGCGTGGCGGAGCGCGCTGTGCACACGACGGGCGACCCCGGCATCGACTCCGCGCTGCGTCGG
>SMVB01388280.1_pt1 | contig 13967 bp, 8 predicted proteins | sample 2456461 | NCBI WGS metagenome assembly SMVB01 (sample SAMN11095934, study PRJNA526329) | marine sediment metagenome | biome: Marine sediment; feature: Surficial sediment; material: Deep marine sediment; isolation source: Hadal surficial sediment | place: Pacific Ocean | collected 2014-05 | depth 0-1... | reverse complement strand
GGAGGAGCATCCGGTGGAAAACGCTTATGGGGAAGCGGATTTTTACCAACAGTTCATCAAGGGGTTCAATGCAGATCTTCGGGCGATGCGGTTCGGAATCTTCAAAATCCAAAAGGCATTGACAGTACCTTACGAAAAAAATCTGTTGAGACCATCAATAAAATTAATGAACTGGAATACCAGGAAAGTCAGGATCCTGAAATTTTGACTCGTATTGCTCAATATGAACTGGCCTTTAAAATGCAGACCTCTGTACCCGGCGTTATGAATATTGACGACGAGCCGGATTATATTAAAGAATTATATGGAGTGACCCCGGGAAAAATATCTTTTGCCAATAATTGTTTGTTAGCTAGAAGATTGGTGGAAAATGGAGTTCGTTTTGTACAACTTTATGATAGTGGCTGGGATTCCCATGGAGCCGGAAAGAATGGAGGCGTTGGTACTTCGGGATTAAAAGTAAAATGTAAAAGTGTTGATCAAAGTATGACAGCACTTATTAAGGATTTAAAACAAAGAGGACTTTTAGAAGAAACCTTAATTGTTTGGGGAGGCGAATTTGGAAGAACACCTATGATGGAAGCAAGAACCGGAAAAAATTTCCTGGGCAGAGATCATCATAATGAAGCCTTTACCATGTGGATGGTAGGAGCAGGTATTAAAAAAGGGATTACCTATGGCGAATCAGATGAAATTGGATATTTCGGGATAAATGGTAAGGTCCATGTCCATGACATTCAAGCAACTATTTTAAATCAACTGGGCTTGGATCATGAACGGTTGACCTATCGTTTTCAGGGTAGGGATTTTAGACTTACCGATGTAAGTGGTCATGTAATTCGTGATATTTTGGAGGTTTGATAACAAATAATCAAATTCGTTAAGCAATTCTTTTGATAATTTTTTTAATATAAATACTGTTTTATGAAAATAACTTCAAGAATATATTTCTGTCTTTTATTTGTATTGCCTACAATATTTCTTGGGCAGGACAAACCCAATATCATCTTTATTATGTCTGATGACCACACTTCTCAAGCCTTTGGGGTTTATGGTAGTCGACTTGCAAAATTAAATCCCACTCCAACAATTGATAGATTGGCTCATGAGGGAATTTTATTTGAGAATGCTTTCTGTACGAATTCTATTTGCACGCCATCAAGAGCAACTATCATGACTGGTCAATATAGCCAAGCCAATGGTGTACTTGATTTGGGAGGTAGTTTAATACAAGAGAATCAATACCTGGCTCATGAAATGAAAAAGCTGGATTACGAAACCGCTGTTATTGGCAAGTGGCATTTAAAAGAGGCACCCGAAGCATTTGATTATTACAATGTTCTACATGGACAAGGATCATATTTTAATTCTGTACTTTACGAAAAAGGATCCGATGAAATGGTTGAAATTAAGCGACGGGGAAAAACCATAAAAGTTAGAGGCCACCAATACACCGGTCATTCAAGTGACATTATAACCGATCAAACCTTAAAATGGTTAAAGAATAGAAAAAGTAAAAAACCATTTTTTCTCATGCATCATTTTAAGGCACCCCATGATATGTTTGAGTTTGCACCTAGATATGCCAATTATCTGGAAAATACAGAAATACCTGAACCTGCGAGTCTTTATTATAATAGAAATAACGGCTCAGCTGCTACAAAAGGATTCGATAATGAAATGATTCATGACATCGGATCATCTGTTTCCCATAGAAATCAAAACCGTAATATGGGTCAACACATGAAAATTGATCAAAGCATTTCTGATCCGGAATACACTCATTTGGCTTATCAGGAATATTTAAAACGTTATTTGCGCTGTGTAAAAGGGGTAGATGATAACGTTAAACGAATTTTCGATTACCTAGAAAAGGAAGGAATTATGGATAATACGATTATTATTTATACTGGAGACCAGGGATTTATGCTCGGAGAACACGATTATATAGACAAAAGGTGGATGTATGAAGAATCCATGCGAATGCCTTTTTTGGTTCGGTATCCAAAAATGATTCAAGCCGGAACCCGAACAGATGCTATCATTAATAATACAGATTTTGCAGCAACAATAATTGACTTGGCAGGAGGCAAGGTTCCTGATTATATGCATGGAAAAAGCTTTAAGGAAATATTAAAAACCGGAAAAGAGCCTGACAATTGGCGTAAATCTACTTACTACCGGTATTGGATGCATATGGCTCACGCACATGCCAATCCGGCTCATTTTGGGGTTCGGACTAAAAAGTACAAGTTAATTTTCTTTTATGGATCTGATTTTAAAAAAAGGGGGCAGGATTCGAACTGGCCAAATGAAAAAATTGAATTCAGCACAAAAAAGCCTCATGAATATTTTACACCTCCTGGCTGGGAGTTGTACGATTTACAAAATGACCCCTTTGAAATGAACAATCTATACGGAAAATCAGGTTACGAAAAAATCACTGATACATTAAAAAAAGAAATTTTGTCTCTTCGGTCAGAGTTTGATGAAGATGACACAAATTATCCACATATTCAATCTATTATTGACGAAAATTGGAATAAGTAGATTCAGTTACATGATGAATAAATTAAGTACATTCCTCCTTATCTCAATGCTTATTTCTTCCTGTGGAGAAAATAAAGCCTTTACCATGTGAATGGCCGGGGCAGGAATTGAAAAAGGGATTACTTATGGCGAAACCGATGAAATAGGATATTTTGGGATGAATGGCAAAGTTCATGTCCATGACATTCGGGTAACAATTTTAAATCAATTCGGCTTGGACCATGAGCGTTTGACCTATCGTTTTCAGGGTCGTGATTTTAGGCTTACCCATGTAAGTGGAAATGTGATTCGTGATATATTGAAGGTTTGATAACAAATAATCAAATCACAATTTCATTTAAAAAATAATCAGCAAAAATAAAAGGCATTATGAAAAGAAGATCAATGATTAAATCAATGGGAGTAGCATCTCTTGGAATTATCACTCCATCATTGGTTAAAGGAGAAACTTTGGTGGAACCCTTTAAAACCAAGAAAGAAAGTATCCAAACTGAAATATTGGTGGTTGGTGGGGGAACTGCCGGAACTATTGCAGCCATTCAGGCTGGTAGAACAGGTGCCAAAACCGTTTTAATTGAAAGTGGCAGTCAGCTTGGAGGAACTACCACAACCGGCGGCGTAGCATTTCCCGGTATCTTCCATGCCTGGGGAAAACAAATTATTGGAGGTATAGGATGGGAATTGGTTTTGGATTGTGTTCAATTAAATGGTGATAACCTACCTAATTTTTCAATCCTGCCAGATTCTCATTGGAAACATCAGGTTACTGTAAATGGGCCCCTTTATACCCTTTTGGCTGAAGAGAAATGTTTGGATGCCGGCGTAAATATCCGCTATTATGAAACACCTACTAAAGTCGAATTCAAGAAAGGTAAATGGATTGTAGAAAGTGTAGGTAAAGGAACTTCTACTCAAATCATTTGCAATCAAATTATTGATTGTACGGGCAATGCACTCATTACATCCATGGCTGGTTTTGATGTGTTAAGAGAAGAAGAAACCCAACCGGGATCCCTTGTGTTTAGATTAGGAGGATATGATTATAATTCTCTTGATTTAACAAAAATTCCAAAACAATACCATCGTGTTTTAAGACAAAATATGCTTGAGAATTCAAAAAGAACAAGTCGGGAACATACATTTGTTCCTTATGGTTATGTCTATGTTCCTGGAGCCGATTCTACTACATCCGAGTCTCATACCATTGCCAATCAAAAAGGAAGGGCAACATTGTTGGAGCTCGTAAGAAAATTGAAATCCTTTCCGGGATGTGAAAATGTAAAAATCGTGGATTTAAAGACTGAAACAGCGGTAAGAGAAACTTATCGAATTGATGGTTTATACAAAATGACCCAATCGGATTATATAGAAGGTAAAGTTTTTAAAGACTCTATTTCCTATTCCTTCTATCCCATTGATCTACATAGAGAAGGAAAATCAATTCATCAGGTTTTTTTAAAGAAAGATATTGTTGCGAGTATTCCGCTTAGGGCACTCATACCTAAACAAAGTAAGAATTTTATCGTAGCCGGACGATGTATAAGTAGTGATAGAATGGCAAATTCTGCACTTCGTGTACAGGCATCATGCATGGGTATGGGACAAGCTGCAGCTTTAGCAGCTGTTTTGGCCAACAAGTTAGGAATAACACCAGCAGAAGTTCCCATAAAGGAACTCAAAGAAATGTTGAAAGAACATGATGCCATTGTACCTGTTTCCAACTGATAACCTGAGTTCGACTTAAATTATGAAAATATTTAATATTCGTCTGTTTGTAATCTCAATATATCTTTTAACAGGAATTGTTCTAACTTCATTTTTGCAGGAAAACGAACCCTTGAAATATACACAGGTCTCTACAATATCGCATCCAAATCCTCTTGAGCAATCTTACATTCTGACTTATAATGACACCTTAAATAGTGAAACAATATACCTACGCAAAAGTTCAGATCATATTCCCTTGCATTACTTTAAAAAAATTAATACGGAGGTTTGTTTTGATAAAGAATGTAGAACATTAAACATCATTGTTTATTGGAATATTACAGGTAGGTATTTGGGCTTTGAATTACCAAAAGGTGAGTTTTTAAGTAAACACGATCATGAACCATTTTCAGAAACTGAATATCGAAAATTGAACAAATTACTTGCAGATAATACCTTGCCATTTGCACGTATTCCTTTTGAAAAGCTGGTTAACATGCCAAGTACAGAAACGGATGAAGTAGATGCAATATCTGGAGCTACTACAGAAAATGTTGCGAAAATAGTTATAAAAGGAGCAGCATATACCACTTATAAATTATGGAATATCGTATATGGTTCTACAATGGATTTAGTTACCCAACTAACTGAAACACAATTAACATCAGAGCTAATCTTACTGATTTTAAAAAGCCCGGAACTAAGTGATCGAATTTGGGCACTGGATAGAATAGATCAGGCAACTGAGCTAAATCAAATGCTTAAAAGATCATTATTGGACATTATTTCGGGAGATGACTTTTATTTGATCTATAATACAATGAATACAATAAGTCCGGTTCACTTAAATTCAGGTTCTTTGCAAATGGGACTATTTTCTATCTATGAAAAAGGAAACCCCAGTGTTCAAAAAATGATCACTGAAAAGCTCATGAAAGCTCCTTATTTGAATAATGAAATAATCGTAAAATCAAGAGAATTATTGAGTCAATTGAATGGGAAACAACTAGGAGATCTATTGAAACTGTATTCAACACATGCCGTATATGATAAGGAAACTTGCAGGGCAGTCTCAAAAATTTTACAAAATGAAAATAGATATATATCCAAACAAGCGTTTAAATTTCTATTAAAATCAGAAACTACAGATGAAAATGTAAAGATTTTGATAAAGAATTATAAATTTGATTCATAAAATAATAATGTTAATTTCGCATCAATGTAAATCAATAAAAAACATCATTATATTTAAAAAAGCAGAATTTATGAATAAAATTGCAATTAGCCTTCTTTCCATTTTAATAGTAGCTTCCTGTAAGGAAACCATTTACCGGGATGAAATCTATGAAAAACCCGAAATCATAGCCGAAGCACCTGCTGATTTTTTATCACCTGAAGAAAGCATGAAAACTTTCTATTTGCCCAAAGGATATAAAGTAGAATTGGTAGCCAGCGAACCCATGATTAACGAACCGGTAGCCATTACCTGGGATGGAAACGGAAAAATGTATGTGGCTCAAATGGAAACCTATATGCAAAATATTGACGGCAATGGAACCGATAAACCTATAAGCAGAATCATGCTATTGGAAGATCTCGACGGTGATGGTAAAATGGATAAAAGTTCCGTTTTTATAGATAGCTTGTTATTACCCAGAATGATATTAGCCTTAGATGATCGTTTGGTAGTGAATGAAACTTATTCTTATGATCTAACCAGCTATAGAGATACCGATGGAGATGGTGTGGCGGACGAAATTATACCCATGTACACCAATCCCAATCGTAGAGGTGGTAACTTAGAACACCAACAAAGTGGCCTGCTTTGGAATCTGGATAATTGGGTATATACCACTTATAATCCGATTCGTTTTAGGTTTGATCAAAACGGAGTAAGGGTGGATTCGGTTGACAATATGCCCAGTGGACAATGGGGATTGACACAAGATGATTTGGGGCATATGTTTTATTCCTCTGCCGGAGGAGAAAATCCGGCCTATGGTTTTCAACAAGCCGCCATATACGGCGAATTTAATCCCAAAGGAAGATTGTCTCCGGGATTTATTGAGCCTTGGCCCATCGTTGGCACCCCTGATGTTCAGGGAGGTGCGGAAAGGCGATTACGTCCTGATAATACATTGAATCACTTTACCGGAATTGCCGGACAAGAAATATTCAGAGGACATCGACTGCCTCCTGATACTTATGGGGATTTGTTTATTCCTGAACCCGTTGGAAGATTAATAAGACGTGCTAAAGTCAAAAATGAAAACGGAAAAATAGTCCTATACAATGCCTATGATCAAGTTGAATTTATGGCCTCAACAGATTTAAATTTCCGTCCGGTACAGGCCAAAACGGGACCTGACGGATGTTTGTATATTGTCGATATGTATCGTGGTATCATTCAGGAAAGTAACTGGACCCGAGAAGGCAGTTTTATCCGACCGGTAATCGTACGTAAGGGACTCGATAAAAATTTTGGTAAAGGAAGAATCTATCGAATCGTACATGAACAAATTGAACCCGACAGACATAGACCTAATTTGTTAAACAAATCGGCCCAGGAATTATTGAAATATTTAGGTCATCCCAATGGGTGGTATCGTACGACAGCACAAAAGTTAATTATATTAAAAAATGACAAAACTGTTATTTCAGAATTGAAAGAACTCGCCATAGATAATGAAGGATTTTGGTCTTCTTTATTCGGTGAAATAAATTTTGAACTACAAAGAGTTCACGCCTTATGGACCCTTGAAGGATTAGGTGTAATTGATAAAGAATTGCTGATTCAGAAATATCTGGACCATAATGCCAAGGTAAGAATAACAGCCATCCGGTTGAGTGACGAATTGCTTAAAAATGGCGATTATGAAATCTTAGATCATTTAGAAGCACTTCAAAATGATGTTGATATCAATGTAGTCAATCAATTGGCACTGACTATGCGTTATAGTAAGAATTCTAAAGCTACGGATATATTAAAAAGTATTTCAGAAAAATATGGAGACAATGAAATCCTTGCAAACTCCGTTTTTGAAAGCCTTAAAAAAGATGATTCTGAATTGCAAAAACTCAAAAACAAAATCGCCGGTCAACCTTCAGGATTCAAATCCAGAATCTTAAAAGGCTATGACAATTACAAACAACTGTGTATAACCTGTCACGGAGGCGATTTAACAGGAACCAAAAATGAAGACGGATCCCTGATAGCCCCTTCTCTGATTGGATCAAAAAGAGTAATTGAAGATAAGGAAGTGCTGATAAAAATATTATTGAACGGTTTAACTGGTCCCATTGATGGAAAGGATTATGGCATCATGTTGGCCCAAAAGAGTAATGACGACCATTGGATTGCCAATGTAGCCAGTTATATCAGGGAAATGAATGACACAACAACGGTGAGCAATAGAGATGTAAGGAGAATTAGAGCGGAAACTAAAGATAAAGTAGGCTCTTGGACCTTAAAAGAATTGGAAAAATAAAGATTATGCTATGATTATAAAAAATTTGATCTAGATTTATAATGATTTAATACCAATGAATTTAACCCGTATTATGTATTAGAACTTCGTTATGAAGGTTTCAAACATAATAAAATATGGTGTTTTATAAGTTTTAATATAGCATCGTTATGGTTAAACTTAAAAACATCTTGAAATCATATTTTGAAGTGATTGGAAGCTGTAATAGATTTTTTAATGCATAATGCGGGTTTAACCTTATGATTTTTAAAAAGCAAATGATATATTTTAAATTAATCAGCATTGTGCTCTTATTCCTTTCCTGTTCAAATGAGAAAGAGACTGAAAACAGACCCAACGTGATTGTTGTCCTTATTGATAATCATGGCTATTTCGAACTGAGCAGGAATGGTAATAAAATTGTTCAAACGCCACAGATTGATCAACTCTCCATAGAATCGGTGAATTTTACCAATTTTTATGCGGCCCCCTTTTGTTCTCCCAGCAGGACCGCACTTTTAACAGGTAGGTATGCCTTAAGATCAGGGGTTCACAATACCATAGGAGGCGTTTCTATTTTGCATAAAGATGAAGTTACCATCACAGATTTATTAAAACAAAAAGGATATCATACTTCCATATTTGGAAAGTGGCATTTGGGATCAAGTTATCCGTATGCACCACAATTTCGTGGGTTTGATGAAGTATTTGTTCACGGTGGAGGTGGCGTAAGCCAACTGGGTGATTATTATGGAAATAACCATATTGATGCTACTTATGAGCACAATGGAACATATGTTCAGTCAAAAGGTTTTTCCACAGACGTCCTTTTCGATCAGGCCATTGCCTATATGGAAACTAAAAAAGAAGATCCTAAGCCGTTTTTCTGTTATATCTCAACCCCTGCGGTTCATTTTCCTACCAACAGGCATCCTATTACTACCCAAAGATTATTAGACCGGGGAATCGAGGATTCCAAATACATGGCATTGTATTCCATGATTGAAAACGTGGACGACAACATAGGTAAATTGATCAAATTTTTAAGAGATTCGAAACTGGAAGAAAACACATTGCTCATATTGGCCTCCGATCAGGGAGTCAATGATCGTGGTGCTGAAATGCACAGATCAGGGACTTTTCAAAACAGAGGCTTATCTTTTGATGAAAAACACCATGTTTATTGCATGATTAAATTTCCAAAATGGACTGCAAAAAATGCAGGTGATAAAACAAATCTAACCGGAATGGTTGACATTTTTCCAACAATTCTGGACGCATGCAACATAGAAAAACCTGACAACTTAGACGGACAGTCCTTAAAACCAATATTGATGGGAACAGTCGGTTGGAATGATCAACGAAATTTAATCGTACAATGCCCCAGATCCCGTACCCGGGAAAAATGGAAAAACACCTCTGTCAAACAAGAAGAATGGCGATTGGTAGATGGCAAAGAACTTTACAATATTAAAAATGATTTCGGCCAAAAAATAAATATAGCAGATCAACATCCGGAGAAAGTAGAAGAATTAACTGAAGTATATAATTCATTTTGGAACTCCTTAGCCCCAGAAAATACACTGCTTTCCGAACATATATTAGGAGCTTCAGAAGCTCCCGAAGTAAGATTGGTAGCCATGGATTGGTATGAGGGAGATGCACCATGGACACAACAAGGATTGGTACATAGAAAAAATCAAGGGATTTGGAAAGTTACGATTGAGCGAGATGGAACCTATCAATTTGAATTAAGACACTATCCAAGAGAAAAGAAAATGCCAATTAAAGCGGTGAAGGCAGCTATTGAAATAGGCGAATTATCCGAAGAAACAACAATCTCCTCAGACGCATATGAAGCCAAAATAACCCTTGAACTGAAGAAAGGAACCTATGATTTAAAAACCATTTTTTCATCATCTGCCGATATCAATGATTTAAAAGAATGGGGCGCAAATTTTGTCCATGTAAGTTATCTTGATTGATAATTTTGGAGATTGAAACCATATAATATATTGAAACAATAAAACAGATCCTTGAACATCATGACCTTCTTTAACTTTAAAAAACGAATTTTTTTGTTATCTTCAATTGGGTTATTATCCCTTATATCTTGTGCTCCAAAACCTAAGGAATTGACATCTACTCAACCCAATATAATTTTCTTTTTTACCGATGATCAGGCTTATGATACCCAGAGAGATTATGGAAATCCGAATACCATAACACCCAATATTGATAAATTGGCAGATGCGGGAATGGTCTTTCTAAGACACTATAATACCACCGCGATTTGTATGGCCAGTAGAGCCAATGTTATGACGGGACTATACGAATACAAATCAGGTTGTAATTTTGAACATGGCCCTTTAGGTACAAAGCAATGGTCGACTTCTTATCCGGTATTACTCAAACAAGCAGGATACAGGGTTGGTTTTGGAGGTAAATTTGGATTTTCAATTTCAGATGATAAAAAATCAGTAAAAAGAGAAGGAGATGTTGCCAAAGACTTCTTTGATTTTTGGGTTGGCGGGCCGGGACAAACATCTTTTAAAACAATAGAAAACAAGTCATTATCTAAATATGCAGAAAAATATCCACATAGCACAAGGGCTTATGGAGCAGCCAGCATCGATTTTATCAGGGAATCCGTCGATAAAAATAAGCCTTTTTGTATGTCTGTCTTTTTTAAAGCACCACACCGACCTGTAGAACCAGATCCAATGTTTGATGATATTTATAAGGATACTGAGTTTCGTAAACTTCCCAATTATGGACGAGAAGCGGGAGAGCACCTCGCACTTCAATCCAGAGAAGGCAGACAATACCCGAGATTCATTACCTGGGGTTATGATCAGGAAGAAACCTATCAGGAAGCCTTACAAAAGTACAACCAGCTCATTTATGGTGTCGATTATTCCATTGGAATGGTTATGGAGGAACTCCGTAGATTAAATATCGATGACAATACGGTCATTATTTTTTCTTCAGACAATGGTTATTTTAATGGATCACATGGATTGGGATCAAAAGTTTTACCTTATGAAGAAGGAGCTCGTACCCCATTGATTATTGTTGATCCACGTCATAAGAAAAGTGGAAAAATCAGGAAAACAAGTTCTTTATCTGGTAACGTAGATATCGCTGCCACCATACTCGACTTGGCCGGAGTTGAAATACCATCAATATATGACGGAAAAAGTCTGTTGCCCATATTGGATGAGTCAAAAACTCAGGTCAGGGCTACACTTCCAATCATTCAGGTTTGGGGGCCCGATGCCACACATTGTTTAACGGTGATGGATCATCAATTCAAGTATATCTATTGGTACTATGAAGATGGAGAAAAAGGTCTTCATCCAACCGAAGAATTATTCGATATCGAAGAAGATCCATACGAAATGCAAAATCTTGTTGCCAATTCAAATTATCAATCTCAACTTGATAAAATGAGAAAACTTTATGACAAGCAATTAGAGCATTGGAAAGCGGAAGGTGTAAGGTATAATGACTATGAAAAATATAACGAATTGTTTAAAAGGCCTATGGATTAAAAATCACACTTTCTAAGAAGGTGACTTTTAGAAAACCCCCAAAGAGGGACAGATTTACTACTAAATAGTCTCTGCAAGAAAACGCCAAATACTTCGTTACTCTCGTTTTGAAAACAGTTATTCACGAAAGTGAACTCCTTGATTTTCAAAACTTCAAAAGCCTAGTCTTTGACGCTTTCTTATCAAAGACTCTAAAAATACTTAGTTTTCTTGCAAGCACTAAATAAGTCCATTGTTTGTGTTTTTCACCAACAATTGATTTAAACGAATCAAGACCAATTGGTTAATGTTGCTAAAGAATCTATAAGCAGGTATTAACAAGAGCGTAAATTTTTAACGTGATTTGATGCAATATAATCATTAATGGTTGTTGGTGTTTTTCACCAACAATTGACTCCTTAGAATATTAACAGTAGTAGTATCCAACATATAATCTAAATACTAATCTTTCATATCATTTGTTGGTGAAAACACCAACAAATGCCATAATCTCAGTTCATGTGACAAGGTATTTTTATTTAATCATGGGCTTATCATATAAACCTGAATTCCATTTAAATTATTTGCTGATTTTTACTATCTTGAATCCCAAAATAAACATAATTTGTTGATTAAAAATATAATTCAATGACGGTTCGATTTCGTTCCATAATAATCCTTTATTTTCTCTTTATTATTGGCGTTTTATCTCAATGCACAGAAAATAAGGAGAAGCCATTACCTCCGGGAGATCATGACAATGGCGGATTGATCTTGCCCGAAGGATTTGAGGCCGTTGTTGTGGTAGATAGCATAGGATCTTCCAGACATCTCGCTATAAATCACAATGGCGATATTTATGTCAAAATGCGCCGTGCCCATAAAGAAGGGGAAAATATGGCTCTCCGCGATACTAACAATGATGGAAAAGCTGACATCATACAGAGGTTTGGAATCTATGATCCGCGGGAATATTATTCTAACGGAATGCGAATCTATAATGATTACCTTTATTTTAGCACCTCCGGAAAGGTAATGAGACAGAAGCTGACACCCGGTAAACTTGTCCCCCAAAGTAAAGTAGAAGTTATACTTACAGACGACTATCGAAATTCGGAATATGGATATTCTCATATTGCCAAACCCATCACCTTTGATCAGGATGGGCACCTATATGTTCCCTTTGGATCACCTGGTGATGTTTGTCAACCAGGCGATCATGATCGGATGCCGGGAGCAATGGGCATGGACCCTTGCCCTGAATTGGAATGGCATGGAGGCATTTGGCAGTTTGATGCAAACAAACTGGGCCAACTGCAAAAAGATGGCCACCGTTATGCCACAGGTATCAGGAGTGTTGTGGGAATGGATTGGAATCATGCAGATAATACCTTGTATGCCTTGCAACATGGAAGGGATAACATGAACCGAAATTGGCCTGAAATTTATAGTCCATGGCAAAGTGCCATGTTGCCTGCTGAAGAATTCCTTCGGGTAAAAGATGGATGTGATGCCGGATGGCCCTATTATTATTATGACCAGATGCAAGGTAAAAAATTGCTCAATCCGGAATATGGAGGCGATGGAAAAAAAGAAGGGAATGGAGCTGATTACGAACAGCCCATCATTGCATTTCCGGGGCATTGGGCACCCAATGATTTACACTTTTATCAGGGGGATCAGTTTCCCGAACATTATAAAAATGGGGCATTTATTGCTTTTCATGGCTCAACTATTAGAGCTCCCTTTCCTCAGGCTGGCTATTTTATCGGTTTTGTGCCCTTTGAAAACGGAAAGGCCGGAGAATGGGAGGTTTTTGCCGATGGATTCTCGCAAGTGGATCAAATAATAGATGTTGATGATGCCGGTTACAGGCCTATGGGAATCGCAATGGGACCTGATGGCTCATTGTACATCAGCGAAAGTGAACATGGAAAAATTTGGAGGGTGATGTACAAAGGTGATAAAGCAAATTTTGGCCAAAATCAATTGGCTAAGATGGAAGCGAGAAAATCCAGACCCAATATTAAGACACCCGATGAGATAGATGATAATCTTACACCCATGAGAGTAGAGGCCGGAGCCATACTTTACAATAAATATTGTGGCGCTTGTCATATGGCCAATGGCCAGGGCGACGGCAGCAGGTTTCCACCTATAGCCGGATCAGACTGGGTTAAAGGTGATGAAAAAAGACTAATTGATATCGTTCTAAATGGATTAAAAGGCCCCATTGAAGTGAACGGCTTGCCTTATGACGGAGTGATGCCACCTGTTGATTACTTAGAAGATGAAGAGATTGCCCAGATACTAACTTATATTCGAAAGGAATTTGGTGACAATTCCCCACCGATAGGCTCGTATTATGTAAAAGTAGGCAGGTACTATGCTAAGAAAAAGAAGAATGAAGAAAAAGAAACCCTTTAAAAAATAGTGAAATTACCAACTTTAACATCTATGAAAATATTATTTAGAGCAATGGAACCTTGATTTAAAAAGAAACGGAACAAACATTGACTATCAGAACTTTAATAAAGGTGAAGGCCTGATTCAAACACCAGAAAATATAAATTAGCTTAAAACCAAACCCATGAAAAAATTGATCATCTTATTTTTTACAGTAACTTTCATATTATTGCCATCCCAAAAAATTCAGGCAGAAATAAAGCTACCTGCAATTGTTTCTTCAAACATGGTGCTGCAAAGAAAT
>SMVB01350882.1_pt1 | contig 13969 bp, 13 predicted proteins | sample 2456461 | NCBI WGS metagenome assembly SMVB01 (sample SAMN11095934, study PRJNA526329) | marine sediment metagenome | biome: Marine sediment; feature: Surficial sediment; material: Deep marine sediment; isolation source: Hadal surficial sediment | place: Pacific Ocean | collected 2014-05 | depth... | reverse complement strand
GTTGAAAACCAATTAAAAGAACTTTTGAATAACAGAAAAGAGATTAATCTTTTAGTTGAAAACATTAAAAAAGTGAACTCTAACGGTATAATTATTGCCCCGGCATTGTTTATTGATGATGAATTATATTCTTACGGAGATTTGGATGAGGAGAAATTTATTGAAAGGTTAAAATTAGCCCGTGCGGCAAATTGATTCCATCTTATAAAATTTAATAGCAAAAGCTCCGCTTTAATTGCGGAGCTTTTTTGCATCAGCTTACTTTGCCTTACTCATCGTTTCTTCAACCAACTTTACTATTTACATTTTGTTTGAACCAACAATGTTTATATTAATTTCTATTTCATCCGATACTTTTTTACCAAGCGCCATATGCTGTACACCGTAATCGGAAAGATTAAAGTTGATCTTAGCTCTTACTCCGAGGAGGTCGCCGGGCATTTTCATTTTCGTCATTTCATTTTCTTCCAAATAAACAAGCGTTACTTCAGATTCAACTTCTTTTGTAACACCGTGCACTGTGAATTCGCCAAGCACCGTTGCTTTAATTTTATTGTCTTCTATTTCTTCAATTCTCTTTACATCTTTTATTTTAAAAGATATAGTTGGGAACTGTTCTGCATCAAGCCAGTCGGCACTTCTGATGTGTTCATCCCTTAAATCAATACCTGATTTTAATGATGCTGTGGAGATTAAAATTTCACCTGTCAGAGTGTTTTTAACATCTTCAATATCAAACGATACTGTTCCCCAAACATCTGAACTCATTCCGGTTATATCTTCTAGCGGTGTAGTGCTGAAAAAAGTTGCCTGGTTTCTTCCCATCTTATCTTTAAATGAGAATGTTTGTTCGCCTTTACTGCTTATATCAAAACCGCCTGCAAATGCAGCAGTCATAATCAGCAAACTTAATACGAGTGATTTAATAATAGCTTTCATGCTATTTCCTTTCTTTGTTTATTAATAAATAAGTTATTGTTAATAATGTTTATATCGATGTTAACGATAACGTAATTAATTGAGTGCCAATATATATTGTGATTTGAACGAAGTTTGACAGGTAGATGACAATTGAATCGTGAAGTTTCTTTGTATAGGCGCATTGGTGATTTGCATCACCGAATAGGCAAAGCGAATAAAAGGGCACTAACATGGTAATGTAAGCGAGGCGACAAAAGAGAAAGGGCTCAGGAATTATAATGTAATAGTGAAAATCGTAAAAGGTAATTGAAATTAACATCGGTCATTCAGCAGGAAACTTGTTCCGATTCATCGGGAGGAAAAACTTAAGTAAACAGGATTAGAATTATATGACAAGATTCTTACAGAATGACAGTAAGAGGTCGCTATGTTATCAAGCAAATATACAAAATGAGAATGATTATATGTTTGAAAAGGAAATATGTATGGATGCGTTGTTGGAAGAATGCATGAGGAATCATTCAGAAAGGTTATCAAAATGTATATATATGACAACGTGTGGATTCATTACATACAACCATACAGTCATGCATTCATACTTAACCACGGCTAAAACTGGAATTCAAAACATATGAACCGAATATATTTAATAACTTTATTATTGTTAATAACTGCGGAACTATTGCCGCAAGCTTGCTGTTCAGCGGGCTCTCCTTTATTGGGGTCGTTGGATATTTCAAGTGCATCGCAAGGTGAATTACAAATTGGTTTAACGTATGAGCTTAATAGCTTGCAGGATGTTTATGCCGGAACAGTAAGACTGGATGATGATCTTCGCGAACGAAGAGTAAACTCATTTTTGTTAGAGGCTAATTACGGATTAACCGGAAGAATTTCCCTCACCGCACTTTTTACATTTATAAACCAAAGCAGAAACATTTCTTCGTACGGCGATTTATCAAGCAGATTAAATACCGGCGGATTAAGTGACGGTATCATTCTTGTGAAATATAATTTCATTCCTTTATCTCTTGTTGAGCAGATTGAACTTACTCTTGGTGTGGGAGCAAAACTCCCGATAGGTAACTCTACTTTAAGATCGGACGGAATATTAGTCCCTGCAGATATGCAGCCGGGAACCGGTTCGTGGGACGGTGTATTGTGGGGATATTTTTCAAAAGGATTTGTGCCTGCAATTCCGCTTAATGTTTTCTTAAATGTTTCTTACAGACTGAACGGAACAAACAATCGTTTTGGCGATAGCTTCCAGCAAGGATATACCTTTGGTAATGAGTTGTTTGTTAATCTTGGTGCAGGATACAGAACCGATACGTTTTTCGATTTTACTTTAATGCTGCGATTCAGAAATACTACCCCGGATAAATTTGACGGCGGGCAGCTTCCTAACACCGGAGGAAACTGGTTGTATCTTGTTCCCGGTGTTAACGGAAAAATAAGCGATCATTTTACAGCAAGGTTGAGCGGGCAAATTCCGGTTTACAGAAACTTAACCGGCACACAATTAACAACAACCTATTCAGCTTCGATTGGGTTGTTTTATAGTATCAATTTAAAAGGCGATCAATTTTAATAGGAGTTAAAAATGAAAGTAACAAAAATATTATTTCTCATAACATTGGCTTTTTATCTTTATAGTTGCGATACTGTTGATAATGCAGAGGTATCCGGTGATTGGCTTATACCAACCGATGAAGTATTTGATGGCGGACCGGGAAGAGATGGCATTCCATCCGTAGATAATCCGCAATTCACAAACGTTAATGATGCTTCCTATTTGCTGGATGATGATTTGGTTATCGGAATTAAAATCGGCGGAACGATAAGAGCATATCCTCACCCAATTCTTGATTGGCATGAAATTGTGAATGATGATATTAGCGGACAAAAAACAGCAATTACTTATTGCCCGTTAACCGGCTCAGCAATAGCCTGGAAAAGAAATGGTGTCGTTTCAAATTCAGAATTCGGCGTATCGGGTTTATTGTTCAACTCTAATCTTATTCCTTATGACAGAGGCAGCAGCAGCAATTGGTCGCAGATGAGACTGCAATGTGTTAATGGTTCGCTGATAGGAAATGAAATTGAAACAAGCAAAATAATTGAAACAACATATAAAACCTGGCGTGAAATGTATCCGACCTCAAAGCTTTTATCCACAAACACAGGTTTTGGGAGACAGTATGGTGTTTATCCCTATGGCGGATATAAAACAAATGATGATCTGATTTTTCCTGTTAGTAATGAGGACAACCGTTTGCAGAAAAAAGAGCGTGTTCTTGGTTTGATTGCAGGAGGACAAACGATGGCATTTGTAATCAAATCTTTTTCATCTGATGTTTCTATTGAAAATGTATCTTTCGGCGGAGATGAATTTGTTGTAATAGGAAGCAGCGGGAAGAATTTTGCTGCCGCTTATAAAAGAGAATTAGATGACGGAACCACTTTGCAATTTACAATTACTGAAGGTGAACTGCCGTTGGTCATGATGGATAATGAAGGAACCAAATGGAATATATTCGGTGAAGCGATTGAAGGACCGAGAGCTGGTGAGAGTTTAAAGCAAGCGAAGGCATTTATTGCATACTGGTTTGCTTGGGCTGCATTTTATCCCAATTCATTAATTGCTCAGTAAAGAATTGCTAGCCAGATAGTTTCAGTTTCGGGGTCTGTCCATTCAACACGGTGTTTTTTATGTGCGGGAATGTTTATATAATCGCCCGCACTTAATATTATTTGCTCATCATTTTTGAAGAGAAGCTTCGCACTTCCTTTCAGCAAAATCACAAATTCGTTTTTATCCTGATCGTACCAAAAATCTTTGGGAGAAACATGCCCTTTGGAAATAATACGTTCTACTTTTATTTGATCACTATCAATCAGCGATTCAATAATTTCTTCGGGAATGTTTGAAGGGATGTTATCGAAAATATTTTTCTTCAAAACAACTCCGAATCTAAACCAGTCATTTGTGAACTTACAATCCACATCTTTTTCTGATATTCTTTATTGTAACTATCATCGGAAGAAGGAAAGTCTTTCATCTTTTCAAAATACTTGCCTGTTACATTTTCAACTTCGCTTGATGAAGTAAGATAAACAGAAGTTGCCGCACCTTCCTTTAGAGAAGCACCATCAATATTAAATCCTGCACGTAAAAGCTTTGTGCTTATCACACCGGGATGAAGCGTATTAACAGTAACGCCATCGTCTTTTAATTGATGTGCAAGTTTATAAGTGAATAAAACATTTGCAAGTTTTGAAACCGCATAAGCATTGTAAGCATCAAAATGTCTTTCGCTGTTGAGGTTTTCAAAAGCTAACTGTGCTCTTGTGTGTGCAATTGAACTCACATTTATGATTCTGGAGGAGCCACTTTGTTTTAAGAGGCTGAGAAGAAGATTTGTTAGAAGAAAAGGAGCGAGATGATTAACTGCAAAGGTTGTTTCAAAACCATCTTCGGTAAGCACGCGGGTTTTCATATAAACTCCGGCGTTGTTTATAAGTACATCAAGTTGTTTAAATTTTGTTTTTATTTCCTCGGCAAATAAACGCACTTGTTTTTGCGAAGATAGGTTGGATGTAACAATACTAATATTGTTGTTGTTTGTTAGATGGGAAATTTCTTCCTTTGTTTTTAAGAGCCGCCCCTTATTTCTGCCATGCAAAATAACAGTTGTATTTTTATCAGCAAGCTCATAAGCGGTTTGCTTGCCAATGCCATCTGTTGCCCCGGTTATTAATACAATTTTGTTCTCCATAAATCCGACTTAATGATGAGCAATAAAAATTCACTTTTCTAATTTAATCAGATTCTTCGAATAGTACATTTTCCAGAAAGAATGGAGGATTCTTACTACGTGTTTTTACGCCTTTTGTAGTAAAATCTATTTGTTGTTGGGGCCCTAAATCAAATATCATTGCGCTGGTGCCTATTCCGGCAACTATATATTTAATGAACACATTCTTTAACGGCTTGTTGGTGGTGTTTTTTGCTGTCCCACGAATAGTTGCCATATAAAGATCCGGCCCTAATTGTGGAGCATTAATATCAAAATTACCTTGTTGGGACACCTGAATATTACCTGTAATTATTACAGTTCCGGATGTATCAAAAAATTCCTGATAGCCATAATAACCAGCAGCGCCAAGAATGAGTAGTATAATGAAAGTTTTCATTTGAAAAACCAGGATTATTGATTAAAATAATCTAATGATTGTCAATAATCATTCCTGCCGTTATATTTGAAACACTTTACAACGACAATTTCAACGGATTGCTGTTAAGAATATAGTATTAAATTGAGAAAATGCATTATAGCTAAAATGAAATTGTAATGGATACTTGTCATTCAGAATGAAACTTGTTAATAAAATTATAAACATAAATAAACAGGAATCTAAAAATATTAACAGAATTCCTGCTGAATGACAATTGGAATTTTAATCAAAAGAAATTGCAATTTATTGAATTAAAAGATAAAATATTATAAAGAAGGGAAGGACCACGAAGTGGTTAAACATTTGTAAAAAGAGATGAATAAAAATAATTATACCGATACCGAAGGTATCGAAGAAAAACGTTGTTATCTTTAATTGCAGAGTAAACTTCAACCACTTTGCGGTTGTTGATTTTATTTTTTGTGCTGAGTTGTTACAAACATTAATCTGCTTCGCAGTTAAAAGGGAATAAAAAACATTTCAGTTGAACCGAAAAAGAAAGTTGAAGCAAACTTCTGTCATTCAGAAAAAACTTGTTATTGTAATGGAAATAATAAGTAAACTTGCTCCGAAATAAATTGACAGGATTCTTTACTGAATGACAATGTTGCGTAATGTTGATTTCTTAAATGAAGGAAAGAGTTTCTCACTTACATCTTTGCAAGTTCACTCATTAAATTTTTAAATTGATTGAAGTAGAGAGATTGTGGACCGTCGCTCAATGCATTATCCGGCTCGGGATGTATTTCAACCATTATTCCATGTGCCCCAACTGCTTTTGCTGCTTTTGCAAGAGGAATAACTTTATCTCTTTGTCCCATTGCATGCGAAGGATCAACGATTATAGGTAAGTGAGTTTGTTCTTTAAGTACGGGAATTGCACCAAGATCGAGTGTGTTGCGCGTAGCTGTTTCAAAAGTGCGGATTCCTCTTTCGCAAAGAATAACCTGCCTGTTTCCTTTTGCAAGAATATACTCGGCAGCATTCAGCAATTCATCAAGCGAAGACATCATTCCTCTTTTGAGCATAACTGGTCGGAGTGATTTTCCAACTTCCGAAAGCAGGGCAAAGTTTTGCATATTTCTTGCACCCACCTGAAGAATGTCAGAATGCTCTGCAACACGGCTTACCTGGTTGATTGTTAAAACTTCTGTTATTACGGGCAGCTCATAAGCACTTCCCGCATCTTTCAAATATTTTAATGCATCATAACCAAGTCCCTGAAAACTGTAAGGAGATGTTCGTGGTTTGAAACATCCGCCCCTTAAAATTTGCGCATAATTTTCCTTTGCTTCTCGTGCACAAGCCATTATTTGTTCTTTCGATTCTACCGAACACGGACCGGCAATCACAACAAAGTTATTTCCACCTATAATAACATTACCCGCTTTCACTAACGTGTCATCGCTTTTATATTCTCTGCTTGCAAGTTTATAACTTACTTTTATTTTAGGTTTGCTCTCTTTTTCTGTTGATGGGTGTGTCGCTTCTTCCCGGTAATTTTCTTCTTCGGTTTGAAGGGGAACATCTACTTTTATTCTATCAGCATCTTTGCCTGGATAACATCCCAGCACCCTTATAAAACGAACATGTTTTCCCAGTTCATCTATCAATTGTTTAACATTATTATCTTCTGCGTTACCGATAAAATCGAGATAAAACATCTCTTCCCATGGGTTTCCAATAATAGGTCTGGATTGCAGCTTCGTCATGTTTATTCCGAGATCGCGGAATATTGATAATGCTTCCACAAGCGACCCGGGTTTTTGAGATGTAGCCATTATTAAGGAAGTTTTGGCAGGTATTCTTGTATCAACAGAGATTGGTTCTTTTGCACACACTAAAAACCTTGTAAAGTTTCCAGGTTGATTAGCAATGTCTTCCCTCAGGATAACTACATCATACAAATCCGCAGCTTCCTCACTTGCAACAGCAGCGTAACGCGGATTTTTTTCCTCCTTTATTTTCTGAACTGATTGAGCTGTATCAATAAAATATTCAACAGAAGCATTTTTAATTCCCGATAAAAATTTATTGCATTGTCTGGCTGCCTGAATGTGTGTGTATATTTTTTCAATTTTATTTAACGCTATTTCTTCAATGCCAACAAGGCAATGTTTAACATGAAGAATTTCCTCTCCGACAATTGAAAGCTGCGAACCGATAATTGCATCATAGGCATCATTTATACTTCCCGAAGTTGTATTTTCAACAGGCAGCATTGCATAATCGGCTTCATCGTTTTCTACTGCTTTTACAACATCATCAAAACTGTCGTTATATTTAAAAGATATTTCATCTTTTGAATCACCGAAAAACTTTTGTGAGGCAAGATAACTGTAAGAACCCTCGATTCCCTGAATTGCAACAACTTTGCTGGCTGATGATAAATCGAGATTATCTTTATCCAGCACAATTTTATTTTGAAGTTGAATGGAATCATTAATTATTTCGTGAAATACTTTTGTAACAAAGTAAGAATCAAGCCCGGCTTTTTTCCCCAGTTCAACCAGTTTAGTAAGCAGTTCTTTCTCACGTGATTTGTCACGGATCAAACTTCGCTTCTCGTTTTTCAGGCTGATGATTTCCCGGCTCAAATCTCTGCGTTCAGCCAGCAGCTTTATAATCTCAGAATCAATTTTGCTTATTTTTTTGCGTTGTTCTTCCATTCCTAATTAAAAAAGTTAAATAAATTGAGTTGTGAATATGCAAGAGTAAATCGTGGAAATCAATAGCATTAACAACAAAAACATTAACTGCATTGTATTTTTCTTAATCCGCAAAGTATAAAGAATAGTTTTACGCCGGCTCAAAAAGCGCACAAACTGCACCCGCCGGATCTTCTATAACACAATACCTTCCGAAGTTACCCATATCCTTCGATTCAACAATTACCTTCCCTCCGTTTGTCCTGCATTCTTCTATACATTTATCAAGGTTTTTAATCGTAAAATAAAGCAGCCATTGAGCAGGAAGATTTTTATTGACACCCTGTGCATGGCACACACCCGTTACAGTTAAATCACTCTCCGGGGCTATCATATTAAAATCGTTATACTTACCCTTTTCCATTGGTACCGGTTCAGATTTCCAGCCGATAACCTTGCTGTAAAAATCCCTCACTTCTTCTGCATTTGGAATGGTCAAATCGAACCAGCTTAAAGTACCAACTTCGGGCTTTTGTTGTTCGCTCATGATAATCCTTTATATTTTTAGTTTTCAATTTCAATTTGATAATATGAAGATACAAATCAATTAATTTTAAAAAAACAGTATTTTAGTACAGCACTTATTTTTATTTATTAAATACAGCACATGTGTAAGCATTATAAATCAAATTATATTATTGTAGTGAATAAACTTTCTATTCTTTAACACGGTAAGCAATCATGAAAACATTATTATTGATCTTGTTGTTAATTCCGCAATTTGGTATTTCACAAAATAACGTGAAAATACAAAACTTTGCCAGGGAGTTTTTTAATTGGAGAGTAATTACTCAACCTGTAACAGGGGATGATATTCCCAGGGTTGAAAGACCTGATAAATGGATTCCTGATTATTCACCGGAGGCATTAGCTGCTTACAGGGAGAAATATATTGAATTCAGCAGCAAACTTAAAAATCTTTCGCACACCGGATGGAGCAAATCCGATAGTGTCGATTATCTACTGCTTCACTCTGCAATTGAAAGGGTGAACTGGGAATTGAACATATTAAAACTTCCCAATCGTAATCCTGATTTTTATGTCCATCAAACCCTGGGTGCAGTTTATGAACTTCTTTTAATTCATTCTCCGATTAATAGAAAGCGTGCTGAAAATATTATTTTGCGGCTGAACTCTTTCAACAGAACAATTCAGTATGCAAAAACAAATCTTAATAAACCGGTAATGTCCTTTGCTGATATTGCTTTGGGCAGCTTAAAAGATATCAAATCACGTCTGTATAAGATGAGAGATGCTTTGAATGAGTTGTTTCCCGTTGATTTAAATGCCCAATTAAATTCTGCTGTGGAACATGCTGTAATGGCATTAGAGGATTATATAGAGTGGCTTGAAGAAGAGAAGCCCTATATGCAAACATCGTTCAATGTTGGCAGAGAAGGATATGAATACTTTTTGCAAAATATAGCTTTGATTCCATACTCTCCCGAGGAACTTTTAATTATGGGTAAGCAGGAATGGGATAGGTCGGTTGCATTTGATATTTATGAAAAGGGTAGAAATAAAAGCTTACCGGAGCTGCAAATATATTCTTCCGCCGAAGAACAGATGGAGACAGAAAGAGTGGATGAAGAAGCAATTAGATATTTTATACAAGAGAAAGAACTTTTAACAATTCCTGATTGGGTTCAGCATTATAGATTTGTGAAGATTCCACCTTACCTTATTCCTGTAAGCATGGGTGTGCGCGATGATCTTACTTCAGAAACAAGGTTGAATGAAGATGGTGTAAGATATATTACGGAACCCTCACCCAATATGAGTTTCTTTAGTCTTGCAACTGCAAAAGATACACGCCCGCTTATACTTCACGAAGGTGTTCCCGGGCACTATCTTCAACTTGTTTTGTCTTGGGCAAATCCGGATCGGATTAGAAGAAGATTTTTTGACTCCGGCGCTAATGAAGGAATTGCGTTTTATGTTGAAGAACTTTTACTGCAATATGGTTTGTTTGATGATAGCCCGAAGGCGAGAGAAATAATTTACAGCTTTATGCGGCTGCGTGCTTTACGTGTTGATGTTGATATAAATCTTGCGATTGGAAATTACTCTATTGAACAAGCAGGAAAATATCTCGCATCAACAGTTCCAATGGATTTGCCAACCGGATTACAGGAGGCAGGGTTCTTTGCTTACAATCCCGGGCAGGCGATATCATATCAGATTGGCAAGCTTCAGATATTAAATCTAATTGCCGAAGCAAGAGTTATTTTAGGTGAAGATTTTGATCTCAGAAAATTCCATGATTATTTAATGCTAAACGGAAATGTTCCTATTGCATTATTAAGGTGGGAATACCTTGACCTGAGAGACCAAATAGAAAAACTGTGGCCGCAATAGTTGTTGCTTTGTAACGCCAACTTTAATCCGACATCTTATTAGTAATTATTAAGGAATTTTATTGTGAAGTTATTTTTACTTTCGTTTTTAATTTTAACTATCAGTATTTATCCTCAGAAAAATGAACTATCGCTGGAAGCTATATTTTCAACAGATAAATATATTGCAGAAGAAGTAGAAAATATTCAGTGGCTGCCCGATGGTTCGGCTTATACTTACACAGAGAACAACAAAACTTACAACTTACTAGATATTTACAATCACGATGTTGAATCCGGTGAGAATGTTCTAATTGTTGCGGGAAACGAATTGAGGTTTGACGGTAAACAGATAGAGATGAGTGATTATAGCTGGACAGATGATGGAAAATTTCTATTAATTGAGGGACCCGAAAAAGAAATATGGAGGCATTCGAGGCAGGCACCATTTTATCTTTATAATATTGAATTAAAAACGATAACGGCTGTTGGCAATAACGATCCCAATTTGCGCAATGTTAAACTTTCGCCGGATGGTGGTAAGGTTGGATTTGTTCGAAGCAATAATATTTATGTGGCTGATCTTTCGACAGGTATAGAGAATCAGATAACAACAGACGGCAATGATAATATTTTGAATGGCGAGATTGATTGGGCGTATGAGGAGGAGTTTACTATTTCTGATGGCTGGCAATGGTCGCCCGATGGAAAGAAAATTGCGTTCTGGAGATTTGATCAGACAAAAGTTAAAGAATTTTACCTAATTGATGAAATGCAGCCGTATAATAAAATAATCCCCCTTAAGTTTTCTAAAACCGGTGAAGAGAAATCAATTGTAAAAATTGGTGTGTATGATTTTGAATCCCTTGAGACTAAATGGATGGACACTGGCGAGAGGACTGATATTTATATTCCAAGAATCTTCTGGACAAACTCGTCAAGAAAACTCGCAATTCTCCGCCTCAACAATTTGCAAAATCATCTTGAATTGTTAATGGCTGATACACAAACCGGCAACAGCAAAGTAATTATTGAAGAGACAGATACTTGCTGGGTAGATGTTGATAATAACAAGACTATCTTTCTTAAAAATGAAGATAAAATAATTTGGTCGAGCGAAAGAAGCAATTTCCTTCATGCATATTTATATGATTATGATGGAAACCTTATCAATCAAATAACCTCGGGTGATTGGGAAATTACTTCTGTTGAAGGTGTTTCCGAAAGGGATGGATGGGTTTATTTTTACTGTAAGAAAGATACGCCACTTGAGCAGCATATTTACAGAATAAAATTAAATGGCGATGATCTTCAAAAAATTTCAGAACAGCCGGGTTGGCATACAGCAATCTTCTCACCGGATTATAAGTATTTTATTAATCAATTCTCTGCTGCAAGTCATCCATCAAAAACTCATTTGCGAAAAACAGACGGCACACTTATCAGAGTTTTGAAGAGCAATGAACTATCTGCTTTTAATGATTTGAATATGGTTTATCCCGAGTTTTCAAAATTTACAACGAGTGATGGTGTTGAGTTGAATTATATGATAACCAAACCGTATGATTTCGATCCCGGTAAAAAGTATCCAGTATTATTTTATGGATATGGTGGACCTGGTTCTCAAAATGTTATCAACCGATGGAGAGGTACGCGGCAGCTCTGGCATCAGATGATGACGGAGAAAGGATATATTATTTTTACTGTTGATAACAGGGGAACAGGTGGAAGAGGAAAAGCTTTTAAGAATTTAATGTATAAAGAATTAAGTAAGTGGTCTGTTAACGATCATGTTGAAGCGGCTAAGTTTCTTTCATCGTTTCCTTTTGTTGATCCTGCAAGGATTGGTTTCTGGGGATGGAGCGGCGGCGGTTACCTTAGCTTAATGTTAATGACGCGTGCAGGAGATTATTTTTCAACGGGAGTTTCTGTTGCACCTGTTTCAGATTTTCATTTAACTTCTGCAATATGGACAGAGCGTTATATGGGATTGCCCGATGATAATATCGAAGGATATAAAGCATCAAGCGTGCTTACTTATGCTGATGGACTAAAAGGCAACTTACTTATTATTCACGGAACTGCGGATGATAATGTTCATTACCAAAACACAATGCAGATAGCAAGGGAATTTCAATTGAAAGGAAAGATATTTGATTTGATGTTGTACCCGAATAAAAATCACAGAATTAAAGGGGGCAATACACAGCTTCATCTTTACACAATTATAACAAATTACTTTTTAAGGAATCTTTGATTACCCATAACTTTCTTTTTTGATATGATTTTTAGGCACACCCAATTCATCAAGAGCGGATAGTACGATGCTCATGAAAGATGGCTTTAATTCCTTACCTTTTTCTTTTGCTGCTTTCTTTTGATGAATGGTATGATCAGGTCCGCAGGCAAATACTGCTGTGCTATTGGGATCGTTAATAACTTTGGTTATTATCTCTTTTGAAACGCGCCCTCTTCTAAACTTATCATTAAATAATGATTCATTTGTTTCTCTTGTTAGAGTGTGTATTACTTTTAATCTATCCGGGAATTCTTTTTCAAGATCATCTAACTCTTTACAAAAAATAATATCTTCATACAGTTTGTTGCTGTATATCAAAGTGTGTTTATGTTTTTGATTAACTCTAAGATCGTGTTTAATGATGCTGTAACTTGGCACTACTCCGCTTCCTGCACAAATGTGTAAAGCTTTCGTCTGATTCGTTTCTCAGCTTTTCAGCAAATGCATAAGGACCTGTAAATCCCGTAATTACCATCCTCTGTCCTTTGTAAGTCCGGCAAGCGAGTATTGGCGATAAAAGCGGTGGATATGGAGTAACACCCGGCACGTACCTTTCTTCTTTTACCGTTACAGCAAGATATTTTTCATCAGGCGAACTTGACATCGAATAGGCGCGGGCGGGTTCTTTCTTTCCTTTCATATACTCAAGGTAATTAACCCACCTGCTCAATGCTGGAAATTGATGAGGGGAAATTGTTAAAAAGTGTCCCGGTTCATAATTTAAAATATCATTTCCTGTAAAAAGAATTAATGTTGCGGTATCGTGTGCTTCATGAATGACATCAGCAACCATAACTTCAAATTCTTTTATTTTTTCTCTTTTGTCACCCATTTTTTCTCCTAATTTATTTTCAACTAAAATTAACCAATTCTCTGTTTTATATGAAATAAAACCGGGGGGAAATAGTAAAGCGGTTAGCAAATTTAATTATCTTTTTATCTGTCAGCGCTTGACTTATTCTGTATAATTTGAGAAATTAGAATTATCTAATACTGTGAGTAAATAGTCTGTACTTGTATTAAATAAACTTAATTATTAATAATTCTTATCGGAGGCAAAAATGAAAAAACTCTTTCTAACATGTGCTGCAATACTAATTGCTTTGTCGCAACTTTACGCACAGAGTGAAGCTGAGATGAAAACAAAGTTCAATGAATTGAACAAAAAATTCTCAAAAATGATGATTGATAATCACCTCGAAGAAATGCTCAGCTACTACGCTGAAAATTTCATTTCAATGCCCAGCTATCAACCAATGCTGCGAAGCCTTGACGCTATGAGGGAATCTCATAAGCAGCAACATGAAGAGATGGGCATGAAGGTAACAGCATTTGAATTAACCGCAACAGATGTAATTGTTGAAGGCAATATTGCTGTTGAGATTGGGACATACACCATTTCAATGGATATGCCGGAAATGGGTAAAATAGATGATTACGGAAAATATATGAACGTATGGGAAAAT
>SMVB01149973.1_pt1 | contig 13975 bp, 11 predicted proteins | sample 2456461 | NCBI WGS metagenome assembly SMVB01 (sample SAMN11095934, study PRJNA526329) | marine sediment metagenome | biome: Marine sediment; feature: Surficial sediment; material: Deep marine sediment; isolation source: Hadal surficial sediment | place: Pacific Ocean | collected 2014-05 | depth... | reverse complement strand
CAGCCGGCCTGGCGCGGCGGCTGGAACGTGAGCACGGCATGGCCGTCGCCGCCTGCCAGGATGCCGGCGTGGCGGCGCGGCGCGCGGTGGAACTGGTGCGCGATCATGATCTTGTGGTCATCAAGGGCAGCCGCGGCATGGGCACGGACAAGGTGACCGCGGCTCTGGTGGCCGCCCGGGGCGGGGAGAAAACGTGATCTACCACCTCCTCTATGGGCTCAGGAACGAGATCTCCGCCTTCAACGTCTTTCGCTATCTGACCCTGCGCACCGCCCTGGCGACACTCACAGCGCTTCTCCTCTCGTTGATCCTGGGGCCATTCGTCATCCGCCGCCTGGAGCAGTTGCGCGTCGGGCAGGTCACCCGCAAGGAGGGCCCAGCTCATCACGCAGTGAAGACCGGCACCCCCACCATGGGCGGCCTGCTCATCGTCACGGCGGTGATCGTGCCGACCATGCTGTGGGCCGACACCACCAACGTGTTCATCCTGATCGCCACGGCCTCCTGCTTCGCCTTCGCCGTGATCGGGTTCGTGGACGATTACATCAAGGTGGTCCGCCGCCACAACCAGGGCCTCAGTGCCCGGAACAAGTTTATGCTGCAGGTGGTGGCCGCCGGCGCCGTGGGAGTGGTGCTGGTGTTGCTGTCGGGCAGCGACCAGTTCTCCACCGACCTGGCCTTCCCGTTCTTCAAGAACCTGCGGCCGGATCTTGGCTGGTTCTTCGTCGGCATGGTGATCCTGGTGATCGTCGGTTCGGCCAACGCCGTGAATCTCACCGACGGACTGGACGGCCTGGCCATCGGCTCGGTGGGCATCGCCTCCGGCACCTTCGCCATCCTCTGTTATGCCGCCGGCAACATCCGTATCGCCGACTACCTGGCCATCCCCTATATCCGCGGGGTGGGCGAATTGACCATTCTGTGCGGCTCCCTGGTGGGCGCCTCCCTGGGGTTCCTCTGGTACAACTGCCACCCGGCACAGGTCTTCATGGGAGACATCGGCTCCATGGCCCTGGGAGGCACCATCGGCACCCTGGCGGTTCTCACAAAGCAGGAGTTCGTCCTCATCCTGGTGGGCGGCCTGTTCGTGGTGGAAGCGCTGTCGGTCATTCTCCAGGTCGGCTCATACCGTTTGCGGGGAAAGCGCATCTTTCGCATGGCACCCATCCATCATCATTTTGAATTATCCGGCTGGCCGGAATCCAAGGTGATCATCCGGTTCTGGATCGTGGCGGTGATCTTTGCCCTCATGTCCCTGGCCACCCTGAAGCTCAGATAGTGGGAGTGATCGACGCCACCATGACCAGGCCCATCCCCGCCACAGGAACGAGCTTTCTGGCCGATCTGGACCGGGTGGTGGTGGCAGGACTGGGTCGATCGGGGCGTGGCGCCGCCGCCCTCCTGGCCGGCCGGGGCGTGCGCTTCAGCGTGGTGGACGCCCGCGCCGCCAACCTGCCCCGGGACGCCCGCGACATCCTTCCGGCGGACACTGAGATCGTGGCCCAGGACGCCGCCGCCGCACATGTGGCCGCTGCCGGCCTGGTGGTGGTCTCGCCGGGGATCGACCTGCGCCGCCAACCCTGGGCCCAGGCCGCGGCGTGCGGCGTGCCGTTCATGAGCGAGCTCGAGTTGGCCTGGCGGTTCGTCACCTCTCCCCTGCTGGCCATCACCGGTTCCAACGGCAAGAGCACCGTGACCGCCATGGTGGGCCGGCTGCTGGCCGCCGCCGGAGCTGACGCGCGCGTCTGCGGCAACATCGGTACGCCTCTCTCCGCCGCCGTGGCCGGACAGCGGGAGGACACCATCTTCGTGGTGGAAGTGTCGTCATTCCAGCTCGAAGCGGTGCATGGCTTCCGTCCCGACGTGGCCATGCTGCTCAATATCACGCCGGACCATCAGAACCGCTACGACAAGCACGCCGACTACCTGGCGGCCAAGGAAAAGATCTTCGCACGCCAGGGTCGGGGTGACCGGGCCATCCTGGACCTGGATGATCCCGCCGCCGCCGCCGTGGCGAAACGGCTGAGCAAGCGCCGGTCAGGTCCCGCGCTTCTGCCGGTCAGCCTGCGCCGCCCTCCGGCCGGCGGTGCCGACGGCGCCTGGCTCGCAGACGACACCCTGATCCTCCGGCACGCAGGCAAGACCCGCCGCCTGTTGCAGCGGGATGAGCTGACCCTGGCAGGATCCCACAACGTGACCAACGCCCTGGCGGCAGCCCTCATGGTGGCCGCCGCGGGCAAGGAACCGGACCCCTCTGCCCTGGCGATGTTCCCGCCTCTGCCCCATCGCCTGGAGACGGTGGCGCGACACCATGGCGTCCGCTACGTCAATGACTCCAAGGCCACCAACGTGGAAAGCGCCCGCGCGGCGCTGCGCGCCTTCGCCTGCGGCCGCGTCCTGGTGATCCTCGGTGGGCGCGACAAGGGCGGAGACTTCGCCTCCCTGGTGCCGGACCTCAGGCGGCAAGCCCGCGCCGTGTATGCCATGGGCGAGGCTGGCCCGGCCATCGCCGAGGCGCTGCGCCCCGGCCTACCCGGGGAGATGCCCGTCTCCGTGGTGCCGGATCTTGCCGCCGCCGTGACGGCCGCCACCGCCGCGGCCAATGCCGGCGACGTGATCCTGCTGGCGCCCGCCTGCGCGTCGTTCGATGCCTACAGCGACTTCACCGCCCGGGGAGAACACTTCCGCCGCCTTGCCGGCTCCCCCAGTCCCGGGGAGGACCACCATGGCGCGTAAACTCACCATGGATCGCTGGATGGTCGGCGTGGTCCTGCTCCTGACCCTCTTCGGTCTGATGATGGTCTATTCGTCGTCGGTCATGCTGGCCCTGTCACGAACCGATGGCAGCAGCACTCACTATCTGTTCAAGCAGTCGCTGGCGGCCGCCCTGGGCCTGGGCCTCTTCTACCTGGCAACCCGCTTCGACTATCGCCACCTGCGCCACCCGGTGGTCATCTGGCTGGCCATGACTCTCTGCCTCGTACTTCTGGGGGCCGTGCTGCTGGCCGGATCGCGCTGGCTCAATTTCGGCGGCTTCTCCTTCCAGCCATCGGAGCTGACCAAACTGGTGCTGCTCATTTACCTGGCCGATTACCTGGTGCGCAAGAAGGATCAGGTTCGCGATCTGCGTGGCTTCCTGCTCCCATGCCTGGCCGTGCTGCTGGGCTTCTGCGCTCTCATCGTCATGACTCCTGATCTGGGCACCACCGTCACCATCATGCTCATCGCTCTCTGCCTGTTCTTCGTGGCTGGTGTGCCCAAGCTCTACCTGGCGGCCATGTCGGCCATGGGCGCCCTGGGAGTGCTGGCCCTGGCCTGGATCTCGCCCTACCGCTGGGCCCGGCTCATCAGCTTTCTCCATCCGGAACGGGATCCCCAGGGTGCGGGCTATCAAGCCATCCAGTCCCTCACCGCCGTGGGCGCCGGCGGCGTGTCGGGGGCCGGTCTGGGCCAGTCCGGTCAGAAACTTTTCTTTCTGCCCGCAGCCCACACCGATTTCATCTACGCGGTCATCGGCGAGGAACTGGGACTCATCGGCTGTCTGCTGCTGGTGGCGGCGTTCCTGGTTCTCCTCTGGCGCGGCACCCGGATCGCCTTGCGCGCGCCGGAGCCGTTCGGGACCTATCTGGCGGCCGGCATCACTCTGTCCCTGGTGCTGCAGGCGTTCATCAACATGGGTGTGGTGCTGACCCTGCTGCCCACCAAGGGCCTGACCCTGCCGTTCATCTCCTACGGCGGCTCATCCCTCCTGGTGAGCCTCCTGGCGGCGGGCCTGGCCCTCAACGTCTCCCAGCATGAGACCTGATGGAGATACCGCCACCATGGATTACCCATCCATCATCCTGGCCGGTGGCGGCACCGGTGGACACATCTATCCGGCACTGGCGGTGGCGGGCGAGTTGCGCAACCGGCGGCCCGATCTCCCGTTGCTCTTCGTCGGCACCCGCGCCGGGCTGGAAGCACACCTCGTTCCCGAGGCCGGTTTCCCGCTCCGGTTCATCAATTCCGCCGGCATCGCCGGCAAATCCTGGCCGGTCCGCCTGGCCAATGCCCTGCGCATTCCCTGGAGCGTGCTCCAGTCGGTGGGCATCGTGATGGACCGGCGCGCCGGCGTGGTGGTGGGCGTGGGCGGCTATGCCTCGGGACCGGTGGTGCTGGCCGGCAGCCTGTTGCGGCGGCCGACCCTGATCATGGAACAGAACGCCGTGGCCGGATCCACCAACCGTATTCTGGCACCCCTGGTGGATCAGGTGGCGGTGGCCTTCCCCCAGACGGCCGCCCGGCTCAAAGGCCGCTGCCGCGTGACCGGCAACCCGGTACGCGCCGGCTTCACCGCCCTGCCGGACCGGCGCGTGGCAGGCCGGCCGTGCCTGCTGATCTTCGGCGGCAGCCGCGGCGCCCGCGGCCTCAACAATGCCGTCATGACGGCTCTGCCGGCTCTGGCCGGCGCCGGGAACCTGCGCATCCTCCATCAGACCGGCTCGGCGGATCTTGAACGGGTACGTGCCGCCTACAGCCATACAACACTGGATACCGAGGTGACCCCCTATATCAAGGACATGGCCGGTGCCTATGCCGAGGCCGACCTGGTGATCTGCCGCGCCGGTGCGACGACCATCGCCGAGCTGTCGGCAGCGGGCAGAGCCGCAGTCCTGGTGCCGTTCCCCGCCGCCACCGGCGGCCACCAGGAAGAGAATGGCCGCGCCCTGGCCGATGCGGGCGCCGCCGTTTTACTCCGCGAAGAGGAAACCGGCAGCGGCCGCCTGGCCGAGCTGGTGCTCGCTCTTCTGGCTGACGCTCCCCGCCGCCGCACCATGGAAGAAGCCGCGACCGGCATGGGCGCGCCTGAGGCCGCCGCCACCGTGGCCGGCATGATCCTGGAACTCTACGACCGCCGCTGGCGGCGCCGGACCGCCGGCAACGGGAAGCCCGTATGAGATTTGGTCGCGCCCGTCACCTGCACATGGTCGGCATCGGCGGCTCCGGCATGTCCGGCATTGCCGAAGTGCTCCTCAATCTGCGCTACACCGTCACAGGATCGGATATGGCCGCGGGTGAAGCCGTCAGCCACCTGCGCAGCCTGGGCGGAACAATCTACCTGGGTCACGCGGCGGATCATGTCGCCGGCGCCGATGTGGTGATCACCTCCACCGCCATCCGTCCCGACAACCCCGAAGTGATCGAGGCCCGGCGACGGGGCATCCCCGTGATACCCCGGGCCGAGATGCTGGGCGAGTTGATGCGCATGAAATCAGGCATTGCCGTGGCCGGAACCCACGGGAAGACATCGGTGACCTCCATGGTGGCCCAGGTCCTCCACCTGGCCGGTCTGGATCCCACTATTGTCATCGGCGGCCGCCTGGGGATTCTCGGATCGTCCGCCAAGCTGGGCAGCGGCGATTTCATGGTGACCGAGGCCGACGAATCCGACGGCTCGTTTCTCATGCTGCGCCCCAAGATCGGGATCATCACCAACATCGATCGCGAACATCTGGATTACTACGGCAGCATGGAAGCTCTGGTAGACGCGTTCACAACCTTCGCCAACACGGTTCCGTTCTACGGCCAGGTCATTGCCTGCGGCGACTGCGCCACGGTCCGCGAGATGTTGCCGCGGCTCACCCGGCGAGTGGTCACGTACGGCCTGGGCGAGGATGTGGACCTGCGCGCCACCGACCTTGAATTCACGGGGCCCTGCAGCCGCTTCCGGGTGCATACCCGATCCGGCGAACTGGGACAGGTGGAGATCCGCTCTCCAGGACGCCACCAGGTGGTGAACGCCCTGGCAGCAGTGGCGGCAGGACTGGATTGCGACGTGCCGTTTGCCGCCATCGCCGACGCCCTGGGCTCCTTCGCCGGCGCCGATCGCCGTTTTCAGATCAAGGGCGAAACCAGAGGGATCCTGGTTGTGGACGACTACGGCCACCATCCCACCGAGATCATCGCCACTCTGGCCGCCGCCCGGGCCGGCTGGGACCGGCGCATCATCGCCGTTTTTCAACCACACCGCTTCACCCGGGTGCAGGATCTCTTCCTCGATTTTGCCCGCGCGTTCGACGATGCCGCTGTTGTGGTGGTCACCGATATCTACGCGGCCGGCGAAACACCGATTCCCGGCATCGACGCCGGGGCCATGGCCACGGCATTGCGTGATGCCGGCCACCCGGATGTGCGCCTGGTGCCGGACCTGGATCAGGTTCCCGCCACTCTCGAGGAGATCGCCCGGGAGGGCGACCTGGTACTCACGCTGGGCGCCGGTTCCGTGACCCGGACAGGGGATGCCTTCCTGGAGCGACTCAGGCAGAGGGCCGAAGTATGAGACGCCCGCCCGCCCTTGAACCGCAGAATCCCGGCGGCCGGAACCCGTTCCGGCGCCCGCCCAATCACCACCTGCGCCGCAGCCGGCGGCGCAAGTTCATGCGCCAGGGCGGCTGGAGCCTGGGCTTCATGATCCTGGCCCTGGGCCTGATCGCCTGGGTCGGTGTTTCCGGCTGGCGCTGGATGCACACCACGCCGCTGTTCGCCATCGACCATATCCTGGTGGAAGGCTTCAACCGTGGCGACCCTGACGACCTGCAGGCCCGCCTGGCCTTCTGGCTGGGGAGCAACCTGGTGGCGGCGGATCTGGAAATCGTTCGGCAGCAGGCCCTGGCGGCACCTTGGGTGCAGGATGCCTCGGTGCGCCGCATTCTGCCCAACACCCTTGCAGTGCGCCTCACTGAGAAGGAACCGGCCGCCATGACGGTGCTTGCAGGCCATCTGCACCTGGTCGATCGCGACGGCCGGCTCATCGTCCCCTGGGATCCAGGACTCACCGGGGTGGATCTTCCTCTCCTCACCGGCCTGGATGCCCTGGACATGGCAGCACGGCCGGAGCAGGCGCGCGCCGGTCTCAAGGTCATGGCCCAGCTCATGCAGTACGACATGGAACTGATGAACGAACTCTCTGAAATCGATCTTTCCCGCGGCGACCGGGTGACGATCCGGCTGAATTCCGAGCCGGCCCCTCTCTACCTGAGCCGCGAGAACGTCATCATCAACCTGGATCACTACCTCGCCATCCGCGATGACATCCACAGCCGGGTGGCAGCCGTGCAGGCCATCGACCTGCGCTGGCGCGGGCGGGTGGTGGTGATCCCCGAAAGCGAACAGATCGCGGGGAACAGACACAACGATGGCTAGCGCGAGGGCAGAGCTGGCGGCAATCGATATCGGCACGACCAAGGTGACCGTGGCCGTGGGCAGTATGGGTGATGACGGCAAACCCAGACTCATCGGCATCGGGACTCATCCGTGCAAGGGGATGCGCAAGGGCGTCCTGGTGAACATGGAAGCGGCACAGAAGTCGCTCAAGGCCGCGGTTCTGGAAGCCGAGGCCATGTCCGAGACCGAGATCGATTCGGCCTTCGTCTCGGTGGCGGGAGCCCACATCCGTTCCTTCAACAGCCGCGGCAGCATTGCCGTCAAGGGACGTGACGGTGAGGTCTCCCAGGAGGATATGGAGAGAGTCCTGGAGGCGGCCCGGGCCGTGTCCCTGCCCCAGGACCGTGAGATCCTGCATGTCCTCCCCCAGGAGTACGTGGTGGATGGACAGCCGGGTATCGACCAACCCCTGGGCATGACCGCCAGACGGCTCATGGCCAGCGTTCACCTGGTGACCGGCGCGGCCACCACGGTGCAAAATGTCATCACCTGCATCAACCGCACCGGCATCGAGGTCGCAGAGATTGTGCTGGGACAACTGGCCTCGGCCGAATCGGTGCTCACCGACGATGAACGCCAGCTTGGCTGTCTCCTCATCGACATCGGCGGCGGCACGACCGATGTGGCGGTCTTCGAGAAGAACGCCATCTGGCACACGTCGGTGCTTCCCGCCGGCGGCGATAACTTCACCAACGACATCGCCGTGGGCCTGCGCACTCCCATCCCCGATGCCGAGCGCATCAAGCTGCGCTACGGCTGTGCTGCGGCCGACCTGGTGGATGGAGAAGAGAGCCTGGAGGTGCCCAGCGTGGGTGGCCGCGCCGGACGGGTGATGTCCCGCCGGGTGCTGTGTGAGATTCTCGAGCCCCGGGCCGAGGAGATCTTCACCCTGGTGGCCGATGATGTGAAACGGAGCGGATTTGACCAGGCTCTGCGAGCCGGTGCGATTCTCACCGGCGGCGGCAGCCTGCTGGATGGCCTGAGTTCCATCGCCGAAAAGGCTCTCGACCTTCCGGTGCGCCGTGGCGTACCCGAGCAGGTGGAAGGCCTTATGAATGTGTCAGGGAACCCGGCCAGTGCCACGGTGGCCGGGCTTCTCGCCTACGGCGCTCGCTGCGGGCGCAATCGTCGCGGGCCACGCATGGCCGCCAATGTTATTCACGATGTCAGCCGCCGGGTCCGAGACTGGCTGGGAGTGCGTTTCTGATGAGCAAGACACGTAATAAGAGAAGCAAGGAGACGTTCGAGATGATTCTCATGGACGATGATGCCCCCGCCGTGGAACGGGAGGACGAGGATCTGAGCCTGGTGTTCGACGATGTCATGCCGCCTGGCGCAAATATCAAGGTCATCGGCGTGGGCGGCGGCGGCAGCAACGCCGTGAACCGCATGATCAGCGCCAACCTTCAGGGCGTCGATTTCATCGCCGCCAACACCGACAGCCAGGCTCTGCGGAAATCCCGGGCGCCTCTCAAGCTGCAACTGGGACACAAGATCACCAAGGGCCTGGGTGCCGGCGCCAATCCTGAAGTGGGACGCCAGGCGGCCCTTGAGGATTCGGAGAAGATCATCGCGGCCCTGGACGGCGCTGACATGGTGTTCATCACCACGGGCCTGGGCGGTGGCACCGGCACCGGCGCCACGCCTGTCATCGCGTCTCTGGCCTCCGAACTGGGCGCCCTGGTTGTGGCCGTGGTGACCAAGCCATTCACCTTCGAGGGCCGGCGCCGGCGGGAGCAGGCCGAGAAGGGACTCCATGAGCTTCGCCAGTGCGTGGACACGGTCATCACCATTCCCAACGAAAAGCTTCTGCACACGGTGGAACGCAACACCACCCTGGGCGAAGCCTTCCTCAGCGCCGACGACATCCTGTTGCAGGCCGTTCAGGGAATCTCCGATCTCATCACCGTTCCCGGCGAGATCAATCTGGATTTCGCCGATGTGAAAACCATCATGAGCGGACGCGGCATGGCCCTCATGGGCACGGGCATCTCCGATGGGGAGAACCGGGCGGTGGAAGCGGCCCAGAAAGCCATCAGCAGCCCGTTGCTGGAGGACTGCTCCATCGACGGCGCCGAGGGCGTGCTCATCAACATCACCGGCGGCCGGGACATGACGCTCTACGAGGTCAGCGAAGCTGCCACCATCATCCAGCAGGCCGCCGCTGAAAATGCGGAGATCATCTTCGGCACGGTCATCGACGACCATATGGATGAAATGGTCAAGATCACGGTGATCGCAACCGGCTTCGATCACGATGCCGATGTCCCGGAGGTGGACGGAACCCTTGTCCAGACAGACAACATGCTGCCCAGGACCGATCTGGAGCAGCCGGCCTACACCCGGGTTGGAAAACAATTTGACTTGAGCGCCTTTGATGAGAAGAATCCAGGGGGGAACAGCGGCTACAGTGAAAACGCCGGGGTCATGCACACCAACGAGGACCTGGACATTCCCACCTTCTTGCGCCGCCAGATGGATTGAGGAAACGAGGTGGATATGAATGAAGCGGCCACTATCCTGGTGGTGGATGACGACGCGGACACCGTCGCCACCATCAGTACATGGCTGAAGGGAAAGGGGTTCCGGGTCATCACTGCGGCGACAGGCGCCGAGGCCCTGGCCCTGGCCGGGGAAGAACGCCCCCAGGTGGCTCTCCTGGATGTCAGGCTCCCGGATATCTCCGGCATCGAGGTCGCACGCAAGCTGCAAGCCCATGAGCGTACCTCCGGAATCGCCCTGGTCTTTGTCACCGGCCGCCGGGAGAGCCGCGTGCGCTCGGAGTGTTTCGAAGCCGGCGCCGAGGATTTCGTCACAAAACCGTTCGACTTCATCGAGGTGGAGACCAGGCTGCGGGCGGTACTACGCAAGAAAGATCTTCGGGATGAGCTGCAACGCGCCAACCGGGCCCTGCGCCAGGCTAACAAGGCCCTCAAGAAACTTCTCATCACCGATGAGAAGACCAAGCTCCATAACTATCGGTTCTTCAAAGAACGCATCGTGGAGGAGTTCAAACGCGCCTCCCGCTACGGCAATCCCCTGTCGTGCATCATGATCGACCTCGATCACTTCAAGGAAATCAACGACACCCTGGGCCACCACATTGGCGATCGGGTTCTTGAAGAGTTCGGCAGGATCCTCACTGACCAGGCACGGGAAACAGACCTTGTGGTCCGTTATGGTGGCGAGGAGTTCATCGTCCTCCTGCCCCACACCGATGCTCGCCGGGCGATGACCGTGGCCGAAAGAATTCGACGGGCAACTTCGTCACGCACCTTCACCGCCGACGAAGCCCCCCTCAAGCTGACCGTCTCGTGCGGCGTGGCCACTTATCCCACCAACCCCGAGATCAGGGATGAAGAAGACCTTGTCCGCACCGCCGATGAAGCCCTGTACGCGGCCAAACACGCCGGCCGCAATCGTACCGAGGCCGACCCTGCCAGCCTGCAGGAGACCAGGACCCGCAAGAGCCCGGTCCGGCGGCGAAAAAGGGCTGGAGAAGCCTGAAAATGCCTCATGAGCGCCGGCCCGGGCCACCCACTTGCCATCTGGCGGAAAAACAACGATGTTGAGGCGTGGAACTCAGATATTCACCCCGTAAGGAGATATTGCATGTTGAGCTCATTCGTCCGTTCACACCGCCAGGTCCCGGGACCGCTCGCCGCGGGGTTGCTGGCCACCATCATCCTGGCAACCGCCTGCGCTCCTGCCACCGATCAGCAGCATGCCGAAGAGACCGCCGCAGGAACCGAGACACCGGCGGCCGCTCAGCCTGCGACCACCCAGGCGGTGCCTGCAGCGGCGCCGGCGCCCGTCGCCGCTGCAGCCCCAGCGCCCACCCATGTCCATACACCCAAGCCAACCCCACCACCCAAGCCAACCCCGCCACCCGAGGCCACCCTCCGCGCGGGCAGCGCGATGGAAGTGATGCTGGTCAGTGAACTGGCCAGCGATATCTCCATGGCCGGCGACGCGGTGGAAGGCCGCCTGATCAACGCCGTGCGCCTCAATGGCCAGACCGTCATCCCCGCCGGCTCTCCGGTCCAGGGTGTCATCAGCGAGGTCAAGTCGGCCAAGCGTTTCGGCGGCCAGGCCATGGTGTCTGTCAACTGGACCAGCGTGACCCTGCCCCGGGGCGGCACGCTGGCGGTGGAAGGCAGTCTGGCAGCCTACGCCAAGAGCGAGAAGGGCAAGGATACAGCCAAGATCGCGGGTGGCGCGGCCGCCGGTGCGCTCCTGGGCAAGTTGCTGGGCGGCAGCAGCAAGGACGCGGCTCTGGGCGCCATCGTGGGCGGTGGCATCGGGACGGCAGTGGCCTCCAAGCGTGGTGCCGAAGCCATCCTGCCGGCCGAGACCACCAGCACGGTTCACACCCTGACCGACGCTTCCCTGCGACTGAGCTAGGCTTTCAGCTGTAGGCCATGACGAGGTGCTGGTGCCGCTACGATTCGGCGGTGCCGGCACCTCGATTTGTTTCTGCCGCCGAGACCCCGTCATCATCTGGAACGTGAAAATCCAGCCGGCCGCGGGGGATCAGATGGACTGCGTTCTGCGCCAATCGCTCGCGGGCTGCTGCGAGGGCCTCGGGGCTGCAGTCGGAATGCGCGGCCACCACCTGCACCAGAAAACTCTCGTCGCTGATCCAGACCGCCTGAAGCGAAGCTGCCGCGAGCCAGCCCTCCACTTCCGGTCGACCGTAAAAACGCGAGCGATGGGGCTGGCGCTGCAGGGACGGGTCCAACGTCTCACCGCGGGAAAGTTCCATCACATGCGGATGGTTTCGGTTCCAGGCATCGAGGTAGACCAGGCCGTCCGCTGCCAGCACCCGCCGCATGCCCTTCAAGAGAGAGAGAATGGCCGCCTCATTCAGATGCAGGAGTACCAGATGACAATAAATGCGATCCCAGGTGCCGTCCTCGAGTCCGTCCAGTCCGTCGCCATGGTCACCTTGACGGGCCAGGTGGCGCAGGGTCACATTCGGGAGGTGGCGGTTTCGCCGGGCCGCCCGGCGCAGCAGACTGCGAGAGATATCCACACCGGTGTAGGTGGCGCAGAGAGGCGCCATCTCGCGGCCGACCCGGCCCAGGCCGCAGCCCACCTCCAGGACCTGTTGATCCCGGGTGATCCCCAAAGCCGCGGCAAGCGTTCGGGCCATGCGTCCGCCCCGCCGGCGCAGGTCAGCTTCGCCGGCGGATCCGTCCATCATGTGGGTGGCGTCGGACCGGCTGCGGCCGATGTATTCCCAACGAGCTCGAGCGCTCCGGTTCCTTCCGGGATAGGCCCAGAGCCGCGTTATTCTTGTCCAGTCCACGGCTTCCATGTTTCAGGATCGACGGACCAAAGGCAAGGGATCCGCTATACTGGCCCCTTCCAAAGGCTTGGTAAGGGAGATCCACCACATGAGCTCGCACGACGACCTGCCGGTGAAGCCGGCCCGTGTCATCCGCAATCCCGATAACGCCGCACTGGCGGAACTGATCGGAAAAATGCCCAACGCCCGCCGCACCGAATTCGGCAACTACAATGTCGCCACAAAGGTCACGGCGCGTTCCAAGACATCCACCTATATTGTCACCGACAACCCCGACGCCCACTCGGACCAGACCATCAGCCTGGAGGAAGGCCGGCGCATGGCCCGCCTGCAGGATGACTTCATTGCCGGCTGCGAGATGCTGGTCATCGACGGATTCATCGGCAACGACCCGGATTTCCGGACCGCCGCGCGATTGATCATCGAATCGGCCAACGCCAATATCGCCGCCATGCAGAAAACTCTCTACTTTCATGATGGAGAGGACAAGGATCCGGCCTTCAAGCCTGAGGTCACGGTCATCTACACGCCCAATCTCAAGGCTGAAGGATTTCCCAAGGACCGGCTCATCGCCGTGGACCTCAAGGCCGGCATCACCCGCGTCTTCAATTCGGACTATTTCGGTGAATCCAAGAAGGGCGGGTTGCGCATGTGGAACAACATTGTCCATGAGCGCGGCGGACTGTCCATGCACGCCGGCTGTAAGGTCATCCCGGTGGGCGACAAGCGCAAGGTCGGCCTCATCGTGGGCCTTTCAGGCACCGGCAAGACCACCACGACCTTCACCTCCCAGAACGGTTCACAGCCGGTGCAGGATGATTTCTGCGCTCTCATGCCCGATGGCCGCATCTACGCCACCGAGAACGGCTGCTTCGCCAAAACCTTCGGACTGGACCCCAGGTTCGAGCCAACCATCTACAAGGCGGTCTGCCAGCCCGACGCGTACCTGGAAAATGTCAGCCTGGATGATCAAGGCAAGGCCGACTTCTTCGATACGTCCTATACCCAGAATGGCCGCGCCGTCTTCGCCATGAGCCAGGTGGAAGGCGCCGGTGACGCCCGCCAACTGGGGAAGGCGGACTTTCTTCTGATTCTCAACAGCAATGAGACCATCATCCCCGCGGTTGCGCGCCTGGCCCCCGAACTGGCGGCCCTCTATTTCATGCTGGGCGAGACCAAGGGCACCTCGGCGGGCGGCGCCGAAGAAGCCGGGAAGAGCCTGCGCATTCCCGGGACCAACCCGTTCTTCCCGCTGCTCCATGCCCAGCAGGGCAACCGCTTCCTTGAACTCATGCGCAAGGTTCCCATGGACGTCTTTCTCCTGAACACCGGCCGGGTGGGCGGCGGTGAAGATCAGGAAGGCTCCCGTAAAGTGAAAATCCCCCACTCGTCCGCCGTGGTGAAGGGGATCGCCGAAGGGACCATCACCTGGGAGAAAGACCCGGACTTCGGCTACGACGT
>SMVB01013680.1_pt1 | contig 13975 bp, 14 predicted proteins | sample 2456461 | NCBI WGS metagenome assembly SMVB01 (sample SAMN11095934, study PRJNA526329) | marine sediment metagenome | biome: Marine sediment; feature: Surficial sediment; material: Deep marine sediment; isolation source: Hadal surficial sediment | place: Pacific Ocean | collected 2014-05 | depth... | reverse complement strand
GTAGAGCGTGGCTCGTGCGAGAGCGCTCATGGCCAAACTCCCGATGGGGTCGCTTCTGGATACCTAGATGTGCCCAGCGTCCCCCTCGTTAAAGATATGCTCCAACCCCCACTTCCTAGTCAGGACCGCTCCCCTTTGGTATCCTTGTGTCCCGGAAGGTGCTGATTCGGGTGCGATACCGAGAGAGAACGCCTGGTCCACACGAGACCTGAACCCTCCGCAGGCCAACAACACGCTGAAGATGCCTGATACGTCATTTCCTCCTGATGAATGGGCACTGATTCTCGGGGGCTCCAGTGGATTCGGACTCGCAAGTGCTCACAAGCTTTCCGAGCACGGACTAAACATCTGCGTGGTCCATCGGGACCGACGAGGTGCAATGAGCCGCATCGAGCCCGAGTTCGAGAGGATCCGGGATCGGGGTGTGTCTCTCGTGACGTTCAACAAGGACGCGCTGAACGCCGACGTTCGTTCGGAGATTCTGGACGGGTTGGTGGAGGCGTTGGGTGTGGATGGGAAAGTTCGTGTGGTCCTTCATTCCATCGCCTTCGGCAACCTCAAGCTGATTGGACCGGAGGCCCCTGCGAACGATACCGCCCGGCAGCGTCTTGCCGAGGAACTGGGCATCGATGAGGCTGCGTTGGGCGAGGCCGCGGACCGGCTCTTCGCCGAGGGTTGTGACGGTGTTCAGGGCCTTACCACGGCCCCCAAGTACTCCGCCGATTCGTTTCTGGAAGAGGAGGACATGGCCAGGACGATCCACTCGATGGGGACCAGCCTTCTGGGTTGGACTCAAGCGCTCCGGGAGCGAGGTCTGTTCGCGCCGGACGCGAGGGTATTGGGCCTGACCAGCGAGGGAAATGCTGTTGCGTGGAAGGGATATGCGGCCGTTGCGGCGGCGAAGGTCGCGCTGGAGTCGGTATCGCGCTCGATCGCCGTGGAGATGGCCCCGTTCGGGATTCGGTCGAACATCGTGCAGGCAGGGGTCACGGACACAGCGGCCCTGCGCATGATCCCGGGGAGCGAGCACCTCAAGGCTCAGGCACGCAGGCGCAATCCCTTCGGCCGGCTGACGACGCCCGAGGACGTGGCCAACGCGATCTATCTGCTGTCGCTGCCGGAAGCCGCTTGGATCAACGGCAACGTCCTCAGGGTCGACGGGGGCGAGCGAATCTCGGGTGCTTCGCGGTGACCCTGTACCTGCACGGCCTCGGCCACTTCCACCCCGAAAACGAGATCACGAATCGTTTTCTCCAGGAGCTCGATATCGGTACGGACGAAGAATGGATCATGGAGCGTGTTGGGATCCGGAGCCGCCGGACCGTGCTTGCTCTCGACTACATCCGGGAAACCCGAAATCGGGACCCAAGCCAGGCCATGGATGCAGCACTGTACACGCACGCGGATACGGGCGTGCTCGCCACCGAGATGGCCCTAGAGCGGGCGGGGATCACCAGGGACGCGATTGGGATGGTGATCGCCGGCTCGAGCCGTCCGGGACTTTCGTCGCCCGCCGACGCATGTCACATCGCGGCCGGCCTTGGGATGGAGGTGCCCGCCTTTGACATCAATTCGGCTTGTACGAGCATGTGGGTCGCGTTGTACATGCTCTCGAACATGCAACCGGAGAATTTGCCGGACTATGTGCTCGTGGTTGCACCCGAGAGTCTCACTACTACCGTGAACTACGATGATAGGTCGGCGTCCGTGTTGTGGGGCGATTGTACGGCGGCGGCGGTCATCTCCACGCGCGTACCGTCCCGGGTGCAGATTCTCGACAATACGTTGGCGTCCAGCCCCGCGGGTTATGATAAGGTGGTGGTGCCCCTCTTCGGGCACTTCGACCAAGAGGGACGCACCGTGCAGATGTTCGCCATCAAGAAGACCGTGCGATTACTCCGGAGGATTCAGGAGACCTTCCCCTCGCCCGGACGGAGGCTGAACTTCGTGGGACATCAGGCGAACCTCCGAATGCTGGAGTCCGTCTGCCGACAATGTGACATCGATGACGAACGGCATCACTCCAACGTGGTCGAATACGGAAACGGCGGCGCCGCCGGCGGTCCCTCGGTTCTGTCGATGAACTGGGACCGCTGGACCGACCAGGACGATGTGGCCGTTATCGGCGTCGGCTCGGGGCTGACGTGGGCGAGTTATGTTCTCCGTTTTGGAGATCAGCCGTGAGGGGAAATCAGCCGTGACGTACGAGGAGTTTCAGGCGCGTTCGTACTTCTCCGAAGAGGAGGTTCTGGCGATCGCCCACGGGCGTCTCATTGATGATGCCCCGCCCGAGTGTAAGGCCCGGCTGCCTTTGCCTCCCATGTTGATGGTCGATCGCATCGAGCACGTCTCTCGCAAGGGGAACCGGGGACGGATGATCGCGGAGCGCGACGTGCGGCTCGATGACTGGTTCTTCCAGTGCCACTTCTTGGGGGATCCGGTTCAGCCGGGGTGCCTCGGCGTGGATGGCGTGTGGCAGCTACTCGGACTGTACTGCTCCTGGAACGGCGCCTTGGGCAGCGGACGTGCATTGGGGTGCGGAGAGATCGAGTTTTACGGCCAGATAAGGCCACACGATCGGGTCGTCCGATACGAGATCGACATCGTCCGATACCAGGACCTGCCGCAATCCGGCTCGGCAATCACGATCGGAGACGCTCGAGTTCTCGTTGACGGCGAGGCGATCTACAACATCAAGCGCGCCAAGGTCGGCGTGTTTCGGGACATCGACTACGGGGACTATCCATGGCCCAGCGAGCGTTCGCGCGGTGGAAGAATGGGGAATGATGGCGGTTGATGTCAGCGCGGCCCGCCTGAGTCCCGAGGAGGTGCTGGAGCTCCTTCCTCAACAGGAGCCCTTCCGGTTCGTGGACGAGATCCTCGAGGTGGACGAGGACCTTATCGTGGCGTGCTACCGGTTCCGTCCGGACGCGGACTTCTACCGGGGGCACTTTCCCGGTGACCCGATCACACCCGGTGTGATTCTGCTCGAGTCTCTGGCTCAGGTGGGGGTGGTGGCTCTAGGTATCTACATTTACGCCCTCCAAGATGGGCGTGAGGGCGTGAAGAAGAGGATTGCTTTGTTCACGGACGCGAGCATCGATTTTTCCGGGATCGTGAAGCCCGGTGAGCGGGTCACCATAACGGCTCGGAAGACTTTTTTTAGGCGCGGCAAGCTCCGATCCGAGGCCTCCATGGCCCTCGACGACGGGACGGTGGTGTGTGCCGGGACGATTTCGGGCTTCGGCGTCGAGCGAAGAGTGGTGATACGATGAAGGAGGGCTTAGGGGCTCGGGAGAATGAACAGCGCAGGGTTGTCGTCACGGGTATGGGTGTGGTGGCGCCCAACGGATGCGGTCTGGAGAGATACACAGAGGCGCTGCGGGGAGGTGTGTCCGGAATCCGACACTTCCCGTTGCTCGAAGAACTGAAGTTCGGTTGCACCGTGGGGGGGATCCCGGAGGGGGTCGACGAGATCTCGGAAAGGTACTTCCCCCCGGACGAGTTGCTCGCCATGAATTCGAGCCATCGGTTCGGTTGCATTGCCGCCATCGACGCCTGGACGGACGCGGGACTGGAGAGACCCGACCCGGCTGACGACCGGGTGTACTGGGAGGCCGGGGCTATAATCGGGACGGGAATCGGCGGGCTGGATACGGCCGGCGATAAGCTCATTCCCTTCGTAAACGCCGGGCGCGTCCGGCGTCTGGGCAGCACGATGGTTGAGCAGGTGATGGGCAGCGGGGCTTCGGCTAGAGTGGCCGGACTCCTTTCACTCGGCAATCAGGTGACGTCCAATTCCAGCGCCTGCAGCACGGGAACCGAGGCGATCATCGAGGGCTGCCAGCGCATCCGTGCAGGGTTGGCCGAACGTATGCTTTGTGGTGGCACCGAGGGCTCCAGCCACTATACGTGGGCCGGTTTCGATTCGATGCGTGTGCTGTGCCGTGCCTTTAACGACGAGCCGGAGAAGGCCTCGCGGCCCATGAGTGCCTCTGCAGGTGGATTCGTTCCAGGCAGCGGCGCAGGAGTACTGCACATTGAGAGCCTGGAGAGTGCACAGGCACGTGGCGCTCGCATCTACGCCGAGGTTGTCGGCGGCGCCATCAACTGCGGCGGGCACCGTTCTGGGGGCAGCATGACGGCTCCGAACGCGGAAGGAGTACAGCGATGTATCCGCGACGCGGTGGCCGACGCGGCGATCGATCCGGACGAGATCGACGCGATCAGCGGCCATCTGACCGCAACTGGAGCGGATCCGAAGGAAATAAGATCCTGGGCCAGGGGCCTGGAGCGTTCCCCGGAGACCTTCCCGGTGATCACCTCCACGAAGTCGATGATTGGGCACGCCTTGGGAGCCGCCGGCGCGCTCGAGTCCGTCGCTTGCGTTCTAATGCTCCGCGACCGGTACGTGCATCCCTCAATCAATTGTGAGGACGTACATCCCGAGATCGAGTCATATGCCGACTCGATTCCTCATGTGACGCGTGAGATGCCCGAGTTGAATACGATGATCAAAGCCGGCTTCGGCTTTGGCGATGTGAATACTTGTGCGATCTTCCGTAGGTGGTCCGACTAAAAAGGGAGTACACATGACGAGAGACGAGATCTTCGCGAAGGTGATCGAGATCGTGAAGCCCTTCGTGAAGAATCAAGACGCCCTCACGGCGGTTAATGACGATACCAACATCCTCGAGGATCTGAAGGTGAACTCGGCGCGGCTCGTGGACATCATCCTGAATTTCGAGGATGAGTTCGACATTGAGGTCGAGGATGAAGACGCGGAGGCCGTTAATACAGTGGGGGACGCCGTGGCACTCATCGAGGAGAAGCTTTCCTGAGGCTCGCTTCTTGACGCGGCTTCCGTTCCGGACCCGGGCGGCCCACGCGTTCCAACGCGAAGTGGGTCGTCTGGCCGCATTCTTCTGGGTTCTTCCGATCGCGTTCATTATGCGCGTCTTGATGCGGTACAGGATCAAGGACGTGGCGCAGGTTCGGACGCGATACCGCGCCCTGGTAAAGGAGAGCGACCACCCCCTCCTGATCTGCCCCAACCACCTCACGATGATGGATTCCGCAGTCATCGCCTGGGCGTTGGGCGGCAGTTGGTGGTACCTCTTCCATTACTCTCGGATGCCGTGGAACCTCCCCGAGTACAATAATTTCGCCTCCCAGTGGCCCACCCGTGTGGGGGCGTGGCTCACCAAATGTATTCCGGTAATCCGGGGGGGGCGCCGAGAGGACGTCTCCAGGGTGATCAAGCGCGTACAACACCTTCTCTCGAGAGGTGAGACGGCGCTGATTTTTCCGGAGGCCGGGCGCAGTCGGAGTGGCAGAGTGGAGCCTGACGCCGCAGCACACGCCGTGGGTCGAATCCTTACTTCGGTGCCGGGTTGCCAGCCCCTCTGCGTGTACCTGCGTGGCGACCGGCAGCAGACGTGGTCGACCATACCGGCCCGAGGGGACTCCTTCTACATCGACTTCGAAGTTGTCGAGCCGCAGTCGGACCATTCGGGGATGCGGCGCTCCAGGGACTTCTCTCAACAGATCGTCGATCGGCTCGTCGGCATGGAGGAGAAGTATTTTGCTCGTCGGTAACGACGTTGTCGATCTGCACGATCCCGAAAGCCGACCTGAGGCGCTTCACGCTCGGTTCGATGCCCGTGTGTTCACCTCTGATGAGCGGGAAGCCCTGAGCGCTTCGGCCTCCGCCCACGAACTCCGGTGGACACTTTGGGCCGCCAAGGAGAGCGCGTACAAGGTCGCCAAAAAGCTCGATCGCGCCGTCCGGTTTCTGCCCAGGGATTTTGCGGTTCGACGGATCGGCGAGGGGCGAGCGGTGGTCATGCACGAGACCGGTCCATTCGACGTTCGACTGCATCGAACGGACGAGTGGGTAAGCGCGGTCGCGACACTTATGGCGGCGAATGCCGCCTCGGTTACGGTCGCAAACGCCCCCTCGACCCATCGTCCCGTCCCTGGCGGGATTGAGCGCCTGGATGTGCCCGGCGCCGACCCGAGCCGGACCGTGAGGGAGTTGGCGTGTGCGGCTCTCGCTTTGCGGATGAACCTTCCGCCTGGGCAGGTCCAGATCGCCGCCGACCGGGGGATTCCGGTTGCTTCTTGGCGCAACCGGAGGCTGCCCGTTGATCTATCCCTTTCCCATCATGGTCGATTCGTAGCGTGGGCCTGGGGAGAATGCACGATACCCGTCGACCAGCGGGGGTTCGTGGCCGCCTAACTCTTCCGTGGTGTAGCTCTGCGCAAGTAAGCTCTGCGCAAGTAGGGCTAGGGAAGCTTTGGCGAGGGGGGCCGCTGCTTGAAGCGCTCCCCTAGGGCATCCAAGTCGGCGGGTTCTCCGATGATCGTGAGCCGGTCACCGCGTTCGAGCACGGTAGCTCCCCTCGGGATCACCACCTCGGGCCCGCGGCGAACCAGGGCGATCAGGGTGCCCTCCGGTAAGAGGATATCCTTGAGGGCCCGTCCGATGAGGGCCGCCGAGGGTGTATCGGGCTCGAGGGTCAGCGTCAGCAGCCGGTCGTCTCGAAGTATGGCTTCCTTGAGCTCCTGATGATTGGACGCCGACAGCCAAGCCTCCATGAAGTCTTCCCTGTCGACCCGCCCGGCGATTTGGGCCAGGATCCGCAGGTGCAGGCCGGGGTCGTCCAGCGGGCTCATGAGAAAGAACGCGGCCTGAACCGGCTCGGATCGACCGTCCCACCCTTCCGCGAGCTCTATATCCATCTCCATTCCGCCTGGACAGCGGACGAGCACCATGCGGGCGGATTCGATGTCGTCTCGGCGTAGGTGTGGGAGCGCGACTCCGTGAGAGACGGGCGTCATGCCCACGACGGTGCCCTGCAAGAAATCCTCGCCGAGTTCCTCCGCGGAGACATCACAAGCCTCCGCGAGATGAGCCGACGCCTCCCAGATCACGTCTCGGAATCCGGTGCCGCCGGGTGCGTCGATAATATAGGCCGCCGTCACGACCTCCTCGAAGGGATCCGCGTCACGGAGACCCTTTTCCTTCATGATTTGGCGCAACTCCCGGTCGAGTCCGGTATCCCGTTGCCGCCCCAGGCGCTCGAAGACGTGGAAGATCGCGCCCTCCCGGTCCACACGTTCCCGGGCGTAGTAGTTGTACCACATGGCGCCGAAGGTGATGAGTCCCGCGGTAAAGAGACTCGGAAGAATCCCCATCTCTACGATGAGCCAGAAGGGTGCCAGCACGCCCAGAATGTGCAGCCAGGGGTAAAAGGGAGACCGAAAGCGGGGGTCGTACGACTCGATTCTACTCTCCCTCATCACGATAACGGCCAAGCAACTCAGGCCGAACATCATCAATTGGAAGGCACCCGCCAGCTTCGCGATTCTGGTGGCGTCGAACAACAGAACGAACATCAGGATCAGGCCCACTGTGGCGAAGATTGCATAGACCGGTGCGCCTTGGGCTTGGATCTTGGAGAACAGCTTGGGAAGTACGTTGTCCCGGCTCATCGCCAGAGGATAACGAGAGGCGGAGAGGATGCCGGCGTTCGCGACCGACGAGAATGCGAGCACGGCGGCGACGGTCATCAGGATCGCCCCCCAAGGACCCACCAGGGCCCGCGCTACGGTGGCCACTGGGGTCAGGTCTCCGCCGTCCTGGGCAAGGACATCCGCCGACACCACACCCACCATGACCGCCGTACCGACCGTGTAGACCAGTATGGCGGTCGCGAAGGCCAGGAACATCCCGAGTGGAATGTTACGCTCGGGGTTACGGATCTCTTCCGCGACGCTGGCCACCTGGGTGAGACCCATGTAGCTGACCACGACCAGGCCCGCTGTAGACACCAGTGATCCAGGGTCCGGCCTGAACATGCCGCCGAGATTCGCCGGCTCGATGTTCAGCAGGCCGACGCCCGTGAACCACGCGAGAAGCGTCAAGAGCGCCACGACCATGGCGGACTGGAAGGATGTGGATTTTTTCGCTCCCAGGATGTTGAGGAGGCCGAAGGCGATCGCGAACCCAGCGGAGATCAGACCGATATTCACTTCGGGGAAGAATAACCGCAGATAGGCTCCGATTCCGATCAGCGCAAACGCCGACTTAAGGCTGAGGGCGATCCACGTGCCGAACCCTCCGATCGTCCCCATCAATGGCCCCATACTGCGATCGAGGAAGTAGTACACGCCACCGGCTCGGGGCATGGCGGTGGCCAACTCGGCCATGCTGACCAGACCCGGAGCGATGAGGAGCCCCGCCAGCAGGTACGCCAGAGGGAGTCCCGGGCCGACTCCGACCGCCGCCAGACCCGGGAGCAAGAAGAACCCGGCGCTCAGCGTTACGCCCGTGGCGATGGCATAGACATCGAACAGGCCCAGTTCCTTCTTGAGTTTCTGCTTCTTCATGGGCGCATCAGCTCAATCCTCTGTCGCTACAGCTGCACCTGCATACCGAGTTCCACCACGCGGTTCGGGGGAATCCCGAAGTAGGCCGTGGCCTGAAGAGAGTTCCGAGACATGCGGCTGAAGAGCCGCTTTCGCCATCGCGCCATTCCGCCCTTCTTGTGTGCGACGAGAGTCTCGTGGGAGAGGAAGAAGGTGGTTTGCATCATGTCGAACGCGAGCCCGCTCTTCTCGCAGCCCTTTAGAATCGAGGGGATGTCAGGAGACTCGGCGAAGCCATAGGAGGCGACAACCTTATACATGTCGTCGGCGACCTTCACAACGCTGATGCGATCGTCATCCGTTACGCGCGGCACGTCCAACGTCACGACGCTGAGCAGTACGACCCGTTGGTGGAGGACCCGGTTGTGCTTGAGGTTGTGGAGGAGGGCCGGTGGCGTGCCCTCCGGATCCTTGTGCATGAAGACAGCGGTTCCGGGCACTCGGGTCGGATTACTTTCACGGATGTCGGCGACCATCAGTTCAAATGGGAGTGAGCCGACCTCCAGGCGTGCGGCGACGAGCTGCCGACCCTTCTTCCATGTGGTCATCATTGTGAAGATGACGGCTGCAGCTACGATCGGGAACCAGCCGCCCTGCGGAATCTTGGGCAGATTCGCTCCCCAGAACGCGAGGTCGACGATGAGAAGGACGCTAAGGAACAGCACGACCGACGTCGGACTCCAGCCCCAGCGTTTGGTTGCGACTACGGCGAAGAGGACCGTGGTGACGGCCATATCCGTCGTGACCGCCACTCCGTATGCCGCTGCGAGGTTGCTGGACGTGCGGAACCCGATCACGAGCCCGAGGCAGGCCAGCATCAAAGCCCAGTTGATACCGGGAAGATAGACCTGGCCCATCTTCCGGCTCGAGGTATACTCCACCTTCATGCGGGGCAGATACCCTAGCTGAATCGCTTGCTGCGTCAGAGAAAACGCGCCCGAGATCACTGCTTGCGAGGCGATGATCGTGGCGAGCGTGGCCAGGCCCACGAGCGGGTAGAGCGCCCAGCCCGGGGCCATCAGAAAGAAGGGATGCTCCAGCGTAGTGGGGTCCTCCAAGATGACGGCGCCCTGCCCGAAGTAGTTGAGTACGAGGGCGGGGAGCACCAGGACGAACCATGTGAGACGGATCGGCCTGACGCCGAGGTGTCCCATGTCCGCGTAAAGAGCCTCACCGCCCGTCACGACCAGGAATACCGATCCCAGCACCAGGAATCCGGCCACGCCGTTGCGGGCGAAAAATGCGGCACCTTGGAGAGGATTAACGGCTGCCATGACCTCCGGGTGTTTGGCGATTCCAAAAACCCCGAGCAGGGCCAACGTGACAAACCAGACCAGTGTGACGGGGCCGAAAAGTATGCCAATACCCGCCGTGCCTCTGCGCTGCACGGAAAAGAGCGCGATCAGAATGACGATGGTAATCGGGATCACGTAGGGCTGAAATCGGTCCGTCGCGACTTCGAGGCCCTCGATGGCACTCAGGACCGAGATTGCCGGAGTGATCATGCTGTCGCCGTACAGGAGCGCCGCCCCGAAGAGCCCGGCCATCACCAGCACAATGCGCCTCTGTGCGGCGTCTTGGGAGGGCGGGGTGACCAGGGCGGTCAGCGCGATGATCCCGCCTTCGCCGTTGTTATCGGCCCGCATCACGAAGGTCAGGTACTTGATCGATATGACGATGATCAGGGACCACAGGATCAGCGACAGAACGCCGAGGACGTTCGCTTGAGTGGGATCGATCCCATTTGCGGAGTGGAAGGACTCTCGGAGCGCGTATATGGGACTCGTACCGATGTCGCCGAACACGATGCCCAAAGCCGTAAGGGAGAGGGCTGCCAAATAGCGGCCGTGCGCCTCCTCGTGGCTTCCTTGAGAACTCATCAGGGTCCCAGGTTACCGACTCCTACCGCGAGTGGGAAGGGACGGGAGTCTGTCCGGCCTTGGGTGTTAGAAGGCTTTAACAGCCTTCAGGATCCGACCAAGATCCGCTACATTCCCCCGCATGCGGGTGTCCGTTGCCGGGATCAATGTCGGTGCGGCACCCCTCGTACCGTGCCTCCAAGTGGCGGAGATCGTCACCGGCGTCACCCGAACGAACCCTGAGTCCGTCCGTGGCTCCGTAAGGCCCACTCGCCCAAAGAGATTTCATCAGTGGCAAAGAGAAAGACAACCTTCCGTACCATGCCCTACATGGGCGTCGCTCAGGCGATGGTCAACGCCGCGGAGTCCGGCTACAGAAATGGACGGCCCGATTGGTGCAATCTGGGCCAGGGACAGCCTGACGTCGGCCGAATCGAGGGTGCCCCTAACCGCCTCACCTGGATCACGCTAGAGCCCCATGACCAATCCTACGGGCCGCCTGGAGGCATCGAGGAGCTTCGGGAAGCAGTGGCGGGTCACTACAATCGCCTCTATCGCACGGGCGAGGATTCGAGGTATAAGAAGGAGAACGTCTCGATCGCATCGGGTGGACGCCTCATGCTTTCGAGAATTTTCGCCACGTTCGATTCGATTTCGGTGGGGCATAAATTCCCGGACTCTTCCGCATACCACGACGTGTTCAGCCATCATCTCGATCGGGTTAAGCCCGTATCTGTGCAGACCGGTCCGGATGAATCCTTCCGCCTCGACCCGGCCCGGTTGAGCAAGGTCATGGCGGCCGGGAAACTTCAGGCCTTTCTCGTCGGGAACCCCTGTAATCCAACGGGTGATCTCATCCGTGACGGCGACCTGAAGGCCTATTTGACGGCTGCTCGGAAAAACAGGTGTACGCTCATCTTCGACGAGTCCTACTCGCATTACATCTACGGGGAGGACGGTGCGCCCGGGAGTGGGCCGGTATCGGCAGCCTCCTACGTCCGGAACGTGGAGAAAGATCCGGTTCTCATCGTGGACGGCCTGAGCAAGAACTTCCGGTATCCGGGGTGGCAGCTGAGTTGGGTGGTAGGACCGTCTGCTGTGATTCAGAATCTTGAACGGGCTGCCACCGGGTTCGATGGTGGACCGAGCTTGCCGGCACAGCGATTGGCGATCAAGGCGTTGGATCCCGAGCGGGCCGACGAGGAGACTAGTGCGGTTCGGCGTCTATTTGCGAGAAAGCGGAACGTGATGGTGGAGGGGCTCGAGGCCATTGGAATTCGTTGTGGGCATGGCCCTCTCGGCACGTTCTATGTGTGGGCCGACCTGAGTGGCCTGCCCAAGCCTCTGAATGATGCCGAGGCGTTCTTCAAGGCCGGACTCGGCAAAAAGGTCGTCACCGTTCCGGGACGGTTCTTCGACGTGAACCCGGGCGGGGCACACCCACCGATGAAACAACTCAAGAAGTGGGTCCGTTTCTCGTTTGGCCCATCCGAGGACAAGATTACCACAGGGTTGGAGCGCCTCGGAGAGATAATCGAAGACAGCTGAGTCCGGCGAAAGTCGGGCGTTCACATCGGGCTGAGATGTCTCTCAAGCGCAGTGCCGACTGGCGGGATCAGGCCGCTGCTGAGCTGATGTCCGGCGTACTACGCCGGGCGGCAATCCGCGGAAATGTGCTGGTCATGCTTGAAAACCTACCGACGGTCGCCACTGCCGTGGGAGAGGCTGGAGGGCGGGCTCGATCCTGGCACCGGTTCGCGCGAGAAGGCAGGAGCGCCTCTGCGTGGACTCCGGAGGGTCCGTTCGACGCGGTCACCCTGCGGCTCCCTAAGGCCAAGGACGAGTTGGACATGGCCGTTCACGCCGCAGCGTCTGTTCTCGACGTTGGTGCGCCCCTCTGGGTGTACGGAGCCAACGACGAGGGTGCTGGATCGGCCGGCCGGGTTATCGAGCCTCTCATGGGTCCGGCCAGGACCGTGGCGTCCGGTGGCCGCTGTCGCGTTCTCGAGGCGGTTCGGTCGGTGGATGCCCCGAGTCCGCGAGGGACTCTTGAGGAGTGGCGCCGGTCTACGTCTGTGGAGTTTCCCGATGGACCTCGTGAATGGATATCCTACCCCGGCATTTTTTCCCATGGTCGGCTAGATGCGGGAACCCGCGCGCTCCTCAAGGTAATGCGGCGGTTTCCGGTGGCGGGACGACGAGTCCTTGATTTCGCATGCGGCTCGGGTGTGATCGGAGCCTTCCTAACGGCGTTGGAGCCCACGGCCCGTGTGGACTTTCTCGATGTCGATGCGGTGGCCCTCGCAGCAGCATGTGAAAACGTCCCCGGGGCTCGCCTGATTCCTTCGGACGGGTTCGAAGCGCTGGAACATGAGCGCTACGACCTGATCGTCAGCAACCCTCCGTACCATGAAGGGAAGGTAGAGACCAGTAGAGTGGTCGAACGTCTCGTTCGTGGGGCATCGGACCATCTCGAAAGCGACGGGTCGCTGGTGCTCGTCACGCAACGGCGCCTGCCCTTGGCTGCCTTGATGGCGCCGACTTTCAACAGGGTCGAGGTCCTGCTCGATGCCGGTCCCCACCGAGTCTGGTTCGGCAGGAAATAGCCGAAAGCGACAAGGTGTAACCACGAGCGTCGCCGCTGGAGCGTCACCGCCGGACCGTCACCGACGGAGCGCGACCCTAGAGGCTACATGGGGTAACATAAAGGGATAAGATCTCGTGTGTCTGCGTATTCGCACAGGAGGAGCATGTGGGGCCGTCTGGTTGGCGCGGAGGCCGCACTGGGCCTTGAAATTTCACATACACCAGTGATCGAAAGTGTGCAATATTTCACCATGCCCATACGGGTGCCTGAAGGCTCGATTCTTGCGACAAAATACGTTGGAGTTCTATCGACCGACCATGAGTTGGATACGTCTTGATTGAACGGGCCAGAAGGGTGACCATTCAACCGCAGAGAGACCGGAAGTGTGCCCATTCAACCGCCGAGAGAAACGCAGGTCCATGCCGGAGACGACGTTGTTTTCTTCGATCGCCATGGCCGAGTGAGGGATGTCCTGTCCAACAATCTGAGTCAGACCTCTGACTAAGAAATCCCCGCCCTTGCGCAACCGAACCGGCACCCCAATCATGGTCGCGCAAATTCCGTGAATCAGCCGCTGGAGCGGTTTTGAATATGCAACCCACCGACACCTCAAACCCAGACTACTACCACAAGGTTGTAGACTGCCAATGGGGGTGCCCGGCCCACACGCCGGTCCCCGAGTATATCCGGTTGATCGGCCAGGGCCGGTTCACCGAGTCGTACATGCTGAACCGGGAATCGAACGTCTTTCCCGGCGTTCTGGGGAGAACATGCGACCGCCCCTGTGAGCCCGTGTGTCGGCGGGTCCGCGTCGAGGACGAGCCCGTCGCGATATGTAGGCTCAAGCGCGTGGCCTCCGATCTGCGGGGCGATATTACGGACCTGCTCCCCAAGATACCCGAGGAGAAGAACGGCAAGCGCATCGCGCTGATCGGAGCCGGCCCTGCTTCACTGACTGTGGCCAACGACCTGTTGCCGTTGGGATACGAGTGCGTGCTGTTCGAGAGAATGGATCGGCCTGGAGGCCTGATGCGGACCAACATCCCATCCTTCCGGCTCCCCGGCAGCGTGCTGGATGAAGAGATCAACGTGATCC
>SMVB01357272.1_pt1 | contig 13976 bp, 13 predicted proteins | sample 2456461 | NCBI WGS metagenome assembly SMVB01 (sample SAMN11095934, study PRJNA526329) | marine sediment metagenome | biome: Marine sediment; feature: Surficial sediment; material: Deep marine sediment; isolation source: Hadal surficial sediment | place: Pacific Ocean | collected 2014-05 | depth... | reverse complement strand
CGCCCGCCGCGCCGCCGCCCAACACGATGGCGGCCTTGCCGTCGAGACCCGGATCGTCGGGCGCGGCTCCCATCTCGGCCACCGCCTCAGCCCGCCATCGGCCGCGCCACCACGCGGGCCGGCGCGCCGTCGGAACCGGCGACATTGATGGCCAGGAACATGACCTCGACGCGCTGGCCGCGCAGCGCCTCCAGATTGGTCACGTGCTCGGCGATCAGGGTGCCCTGGCTCAGCAGAATATGATGCACCGGCCAGTCGAAATCCGCCGGCCGGCGTTGCGCGGTCAAATCCGGCGTGCTGGCGTCGATGCCGACCAGCTTGGCGCCGTGCTCGACCAGCCACTCCGCCGCCTCGGGGCTGAGCGCCGCGTGCTCCTCGTATCGGTCCGTGTTGACGTGGCGCGCCCAGCCGGTATCCAGCAGCACCATGTCGCCCGGGTTCATGCGCGGCGTGGCCGCCTCCAGATGTTTGGGCTCGATCACGCCGAACGCGCCCACGTCGATGGGCCACACCACGCCGGAGCCGTACAGGCGATCCAGCGGTATGTCGTCCACGGCCGGGCCGTCGGCGATGAAATGGCGCGGCGCGTCGATATGGGTGCCGTGATGGCAGACCATGTGCATCTCGGTCAGGTTGAGCGGATCTTCGGGCATGGCCATGATCCGGCGGATGCGCGGTTGAGGAAACGCCGCCGCGCGCGATAGCGCCTCCGTGATGGGGTGCGACAAATCCCGCCACGGCCCGACGCCCGCGCCGCGCGGCGCCGGAAACTCCGGCCACCCCCGCCAGCCATAAGCCTTCTCGCCAACCGGTCCGCACATCGCCGTTCTCCTTCGCTTGTCGTGGCGCCGTTAGGGTTCGACCCCCACCGCCCGCACCACGCCGTCGCCTTCCATTCGTGCGATTTCGGCGTCGGAATAGCCCAGTTCGGCGAGAATTTCGGTGTTGTCGGCGCCGAGGAAGGGGGCGAGGGCGCGGATGGTTGCCGGGGTTTTGTCGAAGCGGGCGGCGGGGCGGGGTTGGCGGACCGGGCCGAGTTCCGGGTGTTCGTGTATTTCGATGATTTGGTTTTCGATCACCTGGGGATCGTCGAGGAGTTGTTCGCGCGTGAGGATCGGCGCGCAGGCCACGCCCTCGGCGTCGAGGCGGGCGAGAATTTCGGCCGAGTTCCAGCGCGCGAGTTCCTCGCCGGTGATCTGGCGCCGCGCCGCCTGGTTGCGCACGCGCTTCTCGGCCGTGTCGAAGCGGTCGTCGCCGATCAACTCCTCGCGCTCCAGCGCGCGGCACAGCCCGGCCCATTCCCCGTCGGCCACGGCGGCCACGGTGATGTAGCCGTCCCGGGTTTGGAACACCAGGTCGAGGCCCATCTGGCCGCGCGCCGGGTCGGCCTCGTTGCCGACATAGCTCAGCGCCGATATCGCCTCGGGCCACAGAAAAGCGATCATGGTGTCGAGCATGGAAAGCCGCACATGCTGGCCGCCGTGGCCGCGTTCGCGCGCCAGCAACGCCGCCGTGATCGCCTGCGCCGCCGTCACCGAGGTGGTCTTGTCCGGCACGATGGTGCGCACCATGCGCGGCGCGCCGCTGTCGCGGTCGGCCTGGATGTCGGCCAGGCCCGACAGCGCCTGGATGATCGGATCGTAGACCCGCTGGTGGGCATAAGGCCCGCTCTCGCCGAAACCACTGATGGAGACGAAGATGATGTCGGGCGCGATGGCGCGCGCCACGTCCTCGCCCAGGCCCATGCGTTCGATGGCGCCGGGGCGGTAGTTCTGCACCAGCACGTCTGCGGTGGCGAGAAGCTTCTTGACCACGGCGAGGCCGTCGGCCGTCTTCAGGTCGATGGCCAGCGAGCGCTTGTTGCGGTTGCACGACAGGAACGACGCCGACATGCCGCGGTGGGTGATGCCGACCGAGCGCATGTATTCGCCGCCGGGCGGTTCGATCTTGATCACGTCGGCGCCCTGGTCGGCCAGCATCATGGTCGCCACCGGCCCCGACACCATGGTGGTCAGATCGAGCACGCGAAAGCCGTCCAACGGTCCCGCCATGTCGCGCCTCCGCTTTAAAACCTGTTTCGTCCATCCGCCTCATCCGCGCGCCCGAGTCAAGGGCGGGCGCGGGTCAGTCAGGGCTTTCCCTTGGCGGCGCAAGGCCTTACATTCGCTGCTGGGCGGCCCCGAGGCTCGCCTGGAGCACCATGGGGGTATTTCAAGACCCGGGACGGGTGTGTCACCGGTTGGGGGGGATGGACGTCGGCGGCGGCGCGGCCACCGTCGCGATCCGCGCGGACAGAGACGACCGGACCACCCAGCATTCCAACAGATGGAGCATGAGCGATGAAAGCCTTATGGCGGGCAACAGGTTTGGTGTTAATCATCCTGCTTGGCGCGTGTGCGTCGCCGGACTACTGGGAAGTCGGGCGCATGAAGATGACCGGGCCGGCATTTCAGAAATTCCTTCACCAGGGTTACGTCGGTCTCGCCCGCGACGAAGACGAGGAAGGCGACTATCGCGACGCCGGGCACTTTGCCGCCAAGGGGCTGGCGGTGGCCGAGGGCCAGGCCGTCGGACCCGTGGCGATGTCCGCCCGGAAAATCCCGGCCGCGAATGTCACCGAATTGACCGACGCGCGCGCGCGCCTGATCGCCGCCCTGAACCGGGGCGCCGCGACAAAGGCGCCGATGGAGGCCGCCGACGCGCAGGTCATGTTCGACTGCTGGATGCAGGAACAGGAAGAGAATTTCCAGCCGCGCGACATCGCGCGTTGCCGCGACGGCTTTTACGCCGCCATCGCCGCGGTCGAGGAAGCGCTCAAGCCCAAGCCAGTGATGGCCGAACCAGCGCCCGAACCGGAGCCCGAACCGGAGCCCGCGCCGATGGTTGTCGAACCCCAACCGCTGCCGGGACCGTTCCTGGTGTTCTTCGATTGGGACCGCGCGACGATCAGCGCCGACGCGCAGGCGATCCTCAACGACGCGGCCGTGGCCGCGCGCATGATCGGCGCCGGGCGCATCGCGGTCACCGCTCACGCCGACCGGTCCGGCTCCGACGACTACAACATGGGCCTGTCGCGGCGCCGAGCCGACGCGGTCAAGTCGGCGTTGCAGCGCCTTGGCGTCGGTGGCCTGCAGGTCGAGGTGTTTGCCCGCGGCGAGGCCGACCCGCTGGTGCGCACCGCCGACGGCGTGCGCGAGCCGCAAAACCGGCGGGCGTCGATCACGTTTAACTAGACCGGATCGGGCGACTAGACCGGATCGGGCAACTAGCCCGAATCGGGATCGGTCGGACCCCCATCGCGGGTTCGATCGATCCCGTCGATCCGGCCGCCATCGACAAAGCGAAGCCGATAACGAAAGGCCCGGCCACGTAACGTGGCCGGGCCTTTCGTTTGCCGCGAAAAATCTAGAGAACCGGGATTACTCGGCCTGGGCCGATTGTTGCGAGGCCGTGGCCGGCTCGATCGCCACGCAGGCTTCGAAGCCGTGCGCGCCGGCCGAGGGTTGGTTGGCGGCGTATGCCACCAGCCTGGTCGGACGCATGGCCAACACGGCGTCGAACCGCGCCGCCGCGTCGGCGCAGAACGTGGCGCCGTACGTTGCCCCGCGGTGCGATGCCTCGTTGGCCATCCGGGTGACGAAACGGTTCAGGCGCCGTTCGCTGGCGCCGCCGTGCATGCGCGTGAAAAATCCGCGCAGCGCCTTGCCGTGGAGGCGCAACTCGCCACGGAACCTTTCAACGAACCGGTTGTATTCTCCGCGTATCGGACAGCTCAGGGCGGCGATCATGAATTCCGTCTGAAGAACCCGCATCTGCAACGCACTGTGTTCGCGCGGTTCCGCGCACGTAAGCGCCACGGCGCCTTGCGGGGCGCCAAGGCTCGCCACGGCAATGGCCATGGCGCCGCCCACGGCATGCCGCCAACGATTGCTTTTTCGGACTCTCACCAAACAGCTCCCCAAAGCCTTTCAAGGTCGCCAGACTATGCCATCGCAGAAAAACCTTAACAACCCCTTGTGAAAGGGCCGCCGGGCCGGCGCCGGGCGGGCGGAACCTGTTATGGTCGGCCAAGCGCATCGAAGAGGCACCGCCATGCTGTACCAGTTCAGCGCCCGGTCGCGGGACACGCTTGAACGCCTGCGGGCGTTCATGGACGACCATGTCGCTCCCAACGAGGCGGTCTACCGGGACCAACTCGCCCCGGACCGCTGGCGCCAGCCCGCGGTGATGGAAGACCTCAAGGCGCGGGCGCGCGATGCCGGCCTGTGGAACCTGTTCGTGGCGGACCCAAGCCATGGCGGGGGCTTGAGCAATTTCGATTACGCGCCGCTATGCGAGGCGATGGGCCGGTCCGCCATCGCGCCCGAGGTCTTCAACTGCGCCGCGCCGGACGTGGGCAATATGGAAGTGCTGGCGCGATACGGCACCGCGGCGCAGAAGGAGAAGTGGCTGGCGCCCTTGCTGGCCGGCGAAATCCGTTCCGTGTTCGCCATGACCGAGCCCGGGGTGGCGTCGTCGGACGCCACCAATATCGAATGCCGCATCGCCCGCGACGGCGACGGGTACGTGATCAACGGGCGCAAGTGGTGGGCCAGCAACGCCGGCCATCCCCACGCCCGCGTCGCCATCGTCATGGGCAAGACCGACCCGGAGGCGGAGCGCCACCGCCAGCAATCGATGATCCTGGTGCCGCTGGACGCGCCGGGGCTCGACATCGTCCGCATGCTTCCGGTTTTCGGCTACGACCACGCGCCCCATGGCCACGGGGAAATCGTGCTCAACGACGTGCGCGTGCCGGCCGCCAACATGCTGCTGGGCGAAGGGCGCGGCTTCGAGATCGCGCAAGGCCGCCTCGGGCCGGGGCGCATCCACCATTGCATGCGCCTGGTCGGGCTCGCCGAGCGCAGCCTGGAATCGATGGTCGCGCGGGTCAAGCAACGCATCGCCTTCGGCAAGCCGCTGTCGGAACAAGGCGTGTTTCGCGCCGCGATCGCGGAGTCGCGCTGCGACATCGACCAGGCGCGCCTGTTGACCCTGCACGCCGCCGCGATGATGGATGAGAAGGGCAACAAGGCGGCGCGGCGCGAGATCGCCATGATCAAGGTGGTCGCGCCCAACATGGCGCAGCGGGTTATCGACCGCGCCATCCAAGCCCATGGCGGCGCTGGCGTGACCGACGATTTCGGCCTGGCGCATGCCTATGTCGAGGCGCGCTATTTGCGCATCGGCGACGGCCCCGACGAAGTCCACCGCGACACCATCGCCAAGCTGGAGCTCGGGAGAACGCCATGAAACCGCTGGGCGGCAAGATCGCCATCGTCACCGGGGCGGGGCGCGGCGTGGGGCGCGCCACGGCGCTGCGCCTGTCGCGGGCCGGGGCGCGGGTGCTGGTCAACGATCTCGACGCCGAACCGGCCGCCGCCGTGGCCGGCGAAATAACGGCGGCCGGCGGTGGCGCGGTAGCGTTTCCCGGCGACGTCACGCAGGCCGATTTCGGCGACCGTCTGGTGGCGGCGGCGCTGGCGGAATACGGCGACCTCCACATCGTGGTCAACAACGCCGGCTATATCTGGAATACCTCCGCGCTCAACCACACGGACGAGCAGTTCCAGGCCATGCTCGATGTCCACGCCACCGCGCCGTTCCGTATCCTGCGCGCCGCCGGGCGCCATTTTCGCGACGCCGCCAAGCGCTTGGGCGAGGCCAACCCGTGCCGCAAGGTGGTCAATGTGTCCTCGATTTCCGGCCATTACGGCGCCGCGCTGCAACTGGGCTACGCCGCCGGCAAGGCCGCGTTGATCGGCGTCACCCGCGCGCTGGCCAAGGAATGGGGCCGCTACAACGTCACCGTCAACTGCGTCGCGCTGGGTCATATCGACACGCGCCTGACCCAGCGGCTCGACGACGGCCCCGCCACCATCGACGTGGCCGGGCGCGACTACAAGGTCGGCCTCGACCCCGATACCCACGACCTGATCCGCCAGCTCACGCCCCTGGGCCGTACCGGCGTCCCGGACGACGCGGCGGGCGCGATCTATCTGCTGTGCCTGCCCGAATCCGACTTCGTCAGCGGCCAGGTCCTGGTCGCCAGCGGTGGGTTGGTGATGTGAATCCGGCCTAGACCCGTTCAGCCCGCCAGCGCCGCGTGACGGTCGAGGATCGGCAGGACCTCGTCGGCCGTGGCCGACGGCAGGCCGTAGACCACGCGGTCCACCCCCGCGTCACCGAGACGGGCGACCGTGTCGGCGTCGGCCTTGGCGCCGTATGCGGTCACGGGAAGGTCGTCCGGTTCACGGTCCGCCTCCGCCACCATCTGGCGGAACCGCGGCAGTAACTCGGCGATGTCGAGATCGCGGCCGCCGATCGGCATCCAGCCTTCGCCGAAGTCGATGGCGCGGCGCGCGCCGTGCGGAAAACCGCCGCCCACGAGGACCGGCGGATGGGGCTTCCGGGCCGGCTTGGGCCAAGCCTTCATGGGGTCGAAATCGACGTAGTCGCCGTGATATTCCGCCTCGTCCTCGGTCCAGATGGCTTTCATCGCCAGAACGCGCTCGCGCATCAGCTCGAAACGGGTGGCGAAGTCGGTGCCGTGGTCTTCCATCTCCTCGGCGTTCCAGCCTGCGCCGACGCCGAACAAAAAGCGCCCGCCGGAAATTTGGTCGAGGGTCGCGACCTCCTTGGCGGTCTGTATCGGATCGCGCTGGATCACCAGGCAGATGCCCGTGGCAAGCTTGATCGTGTCGGTCACGGCCGCCGCCGCGCCCAGCGCGACGAAGGGGTCCATGACGTCGTAATACATTTTCGGCAACTCCGGACCGCCGGGCCAGGGCGAGCGGCGCGAGGCGGGAATATGCGAATGTTCCGGGAACCAGAGGGATTCGAAGCCGCGTTCCTCGGCCGCCACGGCCAACTCGGCCGGCCCCATCGAATAGTCCGTGACGAACATCATCACGCCGTGATGCATGGCTTTCCTCCCGTTTCATGCAGTGCCCGGGGTGGGGGCGGCGCAGTCTAAGCGACCGCGCGCGCCAGAAAAACCCCGATTCTGGAAGTTGGAGCGGCGGCGGGTCGCACGACATACACCTTCAAAGAGAGTTATTTTTATATATTACTCTGACAACTTGTATTCTCGTCTCCTTCCCCCAGCCAACCGTCCCGTGGCGACGAAAAACCCAGTGTCAAGGGGTGTCACAGCGATTGGTTGAACTAATTTCTTAACTATCAACAGAGCGAGGCGGGGAGGTCGAGAAAGGTGACAACATGTCCGACCTCATTATCGGCTTACTGGCCTGGGCGGTAGCGCATACCGCCTACGTGCCGCCGCCATCGACGCCCGACATCGAATACCAACCGCAAGCCGCGCTTGTCGCGGCCGTGTGCCCGACCGAGGGCGAGCGTTGCGAGCCGCGCGCCTATTACGGCGACGGCAGCGGCACCGTCGTCATGCGCGATAGCTTCCGCCATGCGCGGGGCTTGCGCGTCCGCGCCATTCTGGTCCACGAATTGGTGCATTATCTGCAAGACCTGAGCGGGCGGTGGCCCGAGATGACCTGCCTGTCCTGGGCCGAGCGCGAGACCGAGGCCTACCGCATGCAGGCCGAATATCTCGTCGCCCAGGGCGTGTCCCGCGCCGCCATCGCGATGCCCCGGTTCGACGCGGCGCAATGTAGCGACGACACCACGCCGACCGCCACGGCCGACGAATTCGCCGCCGCCACCCCGACGCCGCCCCGCGACGGCGAAACGGCGCGCGGCGATTACGGCGGGCCGGTCTAGAGTCGATGCCGAACATGTGACCACGGCGTGATCGGCGCATGGATTATAGTACCCCGGTAGGATCGAACGAAGGTACGAGGTTGCCATGCGCGCCCTGATCGTGGCTTGCGTGTTGCTTGGCGCAATCGGTTTCGCCGCCGCGCCGGCGCGCGCCGACTGTATCTACGACATCGCCAAGGCGCGCGAGATCGTCGGCTCGATGACCGAGAGCCACGCCAAGGATCTGGCCAAGCGCGAACTGATACTGGCCGAGGAAGCGCTGCGCGCCGGCGACGAGGACCTGTGCCTGATCCATGTCGGCATGTGCGTCAATCACGCCCGCTCGGTCGCCAAACCGTCCCCTGAATAAACCCGCCCCTCAGCGCTTTTCCACGTTCCAGAAGAACTGCACCGGCGAGCGGATCAGGCCGCGCAGGTTATCGCGGTAGGCGACCGGGTTGAACCACTGGCCATAGGTGGCGTGGGTGACGATCTCGAAGGCGCGGGCCTGGACCTGTTCGGCCAGCGCCCGCCGCGTGGCCGCGTCGGGGGCGCGGGCGAAGGCATCGCGCAACTCCTCGATCTTCTCGTCGCAGGGCCAGCCGAACCAGGCGCGCTCGCGGCAGCCGCCCGACAGCGCGATGTTGAGCACCGGGTCCATGACGTCGGCGCCGATCGCCCAGGTCAGGAACAGGTTCCAGCCGCCTTCGTCGGGCGGCGCGGTGACCGTGCGCCGCGAGGTCAGCGTGCTCCAATCCATGGCCTGGACCTCGACCGTCATGCCGGCCTTGCGCAGCGCCTGCGCCGTCACCAGCGCGGCGCCGTTGAGGATCGGGATGTCGGTGGCCTGCAGCAGCACCACGGGGCGCCCGTCGTAGCCGGCCTCGGCCAGCAGCGCCTTGGCGCGCTCGATGTCGTGGCCGACCAGCGCCTCGGACCCGATATCGGTCTCGTAAGGCCCGCCGCAGCCGAACAGCGACGGGCAGGTTTGCCAATAAGCAGGATCGCCGATCACCGCGCGCATGGTGTCGGTCTGGTCGATCGCCCACAGCACGGCGGCGCGCGCGCGGGGGTCGTCGAACGGCGGGTGCAGGTGGTTCATGCGCAGCCAGCCCTGCACGCCGAGCGGGTCGAGCACGTCCACGATGACGCCCGGCGCCGCCTCCAGGATCGGCAACAGATCGATCGGCGGCAGCTCGAAATAGTCGACCTCGCCGTTGATCAGCGCGTTCATGGCGGTGGCCGGGTCGGGGATGTAAAGCCATTCGACGCGGTCGACCAGGGCGCGCTTGCCGCCCGCCGCCTGGCTCGCCGGCTCGTCGCGCGGCACGTAGGCCGGGTTGCGCGCGTACACCACCTTGCTGCCCGGTACCCATTCGTCCGCCACGAAAATGAACGGCCCGGAGCCGACGATTTCCGTGACCTGTTCGAACGGGTCGGTGGCGGCGAGCCGCGCCGGCATCATGAACGGCACGTTGGAGCTGATCTTGCCGAGCGATTCGAGCACCAGGCCGTAGGGCGCCTTGAGCACCAGGCGGAAGGAGCGCGCGTCCTCGGCGACCAATTCCGCCGTCATGTCCATCAGCTTCTGGCCCATGCCGTCGCGCGCGCCCCAGCGCCGAATCGAGGCCACGCAATCGGCCGCCGTGACGGCCGCGCCGTCGTGCCAGGCCAACCCGTCGCGCAAGGTGAACCGGTAGCTCAGCCCGTCGTCGCTGACCGTCCAGCGATCGACCATCTGCGGCCGCGGGACCAGGTCCGCGTCGAGGGCGAACAGCGTGTCGTAGACCATGTAGCCGTGATTGCGCGTGATATAGGCGGTGGTCCAGATCGGATCGATGTTCTTGAGGTCGGCGTGCGGCACCACGCGCAACACGGTCTCGGCGCGCGCCTGCGGTGCGCAAACTCCCACCCCGGCCAGCGTGGCCAGACCCAACGCGGCCGCGATTCGGCGGATGGTTCCCATGGCGCGTCCCTCCTCGGGGCAGACTACGTCCTCGCGGGTGTCCTGGGAAGCGCGTGACCTTTGCCGCCGCGCGCGGCACAGTGCGGACGCAATGAGCAAGACGATGCATGCCATGGTGCTCGACGCGCCCGGCCGGGCGCTGCGCCGCGAGACGCGGCCGGTGCCCGAACCGGGGCCCGACCAGGTGCTGGTGAAGGTCGCGGCCTGCGGCGTGTGCCGCACCGACCTGCACGTGGTCGACGGCGAGCTGACCGACGCCAAACTCCCCATCGTGCCGGGCCACGAAATCGTCGGCGCGGTGGCGGCCATGGGCGCGGACGTGGCGCGGTTCGACATCGGCCAGCGGGTCGGCGTGCCGTGGCTCGGCCATACCTGCGGCGCGTGCCGATACTGCCGCGCGGGGCACGAGAACCTGTGCGACAACGCGCGCTTCACCGGCTACCACATCGACGGCGGCTACGCCGGTTACGCCGTGGCCGACCAGCGTTATTGCTTTCCGATTGCCGGCGATTACACGGACGCCGAGGCCGCGCCGCTGCTGTGCGCCGGGCTGATCGGCTACCGCTCGCTGCGCATGGCGGGCGAGGCGCGCCGGATCGGCCTCTACGGCTTCGGCGCCGCCGCCCATATCGTGGCCCAACTCGCCGCCCACGAGGGCCGTGAAATTTACGCTTTCACCCGGCCCGGCGACACGGAAGCACAAGACTTCGCGCGCGGCCTCGGCGTGGCGTGGGCGGGCGATTCCGGCCAGGCGCCGCCGGAGCCCCTCGACGCCGCGATCATCTACGCCCCGGTCGGCGCGCTGGTGCCCGCGGCGCTGCGCGCGGTCCGCCCCGGCGGCACGGTGGTCTGCGCCGGCATCCACATGTCCGACATCCCGAGCTTCCCCTACGAGATTCTGTGGGGCGAGCGCCGCCTGGTCTCGGTCGCCAACCTGACCCGCGCCGACGGTGAGGAATTCCTGGCCCTGGCGCCCAAGGTCCCGGTGCGTACGACCGTGCGCCAATACCCATTGGATGCCGCTAACCAAGCGCTCGACGACTTGCGCGCGGGCCGCCTGCAAGGCGCCGCCGTGCTGATCCCGGGAGCGTGATCGGCGCTACGGCGCCCCCTCACCCCCACACCATGTCGGCGACTTCCACCACGCGGGCGAGCTTGCGCTTTTGGTCGTCTTCGGTGAGTTGGTTGCCGCCGGCGACGGAGGCGAAGCCGCATTGGGGGCTCAGGGAGAGGCGGTCGAGAGGCACGTAGCGAGCCGCTTCGTCGAGGCGGTGGCGTAGCGCGTCGACCGGTTCCAGTTGCGCCGTCTTGGTGCCGATCAGGCCGAGGATGACGCGCTTGTCGGCCGGCATCAGGCGCAGCGGCGAGAAATCGCCGGCGCGCGGGGTGTCGTATTCCAGAAAGAAGGCGTCCACGGCGAGGTCGTTGAACAGGCGCTCCGCCACCGGCTCGTAGCCGCCCGAGGCCATCCAGCGCGAACGGAAATTGCCGCGGCACAGATGCACGCCGACGCACAGGCCGGGCGGGCGGCCGGCCAGCGCGCGGTTGGTCACGTCGATATAGCGCGCGATCAGGGCGTCGGGGTCCTCGCCGGCGGCGGCGAGCCGGTCGCGCACGGCCGGGTCGCACAGCATGGCCAGGGGCACTTCGTCGAGCTGGACGTAACGCGCGCCCAGCGCGGCCAGCGCCGCCAGTTCCTCTTGGTAGACGGCGATCAGGTCGTCCCAGAACTCGTCCAGGTCGGGGTAGACGGCCGGGTCGGCGCAGTCGTCGAGGGCGAAGAAATGCAGCGCGCTGGGCGTGGGCAGGGTGGCCTTGACCACGCGGTCGGTCTTGGCCTGGACCTGCGCGAACTCTTCCGTGGCGATGCCGCCGGTACGCTTGATTTTGGCCACGGCGCGGCAGGTGCTGAAATGGTGGTCGTGGCCGCCGGCGTCGTGAAAGACGAACTTGGCCTCGGTCAGCGCGAACCCGTCGAGGGCGGCGAAAAAGCCCGACATCCAACTGGCGCGGCGGAACTCGCCGTCGGTGATCACGCGAAGGCCGACCGATTCCTGCAGCCTGACCGCGTCCGCCACGGCGCGGTCCAGCACTTCGGCGTAGGCCGCCTCCGACAGCGTCCCGGCGCCGAACTCCTTGCCGGCTTCCTTGAGCGCGCGCGGCCGCAGCAGGCTGCCGACATGCTCGGCGCGAAACGGCGGGTCGTCGGTCATGGCGTCACCTGGGTCAAGTCAAACCGGACGCCCCAGCTTCCGCCCTCACCCTGTCCCTATCCCGACGGGAGAGGGAACCCGCTGGCGCCGACCTTGACGACCCACTTGCGCCGGTGACATGTTGAAAGACTGGCGCGAGAGCGTCCCCTCTCCCGTCGGGATAGGGATAGGGTGAGGGGCGTGGCCGCGATCGGACAGGCCACGCCGGTCAGCGGATGTAGATGTGGACCTCGTTGCCGGTCGCGCTGTCGGCGGTGGCCGAATTGAGGTTGATGCGGTTCGCCGGCAGGCCCATGGCGAGCAGCGATTTCAGCACCCGTTGGGCGTTCTTCTTGGACGCCGTCGACGCGCTGGCGACCTGGCTCGGGCTGCCCCGGTTGGGCGTGATGGCGATCAGGTCGAAGCTGGCCGCCGGGCGCCGCTCCAGCGCCTTGCTGACGGCGCTGTACAGCGGTTGCTGGTATTGCACGTCCGGCCTGTCGAAGCGGATGATCACCAGGGGCGGGCGCAGGTCGGCGGCGGCTAGCGCGTAGGCCGGCCCCCGAGAGTAAGCGGACATCGGCACGGGCGCGGCGCCGACGCTGAGCCGCGCCGACGGGCTGGTGGCGAAAGCGGCGAGGTTGGGGCCGAACGCCTCGCCGTGGCTGATCGCCAGGGCCATGCTGGTCAGGTTGCGCCGCTCGCCGGCGACATAGCTGTTCTGCCGCGCGATGCTTTCGTTGACCTCGTTGAGCAGGCGGTCGATGGACACGGCGGTGCGGTCGACATCGTCCTCGAGGATGGCGAGCTGGCGGTGGTCCTCGTCGACCGCGCCCTGGATCGAGTAGGCGGCGCGGGTCGATTCGACCAGATAGTTGGCCAGCGCCGAATTGGCCGAGATACGGTTCGACAACTCGTTGAGCCGCGAGGCGTCCTGGACGACGCGGTCGAGCTCGGTCTGCGCCGTCTGCCACTGGCTGACCAGCACCGGGTTGCCCGGCGTGGTGCCGACCTGAAGCCGCGCGTTGATCGCCGCGATCACCGCGTGATAGCGCTGCGAGTTTTGCGTGGTGCTGTTGAGCACCTGTTGGAATTCATTGTTCTGGCCGCTGATCACGCGCTTGAGACCCTCGAGCTCGCCGTGCAGCGAGCCCACCTTGCCGCCGACGAACGTGCCGGTCGCCGGGCCGGTGGCCGTGGGCCGGGTGTCCAGGGGCACGGCCGTGGGGCCGCCCGGCACCGGCGCCGTCGGTTCGGCCATGGGCTCGATCAGGGGCGAGCCGGCCAACTCACCGCTGGACGGCGGAATCTGACGGACCTGAGTGGCGGACGCCGGGCTGGCCGGCTCGTCGCCGATCAGCGACGGCCACAGCCCTTCCTCGGCCAGCGAACAACCGCCAACGATGAGCACGACACTCAAGGCCGCGACAAACCTGGTCTTCGGAACCATGGACAAACGAATACCCTTCTGTCTTGACCGGCCCTGTTGCGGCGCCGGCGGGCGGCGATCCCCCAAAATCCCCTCGCGGCCCTTATGGGTTGGGCGATCTTACTCAAAGGGCCGCACCCTCACAAGGTGGATTTGCGTGCGCCTACCCGGTTTGGCAAGCCCCGGCGACGCTTGCCAGGACGGCCCGATTTCAGTAGTTTGCCTCCGCGCCGGCCTAGCCGGCGCCAGCCTTTCCACCGCATCGCGCGCCCGTAGCTCAGCTGGATAGAGCACCAGACTACGAATCTGGGGGTCGGGAGTTCGAATCTCTCCGGGCGCGCCACCTCTCTTTCGTTGGTTGGACCGGCCTTTGGATTGGTCCGGCCTTTGGGTTGGTCCGGCCTTTGGCCGTGCCCTCTTTTTGGGGCCGTGCCCCCTTTTTTGGGGCCGGGCCCGCCTTTGGCTTGGGCCGGTCGCTTCGGCGTGCGCGCCAAGCCTCCCATCGAATCGGCGTTATGCCAAGTGTCAAGTTTCGGACACGGCCGGCCGGCCAGCGGCGCATTCCGACCTGGATCGGACGGGCAACGCCTGGGTTAACCATATTAACCGCTGAAATACCGCCCCAGGGCGAAGT
>SMVB01280776.1_pt1 | contig 13977 bp, 11 predicted proteins | sample 2456461 | NCBI WGS metagenome assembly SMVB01 (sample SAMN11095934, study PRJNA526329) | marine sediment metagenome | biome: Marine sediment; feature: Surficial sediment; material: Deep marine sediment; isolation source: Hadal surficial sediment | place: Pacific Ocean | collected 2014-05 | depth... | reverse complement strand
GTGATAGCCGGAGAGCTGGGTATACGGCTCAACTTCCACATGGACGTGTACGGTGGTGGCTCGAGTATCGAAGCGCTGGTGGGTATCGCCATGGGGGTCATCGAAGCCGGCATGTGCAAAACCGTGGTCATCTACCGGGCCATGAATGGCTACAGCCAGGTGCGCATTGGCGGCACTGGTGGCCGAGGTGCTAGCGCAGGCTTGTCCGGCGATAGTCTATTCAGTCGCGGCATCGGCTTGATGAGCGCCGGGCAAATGTTCTGCTCGTCTTTCATGCGCCACATGTATGACTACGGCACCACGCCGGAACAGGTGGCTCATGTAAAAGTGATTCACTCGGAACACGCGTCGAATAATCCCAAGGCCTACTATCAGCAGCGGGTGAGCGTGGACGATGTCATCAACAGCCGCATGATTGTCAAACCGCTGCATTTACTCGACTGTTGTGTGGAAACCGACAACGGCACAGCGGTCATCGTCACCAGCATTGATCGCGCCAGAGATTGTCAGCATACCCCTGCGGTGATTCAGTCTGTGGTGGGGCGATGTATGAAGCCTCGTGCGGATAACCATTTGCAATCCGGCCCTATTTCCACTGTAGCCGGACACTACGCCAAAAAAATTCTATGGCCGAATGCCGGTGTCGGCCCGGAGGATATCGATGTCACTGGTTCTTACGATGCCTTTACCTTTACCACCATGTTGCAACTGGAAGACTATGGCTTCTGTGCAAAGGGTGAAGGTGGTGACTATGTCAGCAACGGCACCATGCGTCTGGGTGGGCTGCGACCCAATAACACCAGCGGTGGGCACTTATGTGAGGGTTATACACATGGCATCAACATGGTTATCGAGAACACCCGTCAACTTCGCCACGACGTTGACGACAGCTGTCCGCTCGGCGCAGACGGTAAACGCCAACACACCTTCGACTACGCTGAGGGTGGTTGCCGGCAGGTAAAAGATGCTCAGCTCAGTTGCAACATGGGTTGGGGTCACCCGGGCTTAGGTTCGGCGATGGTCATGGCGCGCGGCGCATAACGCGGTTAACAGGAGGCACAATGTCGCTACAAGGCGAATATCTGGGCATGTCGGTTTACATCGACGACGTCGATCAAGAAAACCTGGCTTTCTTCACGCACTGCGGCAACCACGAATTGCGTGTACAGCAATGTCGCCACTGTGAGCTGAAACGTTTTCCGCCTACCACGGCCTGCCCGTTCTGTGCTCAGCCGGAGGCGGACTGGGTGCCGGTAAGCGGCAAAGGCACCATCTATTCCTATGGCGAAGTACACCACGCCATACAGCCGGTGTTCCGTGAATATGCGCCGTATATGCTGTTGTTGGTGGAACTCGATGAACAAAGAAATGTACCTGACGAATATGATGGGTTGCGTTTGCAGGGCAACCTGGCAGACGCAAACGGGGACCTCGCGGGAGAGGAATTAGTGCGTCAGGTTGGCATCGGCACCCGGGTCAAAGTGGTGTTTAAAGACGCCGGTGATGGCCTGGCGATACCATTATGGATGGTCGATGAAACGCAAACTCAACCCGCCCCGCCCTGGCGATACGCAATTGAGTAGGAAGAATAATATGCGAACGCTAAAGGGCGCCCCGGTGCGCGACTGGCTGATTTTGCTGACGGTAACAGTGACGGCGATGCTGCCGCTGACAGCCGTTGCTGATACCGCCAACATCGACGATGCCGACATTGCCAATCAGGCAAACACTGCAGACTGGCTGGCCTATGGGCGCAATCATAATGAACAGCGCTTCAGCCCGCTGAAAGCGATCAATGCAAAGACCGTGAATCGTCTGGGCGTAGATTGGTTTCTGGATTTACCCAACGACGTGGGTCTGGTATCCACGCCATTGGTAGTAGAAGGAGTGCTCTATTTCACCGGCACTATGAATGTCGTGCGCGCTGTTGATGCCCGTACCGGTAAGGTGCTGTGGGAGTATGACCCGGAAGTCGGCAAAGCCATCGCCGGCTTTAAACAGACCGGTTGGGTGCACAACCGTGGCTTGTCGATGTATGGCGATAAGATATTCGCAGCGACCTGGGATGGCCGCTTGTTGGCTCTAAACCGATTGAGCGGCAAGTTGGTCTGGTCTACGCGAACTTTCGATCGTGATGAACCCCTGTACATTACCGGCGCGCCCAAGGCGTTCAAAGGCAAAGTGCTGATCGGTAACGGTGGCACTGAGAATGGTCCGACGCGGGGCTATGTCACCGCTTACGATGCCGAAACCGGCAAACTTGCCTGGCGCTTCCATATCGTACCGGGCAATCCAGCCGACGGCTTCGAGAACGATGCCATGGCCATGGCTGCCAAAACCTGGACCGGCAAGTGGTGGGAGCATGGTGGTGGTGGCAATGCCTGGCATGCATTCACTTACGATGACGAACTGGACACCCTCTACATCGGCACCGGCAACGGCTCGCCCTGGAACCGCAAGTTGCGCAGCCCGGGCGGGGGCGACAATTTATTTCTATGCGCCATTGTCGCTCTGGACCCCGACACCGGCGAGTACCGTTGGCACTATCAGACTACACCGGGGGAAACCTGGGACTACAACTCGAACATGGACATCGTGCTGGCCGATCTGAAAATCGATGGTCGTGATGTGAAAGCCATGTTGCATGCGCCAAAAAATGGCTTCTTTTACGTCATAGATCGCACCACCGGTAAACTGATCTCTGCGGAGAAATTCGCCGATGTGAACTGGGCCAGCCACATCGACATGAAGACCGGCCGGCCGGTGGAAATTCCCGGTGCCCGCTACGAAGATGGTCGTGCCAACATCACGCCGTCGCCGTTCGGTGCGCATAGCTGGCACGCTATGTCTTACAACCCTCAGACCGGCTTGGTGTATTTGCCGACATTGCATTTTTCGACCAACTTTGTAGATGAGGATTACGACGAAACATGGCGCTCCGTGGCGTTCGAAGGCGGCACCGCGGTCGATTGGCTGGAAGGCCCAGATCCACGCGCCTATCAAGGTTCTTTACAAGCGTGGGATCCCGTCAGTCAACGACAAGTCTGGTCGGTGCCGCAAAAGGCGACCTGGGCCTCAGGCACGCTGACCACTGGCAGCAACCTGGTCTTCCAGGGCACCGCGGATGGTTATTTGAAAGCTTACGACGGTCTGACCGGTGAGGAACTGTGGAGTTTCGACACCGGTCTGGGCATTTCTGCACCACCCATCACTTATCAGTTGGATGGCAAACAATATCTGTCGGTGCTGGTCGGCTATGGTGGTGGCTATGCTTCGCGCATCACCGAGGGAGCGGAAAATCTGGGTTGGGCCTATGGCGTGCACAAGCGGCGCCTGGTGACCTTTACCATTGATGGTGAAATTTCGGAATTAGAGCAGCCACCACCACAATTTGCAGAACCGATATTCGAAGCTGGTTTTGAGATTGACCCGGAACTCGTGGCGCAGGGAGAGGATTTGTACGGTACGTGTGGTTCCTGCCACGGTGGTGGCGTGATCGCCGGTGGCATGGCGCCAGACCTTCGCGCGTCGGCCATGCCTCTATCTGAAATGGAACCGTTTTTTGCCGCCATCGTGCGCGACGGTGAGCGCGTGGCCAGGGGTATGCCGGGGTTCCCGGGGATGACGGACGCTGAGCTTGAAGCCATACGCCACTACATTCGCAGTGTCGCGCATGCGTCTCTGGCACCAGAGGAACCAGAGGTGCCTGGAGAATAATCAGACCGGGTGGTGTGGCCTTCTTGTACGAGTCAGTGTGACTCGTACAGCAAGGTGCGGATATCGTTAGCAACCGTGTCTGCGTGCAGATACGAGGTGCTGTAAATATTGCGTATACGGTTGTTTGTATCGATCAGAAAGACCCTGAGAATGTGCGACATGCTACCTAGAAAATTGCCCTCGCTATCATAGTCGCGAATCACCGATTGGCCGTAGGCTGCAAGGATTGGATCCAACTCGACGATCGAGTGCGTGGTAAGAAATTGCCAATCGAATCCCGGTTTTTTGAAATGCTGTGCATATGCGCCCAGTACTTCAGGGCTGTCCTGTTGCGGGTCAAAACTGAAACTCAGTAGACGCACATGATCGCGGATAGCAGGATCTTCCAGCACAGCATTCTGTACGCTTTTGAATACGAAAGTTGCCAGCGGGCATCCATTGACGTCGGTGCAGGTGGTATAGATAAAACTCAGCACGGTTATCTTCTCGCCGAAGTAGTCGTGCAGCATGTGCGCATTGCCTTGCGTGTCGAGGACAGCTCCGTTGCCAGCATTGCCCATAGGCGGTAGTGCGTAAGAACCCGCTTTGGGGGGAGTGAATTCCAATGCGGCATATCCTGGCGCCAGCACCACGGGTGCCGGATGGTCATGGGATGCAGCGGGAGTTATTGACTCGGAAGCAGAGTTTGTGCCTGTAAACAGGCACAAACTTGCAATGCTGAGGGCCGCGTACTTAACGCGCTGTGGCAGCTTCAATACCATTTTCTTCGGCGCCAAAGGCTGCCGGGCGCTGACCGTACAACGCGTAGGCACCAAAGCGCATCTGATGAGGTAGACCCAGGCCGAGTTCGATGAAGTCCAGATTGAATTGCGGGGTCAGCTTCTTGCCATCCCAGCTATACAGTTTGAAGTACTGCACATCCTTGTCGCTGTCGGACGACATCTTGTCCCAGTTGGTCAGCAGCGATGAGGTGAAATAGACGCGCTCACCATCCCAGCTCTGTGACACCATGTTGACCTGCTCGCCAATCTGCTCTTCAAACACTTGTTTGGGTGCATGTGGGTCAGAGATGTCATACAGATGCACCAGGCCATCGTTCCAGGTGTTCACCCATAGATGCTTGTCATCGGCGGAAATTGAGATATCAACAGGCAGTGGAATTTTACTGGCATCGCCGATGTCTGCGACTTTCTTCGAATGCCATTCGCCGGCGTCTTCATAGATGAGCCATATTTCCGACGTCAAAGCGGTGGTCGTAAAACAGTAGTCGCTGCTTGCACCCCAGGCGCAACGTAGCTCAAGGGGTGCGCCGGGCACGTCGAGAACTTTCTTTGGCGTGCGTGCGTGCAGATCCCAGATCACCACGGTGTTGCCAAAGCGTTTCATCGCTTCACCATCGGCCATCATTTTGCCGAGGTTCATCATGTAGTTATTCCATCCGGTAAAAGATGAAGTGACGAGCACATTACGGCGCGGTATGGCGCGGACGTCATAGCCGTATCCGTCCGCATACTTACCACTCTTAATGGCACCCTGCAGATTGTCGTCGGTGGGCATCATGTAGGTCGTGATGTACTCGCCGGCATTGGTGTACTCGACCATACCGGTACGGCCGCCATGATCCTGGTTGTTCGATAAGCCGGTCACGAGCATGCGCCCGGGCATCGCATAACTGGTGTGGGGGCCGACTATGCCGCCGGATTTGCTGACAAAATCATCGATAGTTTTTTGTAGTTTCGGTTTTGCTGGATCCGTATGAATGTCAAAGATGAAAATCTTGCTGGTGTCGAGACCAGATGCCCACAGATATTGGCGATCGTCGGTCAAGCCCGAGTGATGGGCCTCGTTGCGCCCGCCCACAGAGATCGAATGCACCACCGTGGCGTAGTTTGGTGATGCAGGATTCACATCGACGGTCACCAGCTTGTCTTCGCCGTCGCCGATCCCTTCTACACCTAACGTCCAGATGTAGACGAAGTCTTCCTGGCCAACTATCTTGGCCATGTATGGTGACAAGCAGGTTTCATCGGCATGTAGCGCACTGCTTGTAAGCAACAGTAACAAGGCGGCAGCGCCGCGCAGTAGATGTATCATTGTCTCTCCCCACAAGAAATTGAGTTTGCTATCGCTGCCATACTAACACTTGCAAGCCTCTCCACGCATCTTCGGGCTGGGATGGTGTTGTTGCTGGCTTTTGTAGCGGACGCGGGTGTGGCGGCACAAAGGTTAGGCCCTGGCGATGACCGTGAGGGTTATGAAAGTAGCGACTACCGCAGCCAGTCTGCGATGTTGAATCCTGTCCATGGTTCACGCTTAAGTCTGGCGCAGCTTGCCCAGGAACCACCTCTGGGATTGCCTGCGCTACCGCAAGAATTAGATGAGTTGGCGATAGCACTGGGCCGACGTTTGTTTTTTGACCGCCGACTGTCGGCTAATGCCACTCTGTCCTGCGGTATGTGTCATATACCGGAACAGGGTTTTGCGCAGAATGAGCTGGCCACGCCGGTAGGCATAGAGGGCCGTTCGGTACGCCGCAATGCGCCGACTCTGTATAACGTCGCCTACGTCGCCGAACTGTTCCATGACGGCCGTGAAACCCAACTGGTAAACCAGATATGGGAGCCGTTGCTGGCGGTGAACGAAATGGGTAACGCCAGTCGAGTCGAGGTGGTCGATCGCATAGCCCGGCTGGATGACTATGCGCAAAAATTTGCGCAAGCCTTTCCCGCAGGGCTCACCGAAAAGACCCTGGGCATGGCGTTGGCCGCCTATGAAAGGGGGTTGTTGTCTGGTGCGTCGCGCTTCGACCAATGGTTTTTCAACGCAGATCTGCAAAGCCTTGGTGCGGTTGAACGTCGAGGTTTTGAGCTGTTCAAAAGCCAGGGTTGCGTTAGCTGCCATCGGGTTGGTGACAATCAGGCCCTGTTTACGAATGGCGAGTTTTACAACACGGGCATTGGTTACCGGGCGGCCATCAAGGCGCAACAACCGATGCGTGTACAACTTGCGCCTGGCGTTTTCGTCGAGCCGTCGGTGCCCATTGAAGTGGTGCGCGATGCCGATGACGGGCGCTTTGAAGTGACAGGCGATGCGGCTGACCGCTGGCGCTATCGCACGCCGAGTTTGCGTAACGTGGCGCTGACCGCACCCTATATGCACGATGGTTCCATACCGACCTTGACGGCGGTGATCGACTATTACCAGACCGGTGGTGCGCAAGCACCGGGGCAGGACCCGAGGATCAGACCGTTAGCCTTAAGCGATATAGAAAAGGCGGCCCTGGTAGCTTTTTTGCGCAGCCTTACCGGCAGTAACGTCGAGGCATTGGCGGCGGATGCGCGTTCGGTTGCTATCGGAGATTCGGGTTAGGGGTGCTTTTCGATCATCTCGGTGATGACGCTGGCAGTTTCGCTTGGCGAGCGTTCGGTAGAGTCTAAAAAGAGTTGGTGAATGCTAATTGCCAGTAAGGCAATCTGAGTCGGGTTGGTCGGCAACAAACCCGCTGCAAAAAGGCCGTGATGTTCAGCCAGGAAGTTGATCGCAGAGGTTACCGCCGCCTGTTGGAGCCGGTCGGCGTCCGCTGCATATTCGAATTGCCAGCGCGCTGCCTGCTCATTCACCGATACCTTGTTGTTGCCCCCGGCAGCGATATTAGTGGCCGCAAATATTCGGCAATCGTAGTCACGGCAGGTCTGCGGACGATGTTCATAGATTGAGCAAGCGTCATCGACCAGCATCGGACAAGCGCCCTGTTTGTTGTATCCCATGATCATGTGCCCCCCTGCAAGACCGGGGGCGGGGAAAAGCAGCGCCGCGGGAATGTGTTTGAGCGCTGCGGTGTCGGCAGGAGTGATATGGATGAAATAGCCTGCACGGCAACAGGCGTTGCAGTCACCACAGGGCACATCTGCCTCGATCGGCTGTTGATTGATTGCCAGCCATGCCGAGAATCGTCCAGCCGGTTGCCGCTCGGTATCTGTGATATCAAGGATTGGTAGCAGTTCAAATTTGTTGCTCATAGCAATGTTCCGATTCCTACGAAATTCCCAGTAACTTTCGGGTAAAGTGCGCGTTCGACAACTTAGGTTCAACAACTCGGGATACTAGTTTGAATAATCCGGCGGAGGTAGACAACAACCTGGCCCTGTTCTGCGACTTTGAAAATGTTGCGCTCGGCGTGCGAGATGCAAAGTTTCCAAAATTTGATATGCATCTGGTGCTCGAACGGCTGTTGTTGAAAGGCAATATTGTGGTCAAGAAAGCCTATTGCGACTGGGAGCGCTACAAGGAATTCAAGCCGGTCATGCATGATGCCGCGTTTGAATTAATCGAAATACCGCATACCAGGCAATCCGGTAAAAACTCCGCAGATATCCGCATGGTGGTTGATGCCTTGGATCTTTGTTACACCAAAGATCATATCCACACCTTTGTGATTATCAGTGGTGACTCAGACTTTTCACCCCTGGTCAGCAAGCTGCGTGAAAATGCAAAAGTAGTGATCGGAGTAGGTGTGAGAAACAGCACTTCTGACCTGTTGATGAACAACTGTGACGAATTCCTTTTCTACGACGACCTGGTTAAGGCCAGCTTGTCGACAAAAGCACGGCGTCGTCAGCCGGCCAAGGGCAAGTCGGCAAGCCAGAAGAAAGGCATTGCCACCGCTGATAAGAAAAAGCAGACAGCTGCGGATTCGTCCCAGGAAGAATCTTCTTCTGCAGAAGAGTCCTCTTCTGCTGAAGAGGGCATCGAACTGGTGCTCGAAACCGCCGAAGCGCTCATGGCAGAACGCGGTGACCGGGTGTTCGGCTCCATGGTCAAGCAGACCATCAAGCGTCGCCACCCCGGGTTCAGCGAGAGTTCGTTCGGTTACCGCGCGTTCAGTGACTTGTTGGAAGATGCTGCAGAGCGTGGCCTGTTGGATATCGAAATGGACGAGCGCTCAGGCGGTTACGTGATCAGAGCGATTCACCGGGATTGATCTGATCGCTCAGGGAATAAACTGTTCGTTGAGGATCCGTTCCTCCAGATTGTGATCGGCATCGAACAGCAGCGTGGCTGAGCGGTCCGGGTCCACACGAATTTCGACTTCTGCAATGTTGCGCACTTCATGGGCATCTGCCACCGCGCTAACCGGCCTTTTGTAATGGTCCAGCACTGTAAGTTTTATGATTGCCTCCTGGCGCAGCACTGCACCTTGCCAGCGGCGCGGGCGAAAGGCACTGATTGGCGTGAGCGCGAGTACGCCGGAACCGATAGGTAATATCGGGCCGTGGGCTGACAAGTTATAAGCAGTGCTGCCTGCGGGTGTGGCAACTAAGCAGCCATCGCACATCAGTGTTTCGATACGGACTTTGCCGTCGATCTCAACACGCAGGTTCGCTGCCTGGCGTGTCTGCCGTAACAGTGACACTTCATTGAAGCCGTAGGCATCTTGTTCGATGCCGGAATCCGTCGTCACATGCATATGCAGCGGGCGCAGGGTTTCCTCGTGGGCACTTTCCAGTCGGGCTATCAGGTCATTCTCGTTGAATTCATTCAACAAAAAACCAACGGTACCTCGGTTCATCCCGTAGATCGGTTTGTTAAAAGCCATGTTGCGGTGGATCGCTTCCAGCATATAGCCGTCGCCTCCCAGGGCGACAATGATGTCCGCCTCTGCCGGTTCCACCGAATCGTACCTATTTTTTAATATTTGCAAAGCTTCTTCCGCATCCGGGCTGCGGCTCGCAACAAAAGCAATCTTCGTGGTCAACTGCGTTCCCATTGAATGTCCGATGGCCATCTAGCCACGCTATGAGCGGATAAACAAGTCCAACGAACACGCGCTGCCAAGCACCTTTTGGGTAGCCTAGTGTGGTAGTTTGGCGCCATGACGTTGGGAGAATTCTGATTACCGATATTTGGTTGCATGCCAGCTGCACGCTTCGTTTTGATGTCGTAAGACCGACGCCCATGGTGCTGATGCTGCGTCCACGTAGTGGGGATGGTCAGTGGGTAGCACGGGAAGAATATCGGCTGTCGCCGATGGCCCAGGTAGAAGAGATAACCGATATCTTTGGTAACTTATGCCAGCGCCTGGTAGCGCCGCCGGGTGAGTTTGAGATTTATACCTCTGCTGACGTCATGGTTTCCCCGGCGCAGGCGGTGACCGACGATGCGGCGTTCGTCAGCGTGCCGCAGTTGCCCGCGGAGGTGCTCATATATCTTTTACCCAGTCGTTATTGTGAGTCCGATCGTTTTGGTGATATGGCCATGGAGATCACCGGGTCGCTGCAGCCGGGAATGCCGCAAGTGGCGGCGATCAGCGTCTGGGTACGCGACAACATACGCAACACTCCGCTCAGCAGCACCTACCCGGTATCTGCAACGGAAGTTAACGAGCGCGGTGAGGGTGTGTGCAGAGATCTGGCGCACATCAGCATTGCCCTGTGTCGTGCCTTGTGCATTCCTGCCCGCCTGATTGTGGGTTATCTACACGAACTTGAACCCATGGACATACATGCCTGGTTCGAAGCTTATTTAGGTGATCGCTGGTACGCCTTCGATCCATCCACAGCCTCCGTTTTCAATAGCGCGCGTATTGCCATAGCGCGTGGGCGAGATGCAACCGATGTGGCAATCTATAATCAATATGGTCCCATGTTGCTACCGTCGGCAATGGACGTGGAAGTTCAGGTAATCGAAGGAAAACAAAAGTGATTCAGCGTTGTATAAGACTGGTCTTGCTTTGTGCCGCCTTGTCGGTAACAAGCAACTTGTCCGCAACAAGCGGCGCCACCGCCGCGGATAGTCCACCCACACCCATAGATGACCCGATACCGGCAAAGATCACGAAAGGCGACATTGTTGTCGCGGCTGTCGAATTTGTTCGTGCGCCGAGAACCTACGACACCAAGCAAGGCCCGACCACCCTACAAGGTATCGATGAACCCCTGGGTACCAGTGCGGCTTATGCCCGGCTGCAATATATGCAGCCACTTGGAGATGGTTCAGAGCGGTTGGTGGTTAGCGATCTACGCGGTGTGCTCTACCTGACCAATGCTGCCGGCGACCCGCTACAGCAGTATCTGGATCTCCGCGAGGCGACACCTGACTTTGGTGATGAAGTGTTTCCCAATGAGGCGGGTTTGTTGGGTTTTGCGTTCCATCCTGATTTTGGCAATGCCGGGAAGCCTGGGTTTGGCAAGTTCTACACCGGATATAGCGCGACAGCAGATAGCGGCGTTGCCGACTATCTGGGTGATGCGGCCAGCAGCCACCACAGCGTTATCCGTGAGTGGACGACAACTGATCCAAGCGCTCAGGTATTCAAAGGAAGCTCACGGGAGGTGCTGCGCATCGGGCAGTTTGCACCCAATCACAACATCGGCACCATGGCGTTCAATCCTGCTTCGAGTCGAGATTCTGCAGACTTCGGCATGTTGTATGTGTGCATGGGCGATGGTGGCAGCGGCTACGATCCCATGAGTTACGGACAAGGCTTAACAGACCCTCTTGGCTCAATCTTGCGTATAGATCCTCTTAACGCAGAGGGCAAGAAAGGTTACGCCATTCCCGCGGACAATCCATTTGTTGGTCGTGCAGATGTCGCCCGGGAGGTCTGGGCCTATGGTTTGCGCCATCCGCAACATTTCTCCTTTGACGTTGATGGGCGCATGTTTATCAATGATATCGGGCAACTGCATATTGAAGAGGTCAACATTGGCGTGGCTGGCGCCAACTATGGCTGGCGTGTGCGCGAGGGTACTTTCGCGACGGGATTTGGCGTTGCCGGTGGATATGCGGGATATCTCTTCCCCCGTCCCGCTGCGGATGGCAGGTTTGTCTATCCGGTGGCGCAGTACGATCACGACGAAGGCAACGCAATTGGCAGCGGCTTTGTTTATCGAGGGCCTGGCATTGAAGCATTGCGGGGCAAATATGTGCTTGCCGACATCGTGCGGGGCAGAATTTTTTACTTCGACATTGCCGACCTGGTGCCTGGTGAGCCTGCCCATCTACAAGAACTACGCGTAAGCATTGACGGTGAAGAGCGAGACCTGATAGATGTTATCGGCTACGAGAACAGTTACGCACCAGGCACGCAACGTGCGGACCTGCGCCTGGGTATTGATGCCCAGGGTGAACTGTATCTGTTGACCAAGGGCGATGGCTGGATACGCAAATTGATTGCTAAAGAATAATCCCAAAGCTTTGACGACAATGTAAATCACGCTGCCGTTTGCTCTGAGCGAACAATCTTGTAAACGCCAATGGTAACCAGCGGGATGAAATAAACGGCGAGGAATCCGAGTGCCATCGCGCCGTAGCCTTTATCGATCAGGTCCTTGATACCAACCGAGGCAACCGCCAGGGAAGCGGCCATGAATGCTAGCGCAACCCCGGTGTGCCCCCACCGGCCGAGTGTCGAGCTGCCTCGCTCGATACGAAAACCGTCAATACGCTCATTCACACCCTGGAGTACGCCAGCGCCGGTCTCGACCAGGGTGCCAAACAGCATGATGGTGAAGGCGATAGATAACGCACTCATGCCGTATAGATTCATCATCCAGTAAACTGGAATGTCCTGTTCGCTGATTTGTGGGTAGGCCGTTGAGAAAGCGATGTGGAATATCACCGCCGGCACAACCGCAATAATCGCCGCGATTAAACCAGCCCCAACCGAGTGATTGGTCGTTTCAAAATCGCGGGTCACGTAGAGGATAATGGGCACCGCGGTAATGTTATACATGGCGTACATGAAGCCGCTTTGCCCCCAACCGGCACCTACCTGGCCTGTCGCAAAGGCGCTGCCGATGCCCTCGGGGACTGCTGCATAAATTTCAATGAGAAAGGTGATGAACACGCCATAAAGAACCAGCGACCAGAACGTCAGCACGCGCATGACGGCCTCGCGGCCAAAAAACTCCAGCGTCCCGACTAACAAGAAAACGGCAGCAATGCCATACGATGCAGGGAGCCCGAAGCCATCGTCCAACACACCTGCTGCGGCAGATATCAACACTGCAAAGACGATCATCATCATGCACAGGCCGATGACCTCATAAAGAAACCAGCCCGGCCCGAGGAGAATTTTGAAGAAAGTGCGATAGTCGTAGGCGCGAAATCGACGTGCGATCTCGAAGGTCAGGCACAACACGACGGCGAACACACAGAAGGCAACGAGTATTGCCAGCAAGCCAGCGTATGGCCCCAGACGGGTGAAATACTCCACTACTTCCCGGCCTGTGCCGTAACCACCGCCGACCAGAATCGATTGGAAAATCGCGCCGGGGACCAGATAGATACGTACGAATTTCCACATGAGCCGAACTACCCAGCAAAAATATGATCTTAAAGTAGTGCTTACAAAGCGCCAATAGAATCATCGGCTCCTCTGGACTAACTTGACGATATGAAACAAATGCGCGGCAACGATCAACTTTCTCTGCCTGAGGTGATGATTCTCAGCGGCTCGCTGTTGGCGATTGTGGCCACCCTTTGCGTCGGTTTCCTCTTCTAAGCGGAAGGCTAGACGGACGGGTTTTTCTGCATCTTCTATTCCCCTGCTGCATTGTGTAGTGTCGGTTAGTCTATTGTCGGGGAAATCCTATAGACCGCTATGTCCGACGAAAAAATCGGCCAGTATGAAATAAAAGAACATCTCGGCCGTGGTGGCATGGCAGATGTTTACAAAGCTGTCCATCCTGGACTGTCCGTTAACCGTGCCATAAAAGTCATCCGTCCTGAGTTGGTTAGATCCGACGATTTCCGCGTTCGGTTTCAGAAAGAAGCCCATACCGTAGCCCAACTTCGTCATCCTAACATCGTGCAAGTCCATGATTTCGGCTCCGATGGCGACAGCTTTTACATGGTCATGGAATTCATAGAAGGCCAGGATCTGGGTCAGATTTTGATCAGTGAAGGTCGGATCAGACCCATCAAACGCGCCTTGAACATCATCATTCGTATCGCCTCGGCGTTGGAGTACGCGCACTCCCAGGATATCGTCCACCGCGATATCAAGCCAGACAACATCATGGTGAGTAATGACGGCACGCCGATACTGATGGATTTTGGTATCGCCAAACTGCTGACCTCGGACACCCAACTCACGCAGCAGGGGCTGGGTATAGGCACGCCAGCCTACATGGCCCCGGAACAGGCCACCGCAGTCACCGATGTGGGCCCATCCGCTGATATCTACGCGTTGACGATTGTGCTTTATGAGATGCTGACAGGCACCGTGCCCTTCACCGCTGATTCTGCCATGGCGGT
>SMVB01299044.1_pt1 | contig 13978 bp, 10 predicted proteins | sample 2456461 | NCBI WGS metagenome assembly SMVB01 (sample SAMN11095934, study PRJNA526329) | marine sediment metagenome | biome: Marine sediment; feature: Surficial sediment; material: Deep marine sediment; isolation source: Hadal surficial sediment | place: Pacific Ocean | collected 2014-05 | depth... | reverse complement strand
GGAGGCAGTCGAACGCTGCAATGCTCTGGCCGGGGCAGGGGTCGCCCGGGGGGCGGCTGCCCGGGGCGTCGAAGCTTGGGGCATCGAAACGGGTGGCGCCGATGTTTGCGGTGCCGGCCCCGGGACGGCTGCTTGCGGGCTCGTCGGGATCACCGGCGCCGCTTGCGGAACCGGCATGCCCGGCAGATCGAGCATCAGGATGTACTGGCGCACCAGCAGCGGGTTGCCGGGGCACCTGACCATCAGTGAGAGCTCGTACATCGGCTCGTGCAGCGGGTTCGCGGTCTGCACGCGGACCTGGTAGGTACCCGGCCCGGTGACCGGCGGCGAAGTCATCCTGATCCCGGGCGGTGCGCCCAGCGCGGTGCCGCCGGGCGGTGCGAGCTGGACGCAATTTTTGGCCAGCGTTTCGCCGGCGCGCAGGCTCAGCGGCACCGTTGCGTTCAGTGGCTGACCGAGTTTCGACTTCAGTTCGATCTCACCCAGGCTGACGGCGCCGACCGGCGCGGGCGCGACGGCCAGCAATGCCATGCTGCCATAGGCGAGCGACTGTGAGACCAGCCCGATCGGGCCGCTGTTCTTGGCGTTCGTCTGCAATGGTTCGGCCCCCAACAGGTTGGCGATGTATTGACCCAGTATTGTTTGCCGGTGTGTCCTGCCCATATCTAGTCCTGAATGTTCCTGCAACGCCGCTGTCAAATCGTTGACTGTCCAAAAAACCATCTTCGCGATCCGAGGTAAATGAGGAAGGTCTCGTTTTGCTCCTGCGGAGCAGGATCCTTGGCTATTTATGTCAAGAGTGTGAATTAAGTCACTTTTAACGCTGGCCGGATGCGATGCCGGGGATGGTCTGGGTGTCCTCGAGGACGATCCCTTGCATTTGAATATAGTTCCCCTGGATATAGGCGACACCGAGTTGCCACAGGATTGCCATGGTATTGGCGTCCTCGACACGTTCCGCGATCGATTTGATGCCGAGCTGATTTGCGGCCCGTGTCAGGTCGCCGACGCGGCTCTGTGCCTGCGGATTCCGGTGCAGAGCCTGCATCAGGCTGCCGTCAATTTTCATGTAATCCATCGGAATATGATTCAGGAGCCGACCTGAATCGCGGCCCGTGCCGAGGTGATCTATCGCAAACCGGAAGCCCATGGCCCGCAATTTTTTAGCGGTGCTCTTGGTTTCCTTCAGGTACTGTGCAGCGATGATCTCGGAGATCTGGAAGCAGATCTTCGACGTATCGACACCGGTATTTTGCACGCGCGCACAGAGCCAGTCGTGCAGCGACACGTCGGTCACCGACGCCTCGGACAGGCGCACGAAGACCAGAGAGGGGTTCTTGGCCAGGCAGAACGAGAATGACGCGCCGATGATCCAGCGATCGACATTCTTGATCAGGTTGCCGCGCTCGGCCGCCGGGAGGAATTTTCCGGCGAGGATGGGATTATCATTTTCGTCCAGCATCTGTACCCGCGTGTCGAATGCACCTTCGATTTCCTCGGTCAGGCCGCTGATCGGCTGATGCACGATGCGCAACTGGTTTTCCATCAGGGCTTTGCGGATGCGTGTGACCCATATCGCATCACGCGCACGGAGTTCCTGCGTGGCGGATATGTTTGCACACAGTTGTACGCGGTTGCCACCCGCGTCACGCCCGGTTCGGCACGCACCCTCGACCAGCGCCAGCAATTCTCCGGTCGAACGGTCGGCGGATTCGATCTCGCAGAGCCCGATCGTGCAAGTCAGTGAGGTCGAATGCTGGCCAATCTCGAAGACCTTTTCGCCGATCGACTTGCGCAGTTGTTCGGCCCAGGCCTCGACGTCCGCCATGGTGCCGCGTTCGAGCAGAGCGATGAACATCGTTCCGCCGAACCGTCCGTAAAGATCGGGGGGCATCATAAAGCCTTTCAGCATGCCGGCGAGTTGGGTCAGCAGAGTTTCGGTCGCGAGCATGCCGATGTCATCGTGCACGCGTGCGAAGTTGTCCGGCCGGATATACGCGAGTGTTCGCACGCCACCGCCAAGGGGCGCCTTCAGGCGTTCGGTGAGCTTGTCGACAAAGAAATGACGATGATAGAAGCCGGTCGCCGGGTCCTTGAAGACGGCTTGCTCGAGCAGTTCGGCCGGGCTGGCGTCGGCCGAGTGTTCAGTCGGCACGACGACGCGAACCGCGGGGTCGCCTTCGATGGCGATAAGCTCGAGGTTGACCTCGATCGGGAATTCGCCGCCGTCCGCGTGTTTACCGTTGATTTTCAGTAACGCGCCATCCCATTTCTCTTTCAGGCAGGCGACCAGCGCGCCCTTCAGCATCTGGTGATCCGACCGGCTGCAGATATCCATGAATGGCATATTCAACAGTTCGTCTTCCTGTGCGCAGCCGAACAGTTCGAGCCAGGGCGGGTTTGCGGCGACGACGATGCCTTCCTGGACATCGGCGATGGCTTCGGCCGTGCCTGCCATCAGCGTTCTGAGTTCCTGCCGGTACTGTCTGGCGGAAGCCACGACACCACCGAGTGCGACCTTCAGCCGGAAGGTGTGCAACTCGCGGTCGACGACCGCCTGGAACCGGTTTTTGTGCGTCAGCGAGACGACATCGCGTGCGCCACATTCCATCGCGTCGGCAATCGCCTGTTCATCGACATTTTCGCTCGCGATCAGCAGCGGCGGGCTCGGTGCAAGTTTTGCAAGCAGGGCGGCTACCGTCGGGATGTCTGCATCGTGCTCATCGGCGAAGAGAATCAGCATCTCGGGATGTTGTTCGCGCAGCGCGTCTTCCAGCTGGTTTACCTGGTCAACGCGGCAGCAATGTACCGGGAGTCCCGCCTGGCGCAGCATGTTGTTGATCGCCGCAACATTGTTATCTTGGCGGCTAAAAATTATCATCGGAACGCCGACGGAATCTCCCAAAACAGACACCCTTGAATTCAGAGAACTGCAAAACGAAAACGAACATTGCTGTTCGTGATGCGAGGGATTCTAGCGATCGGCAGAGCGTGTTGTGTGACCAGAGTCTGGTTATGTGGCCTCACATTTATTATGTGCAAGCCGTGAGGTGGTTATGTCGCAAGTCGGCGTTATGACCGTGTTTCCTGGCGTCCGGCGGGGGTTCGCATCGCCTCCGTGTCAGCGTGGCACCGTGAGGCTACAATACGCGACTTACGGCAGTGCGATGGATACATTGAGATGGCGAGTTACAATACCAATCAGTTCCGCTCCGGGTTGAAGATCATCATCGACGGCGATCCGTGTGCCATCGTGGAGAACGAGTTCGTCAAGCCCGGCAAGGGGCAGGCGTTCAGTCGGGTCAGGATTCGCAACCTGAAGACCGGTCGAATCGTCGAGCGGACTTACAAGTCCGGTGAATCCGTCGAGGCGGCGGACGTGGTCGAACTCGACATGCAATACCTGTATAGCGACGGCGAATTGTGGCACTTCATGGAGCCGGAGTCTTACGAGCAATATGCCGCCGGCGAGGCGGCCGTGGCAGACGCGAAGGAATGGCTCAAAGAAGAGGACATCTGCAAGCTGACCTTGTGGAACAACGTGCCGTTACAGGTTGAGCCGCCAAATTTCGTCGAGTTGGAAATCATCGAAACTGACCCGGGCGTACGTGGCGACACGGCGCAGGGCGGCGTCAAGCCCGCCAGGCTCGAGACCGGCGCGGTGGTCAAGGTGCCGCTGTTCGTCGAACAGGGCGAGCGGATTCGCTGCGATACGCGGTCTAAAGAGTATGTATCGCGCGTAAAATAATCTCCTGATTGGTGCCGGCACCCTTTAAAGAGCGAAGCTGAGCGTTTCCTCGATCGAGTCGAGGTCCAGCGCGCACATGACTACGCGATCGAAGCCGACGGCGACGCCGCAGCAGTCCGGCAACCCGTGTTCCAGCGCGGCCAGCAACGCCGGGTCTGCCGTCATGGCCGGTGCGCCCGCCGTCTCACGCCGTTGCAGGTCCCTGGCGAAACGCCGGCGCTGCTCGCGGGCATCGGTCAACTCCCGGTAGCCGTTCGCCAGTTCCAGGCCGCCGTAAAATACCTCGAAGCGCTCGGCGACTCGCGGGTCTGCCGGATCCAGCCTTGCCAGCGCGGCCTGGGCAGCGGGGTAATGATGAATGACCGACAGGGCAGCGGCCGGTAGATCGGGGATCACGACGTGGCTCATTAGCAGATCGAGCCACGCCGAACGATCATCGCCCAGCTGCACAGCGAGCGCATCGGTCAGCGGCCCGATACGCTGCCGCGCGGCGGCTCGCAGTTCGGCCAGCGGTGCATGCAACGGGTCGATCGCTAACTTCGCCTGAAACAGGTCCGCGTACGCATGCCGCTCGACGTGCGGGCCGGCGCCGTGTCCGCCCGCGGACATCAGTTCGGCGATGAAGCCACAGGTTTCTGCGATGATTTCATCCAGCGAGATGCCACGGCGATACCACTCGACCAGCGTGAACTCCGGCTGATGAAGCCTGCCGAGTTCGCCGTCGCGGAAGACCTTGCCCAGCTGATACAAATCCGGTCCGCCGGTGGCCAGCAGTCGTTTCAGAGCGTATTCCGGCGATGTCTGCAAGAAGTGCGGCGTGTCCGGACGCGCGGCCAGGCGCACGCCGATGCTGGCGATGTGCGGCTCGGTGACCCCATGCCGGCCGATTGCCGGCGTATCGACTTCGAGAATATCCCGGGCGGCAAAAAATGCCCGGGCAACGCCCAGCAGCCGCGCCCGCGCGCGCAGCGTGTCCCAGGTGGCAGACGGGCGCCAGGTTGCGTCCGCCGGCGTCACAGCCGGCCGATCTGCTGGCCCATCCGCAGCGGATGACCGGGCTGCAGGAGGTTATTCCAGGTCACGCGATCGGACGGGAAGATGATGATGACCGTCGAACCCATATTAAAGTGTCCGAAGTAGTCGCCCCGGGCGAGTACCGGCCCGGCCGGGGCCGCGTAGGTTGTGTGGCGTGCGGACCGCCCGGTTTCGATCTCGCCGGCCCAGGCGGTATTGATGCTGGCGACATTCATGGCGCCGACCAAGACCAGCCAGTAATCGAGCGGACCGTCGCTGCAATAGCAGGCAATGCGCTCGTTGCGCGCGAACAGTGCCGGGACGTTGCGCGCTGTCGCCTGGTTGACCGAAAAGCGCGTGCCCGGGATGAAGTTCATTTGGCGGAGGGTGCCGGCCAGCGGAGCGTGCACCCGGTGATAGTTGTGCGGGGCGAGGTAAATCGTCAGGTATGCGCCATTGGCGAAGCGCGCAATGTCGCGGGCATGCTCGTCGAGCAGTTGCCCGAGTCGGTAGTCCATACCCTTGGCCTGCAGCAGCATCCCGTCGTTGAGGTGGCCGGCCTGCTGAACCGTGCCATCGGACGGACAGCAGATAGCTGACGGGTCCGGGTCGATCGGGCGCGCCCCCGGCTTGAGTTCGCGGGTAAAAAAATCATTGAAGCTGGCGTAAGCGTACGGATTTTCCTGGTCCATCTCGGTCCGGTCGACCGGGAAGGCACGCATGAACCCGCGAATCAGGCCATTTTTCAGCCAGGGTGTGCGGCTGCGCGTCAGTCGATACACCAATGCGCCGAGCAGGCGCACCGGCAGCATGCGTTGTACCAGGACCCACAGGCGTTCATTCAGGTTGTGCACGCGCGGCGGTCTCCGTCGATCCGGCATCCCGGGTGTTTGCATTGAGTGCGAGGCCGGCAATAATGCCGGTACACGGATGCAGGACACAATGGGCAAGGCAGGAAATCAAGTGCAGACCGTCGGCGCATTGATCAAGACCGTGGCGGGTGAACTCGACGGTGCCGGGGTTTTTTGTGGCCACGGCACCGCCAACGTCATCGATGAAGCTGCCAGCCTGGTGTTTCATGTGGCAGGTCTTGCCCATGACGACGCGGATCGCGCCGGACTGTACGCCCGGCCCGTCGCGGCGAGCGTCGCGGCCCGGGTCCGCGAAATTCTCGCGGCGCGCATCACCGGCCGGGTGCCGCTGCCCTACCTGCTCAACGTTGCGTGGTTCGCCGGTCGCCCGTTCTATGTCGATGAGCGGGTGTTGATTCCGCGCTCGCCGTTCGCGGAGTTGATCGCGGCGCGCTTCGAGCCGTGGCTCGATCCGCGCCGGGTGCGGCGCATCCTCGAGATCGGCACCGGCAGCGGCTGCATCGCTATCGCGGCCGCGCTGGCATTTCCTGACGCCGCGGTCGTGGCCACGGATATCTCACCGGCAGCGCTGGAGGTTGCCCGGATCAACGTGGATCGTTATGGCCTGAGCGACCGCTTGACGCTCGTCGAGGCGGATCTGTTCGACGGCGTCGATGGGGTGTATGACCTGATCGTCAGCAATCCGCCCTACGTTCCCGACGAGGATGTGGCCGCGTTGCCGGCTGAATACGGGCACGAGCCCCGTGCGGCGCTCAGTTGTGGGCCCGACGGTCTGGAATCGGCACGCCATATCCTGCAAGATGCGCCCCGGTATCTCGGCGCGGAGGGTGCGCTGGCACTCGAAGTCGGCGTCGGCTGGCAGGCGCTGGAGGCGGCATTCCCCGATTTGCCCTTTATCTGGCCGGAGTTAGAGTCGGGGGGTGAGGGCATCGGATTGCTCTTCGCGACCGATCTGGCAGCTGCGTCTTCTGTTTCAGATTAGTTTAAGTAGTTTTTGTAACTCATTGTTATTGAATATTAAAAGATATGTCTGGTAATACGATCGGCAAATTGTTTTCGGTGACGAGCTTCGGCGAGAGTCACGGGCCTGCGCTGGGCGGCGTGGTCGACGGCTGTCCGCCGGGCATGGTGCTGTCCGCGGCCGACCTGCAGCCGGATCTCGAGCGCCGCCGGCCCGGCAAGTCCCGGCACACGACCCAGCGCAAGGAACTGGACGAGGTGCGCATCCTGTCCGGTGTATTCGAGGGGCTGACGACCGGCACGTCGATCGGGCTGCTGGTCGAGAACATGGATCAGCGCTCGCGTGATTATTCGAAGATCAAGGATCTGTTCCGCCCCGGGCATGCGGACTATACGTTCCAGCAGAAGTACGGGATCCGCGACTACCGTGGCGGCGGGCGCTCGTCTGCGCGCGAGACGGTCATCCGGGTGGCGGCGGGCGCGATTGCCAAGAAATACCTGCGCGAGAAGCTTGGCATGGAGATCCGTGGCTGTCTCCGGCAGCTCGGGCCGATCGTCGTCGACGCACCGGACCTGGCGTCTGCCGATGACAATCCATTTTTCTGCGCCGACCCGGCCCGGGTGCCGGAACTCGAAGCCTACATGGACGCGTTGCGCAAAGAGGGCGATTCAGTCGGAGCCCGCATTACGGTCACGGCGACCCGGGTGCCGGTCGGCCTCGGCGAGCCGGTGTTCGACAAGTTCGAGGCCGATGTCGCCCACGCGATGATGAGCATCGGCGCCGTCAAGGGGGTCGAGTTCGGCGACGGTTTCGCTTGCATCAGCCAGAAGGGTACGCAGCATCGTGACGAAATCACCCCAACCGGTTTCAAATCCAATTCGTCCGGTGGCACGTTGGGTGGCATCACATCCGGTCAGGATGTGCTCGTCAGCATCGCGATGAAGCCGACGTCGAGCATTCGCCTGCCCGGCGAGACGATCGACCGCGCCGGCCAGCCGGCCGAGATTATCACCACCGGCCGGCATGATCCGTGCGTCGGTTTGCGTGTGACACCCATCGCCGAGGCCATGCTGGCGATTGTCATGATGGATCATTTTCTGCGGCATCGGGCGCAAAATGCCGATGTGGTTTCGGCTACGCCCAGAGTTTAGCGATGAAAGAGCGGTTTGACGTCGCCGTCGTCGGTGCGACCGGCCTGGTTGGCCAGACGATGATCGAGATTCTCGAACAGCGTGAGTTCCCGGTCGGGAACCTGTACGCGCTGGCCAGCGCGCGCTCGGTCGGCAAGACCGTCGAGTTTCGCGGCAAGCACATCAAGGTGCAGGATCTCGCTACGTTTGATTTCGTCGGCGTCGATATCGGCTTGTTCTCGGCGGGCGCCGGCGTATCGGCCGAGCACGCGCCCCGGGCGAGCGAGGCGGGTTGTATTGTCATCGACAATACGTCGTATTTTCGCAACCAGCCGGATATCCCGCTGATCGTGCCGGAAGTCAACCCGGAGGCGATCGCGGGGTTCCTGCCGCGCAACATCATTGCCAACCCGAATTGCTCGACGATTCAGATGGTGGTCGCGCTGGGGCCGATTTACGCTGCTGTCGGCATCGAGCGCATCAATGTGGCCACCTATCAGGCCGTGTCCGGTGCCGGCCGGGGGCTGGTGGAAGCCCTTGCGGGCCAGACGGCCGCGCTGCTGGGCGGGCAGGCAAAGAAGCTTGGAAAGAATGAAAAGCCAATTGCATTCAATGCGATACCGCATATTGATGAATTTCAGGATAATGGTTATACCCGGGAAGAGATGAAAATGGTCTGGGAGACGCGCAAGATCTTCGCTGACGATGCACTCCGCGTGAACCCGACGGCGGTCCGGATCCCGGTGTTTTACGGGCATTCCGAGGCCCTGCACATCGAGACGCGCGCGCCGCTGAGCGCCACCGAGGCGCGAGCACTGCTGCAGGCGGCGCCCGGCGTGACGGTCATCGACGAGCGGCAGCCGGGCGGCTACCCGACTGCAGTCACCGATGGCGCCAATCACGATGCGGTATTTGTGGGCCGCATACGTGATGACATTTCGCACGATCGGGGCCTTGATTTGTGGGTCGTATCCGATAACGTTCGCAAGGGTGCAGCGTTGAACAGCGTGCAGATCGCAGAGATATTGGTGCGCGATTACATATAGGCTATAGTTACGGTCATCTTTTCAAGTGGTTTGCGAACTTCTCTTGTGAGTCTTTTGCTTGTGCAGCCACGGAAGGCTTGGAAACCGATCAATCGGGGGGTTGGAATGCCGCGATTTCTGGCTGCGTTAATCATTTTTATTGCTGGATGGGCACCCGCTGCGGTGCTTGCCCTGAGCCTCGGTGACATCGATCTCAAGTCGGCGCTGAATCAGCCGTTCGTTGCCGAAATTCCGGTGTCCGCTGAGACGGCCGACGAGTTGGCTGCGCTGCGCGTCGACATGGCCGCGTCCGGCACGTTCCAGCAATACGGTCTTGACCGCGCCGCCTTTCTGGGTGACTTCGACTTCGAGGTCATCGGTCAGGGGGCGTCGCGCGTCGTTCGCATAACGTCACGCGAAGCGGTTGTCGAACCTTTTGTCACGCTGCTGCTCGAGATACGCTGGCCACAGGGGCGGCTGTTGCGCGAGTACACGGTCCTGCTCGATCCGCCGGTGTTTGCCGCCGAGCAGGTAGCGCCCGCGGTACAGGCGCCGGCCGCCGGGCCGGTGCCAACCCGCGTCGTGCGGCCGGCCACTTCGCCGCCCGAGTCCACAGTGCCGGCCGCAAGTCAGGTCGCGCCGGCGCCGACCGTGCCGGGCATTCCCGCCGGTTCTTACGGGCCGGTCAAACGGGCCGAAACACTATGGGCGATCGCCGGACGTTATGGTCCGTCAGCGGGCGTCAATCGCAATCAGATGATGCTGGCGATCTATCGCGTCAACCCCGAGGCTTTCATCGGTAACATCAACCGACTCAAAGCCGGCATGATTTTGCGCATTCCGGACGCGGAAGTATTGCGCCAGCTCAGCCAGCGTGAAGCCACGGCCGAGGTCAGGCGCCAGAACCAGGCCTGGCGCGGCGGCGTGGTCGAAGATCCGGGTCGCTTGCGCCTCGTGCCGCCCCCGGAGGTGGCCGATGACCCGGACATTACGCCGGCGGTAGCGCCGGCCGGTTCGGGCCGCACTGCGGCGGAGGTCGGCACAGCGCAGATCATCGAGTCGCTGCGCAAGGAGGTCGGGCAACTCGAACAGGAACTGGCCGACAGCCGCGGGCTGATCGCATTGCGCGATCGCGAGTTGCAGGCGCTGCAGGAGCAAGCGGCCACGCGTGCCGGGCAGCCCGAACCTGCGGTTATCGAACCGGGCGTTACTGAACCTGCGGTTGACGAGCCCGTGGCCGAAACGCCGGTCGTCGAGCCGGATGAACCGGCTCCGTCACGCCCGGATGTCGTCGTTACGACACCCGCTGCAGAGCCCCCGCTGATGGGCGGCTTGTTCACGAATATCTGGTTCTACGTGGCACTCGGCGGCTTGCTTGTGCTGGGATTGTTTATCGTGCGCCGGCGTGCGACCGAAGTGGACACACCGCCATGGAGCAAGTTCGAGGACGAAGACGAGTCATCTGCCCGAATCAGCGGTGACGCGGCCGCCGAGACCACACAGCAACTCAGCTCGCACAAACCAGACGGCGATGACTCGTTCGTGGTCGAGGAGAGCGTTGCGAGCGAGCTGACCGACGAGGCACAGGTTCCGTTTCGCCCTGATCCCGAGAGCGTCGTTGCGGATTTCGCCGACGACAGGGAGGAGCCCGAGACGCCGCTCGAGCGAACCATCAGCACGGATTCCGCGGTCAATCTCGACGAGACGGACCCGATCGCCGAAGCTGATTTCCACATGGCTTATGGCCTTTACGATCAGGCGGCCGATTTGCTATCCAACGCCCTCAACGCCGAGCCGGAGAACAAGGATCTGCGACTCAAGCTGATCGAAGTCTATTTTATCTGGGAGAACCAGGGTGGTTTCCTGCGCGAGGCGCAGGCGCTGCATTCGCGGCTCGAGAGTCCGTCGGATCCGGACTGGAACAAGATTCTGATCATGGGTAAGCAGATCTGCCCCGATGAGGATTTGTTCGCGGCGTCTCCGGCGTCGCCCGGCGATGCCGGAGATATGGATTTCGCACTCGGCGAAGACCTGACCAGCATGCAGGATGACGTGATCGATTTTTCGTTCCCTGAAGATGACGATGAGGGGCTCGATTTCGACCTCGGCGGGGACAGCGAGGAAGCAGACAGCAGCTTGATCGACTTCAACATCAGTACCGAAGACGAAGCGGCGACGCTGGCTGCCGAAGACGGCATGGTCGAAGCGGCGACGATCGAATCACCGATCGAGCCGCCGACCGGTGATGTGACGATGGAGTCACCGACGCTCGAATCAGCGTCACTTGACGCAACCATGGAATCACCGATCGAGCCGCCGACCGGTGAACCGACCATGGAAACACCGACCATCGAATCGCCGTCACTCGACGCAACCATGGAATCACCGATCGAACCACCGTCCGGTGAATCGACGATGGAAACGCCGACCATCGAATCACCGCTCGGGGACTGGGGGAAGGAGGAGGCGGATCCGGAAGAAGTCGATGCGGCCGGCGTTGACCAGACTGCCGAGATTGACCTCGATGATCTGGGCCTGGATTTGTCGGGCCTCGCAGATGCAGCCGAAGGCGATGCGCTGGACCAGACCGGATCGCCGGAACTGCACGCAGAAACATTGCGGCTCGATGCCGATTCGCTTGAGGTGTTCGACGACGATACCCTGAGTCACCAGATAGCCGAAGGGACTTTTACCGGCGCAGGCAAAAGCGACGGTAATGATCTCGACGAAACGTTGGTGGCAGAGTCGAATATCGACGTTACCGCCGAGCACCCGGCGTTCGGCGACACCGTGGAACAGCCTTCCGGCGGTGATACGGTGGAACAGCCCTCCATCGACGGCGAGGAGGCAGAGCCACCCGCCGTTGCCAGCACGAGTTCGGACGATGTCGAGGTCGTGGCCGAAGCCGCCGGGACGTCGGCCGGCATCGATTTCGAGATCGGCGAGACGTTCGCGGATAGCGATGACACGACCAGCGTTGTTTCTACCACGGATAAAATCGACGATGTCACGATGACAGAGGCCGGTACGAAGCTCGATCTGGCGCGCGCCTATATCGACATGGGTGATCCGGATGGTGCACGCAGCATCCTGAACGAGGTGCTCGAAGAGGCCGGCGGCGACCAGCGCCAGGAAGCGCAGAAGCTGCTCGACGATCTGGAGGACTGACGCCTTCCTGATTGCGACGGCGAACGGTGGCCAGCCCCCGGGGTCTTTGTGCCGTGAGCATTAAAAACAGCAAGTCTGAATACCCGTCGGTCTCGTCGGGCAATATGCAACGGGTCGCGTTGGCTGTCGAGTATGACGGCACTAATTACTGCGGGTGGCAATCGCAACCCCATGCGCCGAGTATCCAGGCCACGTTGAACGCAGCGATCTCGGTGGTCGCTGACGAGTCGGTCAAGTGCGTCGGTGCCGGACGTACGGACTCGGGGGTTCACGCATCCGGTCAGTGTGTGCATTTCGACAGTCACGCGGCGCGCAGCCCGCGTGCCTGGTTGCTTGGCATCAACAGCAACTTGCCTGCAGATATCAATATCGTGTTCGCCCGGCGCGTCTCGGCCGATTTTCATGCGCGTTTCTCGGCCACCGGGCGCGCCTATCGGTATGTCATCCGCAACCGGCCGGTGCGCTCCGCGCTGACCAGACAACGTGCATGGTGGGTGCGTGAACCTCTCGACGTCGAGGCCATGGCCGCCGCGGCGATGAGTCTGCTCGGCACGCACGACTTCTCTTCGTTTCGGGCCGCGGGCTGCCAGGCGCATACGGCCGTGCGGGATCTGCGTACGCTCGCCGTGAGCAGAGTCGATGAGCGGATTTTCATCGCATGCGAGGCTGATGCGTTTTTGCAGCACATGGTCCGGAATATCGTCGGCTCACTGGTCCGGGTCGGGCACGGCGAGGCCGATGCCGCCTGGTTGCACGGACTGCTCGATCGGCGCGATCGGCGTGTGGCCGGGGTCGCGGCGCCGGCCTGCGGGTTGACGTTGATTCGGGTCGATTATCCGCCCGGTGTGGGCATCGATGCAGTCGATGAATAGGTCGTAGCGTTGTTTGGCTGCGCCATGCGGTGCATCGAATCGACTCAATTGATGATTAGTCCGCGGGTCTTGTTTATCATGCAATCGCTATGAGTTGGTTCGAAAAACTGATGCCCTCCAGAATCAAGACCGAGCGTCGCACGCGCTCGGTCCCCGAAGGCATCTGGATGAAGTGCCAGCAATGTGGCGCGCAGCTGTATCGGGCTGAACTCGAACGTAATCTGTACGTCTGCCCCAAATGTGAATATCACATGCGAATCTCGGCGCGCGATCGCCTGCAGATGTTTCTCGACCCAGACAGTGGTCGTGAGATCGGTGCCGGCCTGTCGCCACTGGACCCGCTGAAATTCAAGGACAGCAAGCGCTATAAGGATCGCCTGATTCAGGCGCAGAAGACCACGGGCGAGCGCGATGCGTTACTGGCGATGACCGGGCTGCTGAAGGGCCAGCCCGTGGTTGCGGCGGCCTTTGAATTTCGTTTCATGGGGGGGTCGATGGGCTCGGTGGTGGGTGAGAAGTTCTCCCGCGCTGCCGGCCACGCCCGGAATAATCAGATGCCGCTGATCAGCTTTTCCGCCAGCGGCGGGGCGCGTATGCAGGAGGCCTTGTTCTCGCTGATGCAGATGAGCAAGACCAGTGCCGCGCTCGCGCGCCTGTCGGAAGCGGGTGTTCCGTTCGTCTCCGTAATGACGGATCCGACGACCGGCGGTGTTTCGGCCAGCCTCGCCATGCTCGGCGATATCAATATTGGCGAACCCAATGCGTTGATCGGGTTTGCCGGTCCGCGCGTTATCGAGCAGACGGTCGGCGAGACACTGCCGAACGGGTTTCAGCGCAGCGAGTTTTTGCTTGAGCATGGTGCGCTCGACATGATTGTCGACCGCCGCAGCATGCGTGACGAGATTGCGCGCTTGCTGGCCAAGTTAATGAAGCTGCCACAACCTGAATGATGCGGGTACGGGCGTGGGTGCTCACGACACGACGGGCAGATCGCTGGCGGACTGGCTCCGCTGGCAGGAGTCCCTGAACCCGCGCGAGATAGACCTTGGGCTTGACCGTGTGCGGCAGGTTGCCGAGCGCTTGCCGCTCGTCATTCCGAAGGGCGGGGTATTCACGATCGCCGGCACCAATGGCAAGGGGTCTACCGCGAGCTGTCTGGAGCGGCTGTTGATGGCCAACGATCGCCGG
>SMVB01455032.1_pt1 | contig 13983 bp, 14 predicted proteins | sample 2456461 | NCBI WGS metagenome assembly SMVB01 (sample SAMN11095934, study PRJNA526329) | marine sediment metagenome | biome: Marine sediment; feature: Surficial sediment; material: Deep marine sediment; isolation source: Hadal surficial sediment | place: Pacific Ocean | collected 2014-05 | depth... | reverse complement strand
GTCGCGTGACCTAACATTCCCAGCATCGCAATCGACCAGCCCGTGAAGATCAATCGAATACCAACGAGCAAGCCGATGGTGTACGTGCCGGAAATCGGCCATTGCCGCCACAGGATCGCCGAAAGCACGACACTGGCAACGCCACTGACAATCATCCAGCCCCAACCTGGTGCACCTTTGCCTCTTAAGCCAGCCGCGATCGCAAAAATGCCATCGACGAGGAAATAGGCCAGCAGTATGCCTGTAAGCGTTAGCATACTGAGCACCGGTGTCGACAACATCGCCACACCGCAAGCAAGCGTGATGCCGCCGAACAAAAACTGCAACAAGCCCTTGCCGAACGAGCCGGCCTTGAATGCATACACGGTCATGGAAAGGCCTGCCGCTGCAATCAACACGGCGACCGTCGCCGTGACGGCAACTCCGGACACGAACGGGGCCGTGATGGCGAGTATGCCGAGTAACATAACTGCAAAACCCCAGCCCGTACCAACGCGCGATGATCTGCGTGCATCCGAAAGCGCTGCGACATCCGCGCGCAGCTTCTCAAGCTCGCGCGTAGTATCGTCTTTGCTCATCGTCAGTCTCGCATTTCCTGTTGCGCGCGGGCTGCCGCTTCTTCGACTCTGCTACGGAGTGTCGCCAACGCGTCTGATGCACCAGCGTGCAGGGTGGTCCAGCTATCTTCGGCCGCAGCGGACATTTTTTCGTATTCTTCACGGGCTACACCGAGCTGCTCGTTTAACGCGACGATGCCCGGGTCTACGTCCGCCGACGAAACCTTGTCGCCGAGCATTGACTCCGTCCGAATAAGCGAAATATTCACTTTCATAACGTCTAGCTGAGTCTGTTGAATGGCCTCGGAGATTGCACGTACGTGACTCTCCAGAGCGTCAATTCTTGCGTCTTGTTCTTTATCGTTTCCAAAAATTCCCATGGTTATCTCCCGGTGATCAACTTGATTTTCGATTGGATGCTCAGAGAATGGATCTTGCTGAACGGTTCGTGAGCAGAGGGGCCAGTCGAATTATTTATTGTTAGTTTGGCTTACGTTCGAGTCCTTAATTTCCCAGTCTGGACAATCATTTAGAGCTGGACTAAATCAAAAGTTTCACATAGGCGCGTTTGACTCGGCGGTCCTGCCGATTTGTTTCGAACGGCAGCTCCGTTGCCTCGCCTGGCGCTGCCATCAAAATCCCTTTCCAAAGACGACGCCCAACACCCACACCTGTTCTCCGTCAACAAAATCCAAATCGAGCTGCGGCGAGATCTCCCACTCACCGAATTCGTACGCATACTCGCCACCGATACGGAGCAGAGATTCCCTGCCGTGATCTCCGTCCTCGATACCCGGCGCGATGTAAAACTTCCAACGCCCGGTGTGATAAGCGAACGGCACCGCGTACACCCAGAAATCCAGGTCGCCAAACGTATGCTCTGCAACCAAACCGATACCAAAGGACTTGTTTAGCCGCCTTTCATATTCAATTCCTAACGCGATGCCCTTTTCGCGCCGTGCTTCACTCGTGACGCCAACGAACATTCCAAAGAAATTCGGATGAAAATCATGGGCTACGTCGTGAACGGCCGCTGATTCATGTTCGACGGTCTGCGCATAAACGGGTAGCGCGCACATTGCGCCTAGAACCACAAGAAGTGTTTGGACCTGATTTTTGATTTTCACTATGGCCTCGCCCGCCAGTAAATTTTCGAAAATCGGCTCATACATTGTCCACGCTTCAAATAGATCTGGTCCAACCGAACAGTTCCGCCTGCTTTTGAAACAACCCAGTATCTTTTGCCTAGAACGTCCACGAAAAACCAGCTACCGGACCGTTCTCAGTAACGTCCCACGCGTATGTTCCCACATTATTGTAATCGTCAACAAAGTACCGGTACCCCAGCACCACCGTCTTGTTTCCCCTTTTTCCCACGCGACGATTGAAGAAAATCGATGTGTTCCAACTCGAGTCCGAATCGCCGGCAACCGCAACATCACCGCGCCAAACCATGAACCATTTGTCGCCAAGATTGGTGTTAAATCGTGCGCCTATAAACCAGTCCGTCCAGTTATCGCTTACGCCGACCGGGGGAACAAATGGTGGGTCCGGCAAGCCACTGACTGATATGCTCTGATCCTGGTAACGCGCCCCGCCAATTAACTCCCAGTTGTCGTGAAACTGATAGCCGGCCCATAGTTCGACTATCCAGATATCGATTTCCATCGTTCCGGGCTCGACCCCGTCAATTGGTGGTGCCGCTTCCATTTCGAGTGCTATATACGTCGGGTCAATGACAAACACCCAGGGTCCGCGCTTGAATTCCGTGTGCAGCGACATTGCGAAGTTTAGACTGCTCAAAATGTCGCTAAAACTCGCATCAATGTCGAGGGGCGGCAACTCGCCGACAGTACTGGTGCCACTGATGGCTGTACCCCATAGATACGGTGCCAGAATGATCTCGTTTGCATTCTTATCGAAGCTCTGGGCCGATGCATTGGACGACAATAAACCAACGGTTAATAAAATCAGGATGACCTGTAACACTTTTAATTTGTGGTCTTTCATCGCATTGTTCTCCCTGAGTTGCTTGAATAACATTACTTACAGGTCTTCGGTACTATCCGCTGACGATCGGTCGAGAATGGGTTCTGAGCGTTGTTCTCCGTTATTACATCCCGTTTTCGAGCTTGCGTAGACTTGCCGATGATGAACAGCGCGCTCGCAAGCAGCGATGCGCGATTCGGCAATATTTGCGAAACCGTAAAGTTCACCCGCGGCAGAACTCATCAGATCATCGATCAACGCATCAACGCGTAACCAACTTGATTGCAATTCACGTCGGGCAGCACCAAACGATCGACGATTGGCCTCTATGTCCGATCTTGTTGGCGCTTTTGTAGAGTTGCAATGCGTCTGCAGTTTGGCCAGAACATCATCGAGAACTCTGCGGCCGTCACCGCGGATTCGTTCGCCACGATGGCCAAGCTCATCCGCAAGTTGTATTAGTTCACCGAGACGGAGCCGCGTGGACTCCTGCGCCGAGCCCATCTTTTTTATTGCGGAACAGTTCATGGTGACGATCAGCTTCCATGATAGCGCCCGCGCCGGCTATCCGATTTGGGACGATCGCAAGCACAACAATCCTTGCAGTCTCGCCGTACGCCAGTGCTATATCACTACGCAATAACACTGTATTGACCAGTTGCTCAACATACCGGTGGCGTTTCGTCAACGAAAAACATATAAGTAACTTTAGTTTCACGTCTGTGTTCGATAGAGTATTGAACGTATGGCTGTTCAATTCTAAACAATAATAAAGTTTGCCAATCATGACCAAGCCAATGCACCTGCGGTTCACAACGCAGGATCCGGAAGTAATGACGGCAAATCTTGCGGCCGGGAATCCGGGTACGACAATCGAAAAACGGCACACGGGACCATTCTCGGCGAGTGTCCATGCTGTCCTGTTGGGCGGCCTGTCGCTTATACGCATCTCAACGCGAAACATTAGGGTGCTCACATCGCCGTCGTCCGACTTAACGACCCTTACAATCCCGTTGCGAGCGGGATTCGAGATCGACCGGAATAGACGCTGCGACCGATACGACCATACATGCGCGCATCTGCATAACACGCAGCGGAAATTCGATTTGTCATCAGCCAAAACGAGTGTGCTGGCCGCCAATTGCGACAATTCATTTTTGATGGCGGAAGCTTCGAAATTCGGTGATGGCGAGCAGAAACCGGTGCTGGATTTAAGCAAGCGCGTTTCCCTTTTCAGCGAAAGGGGCGCTCAGCTCTGGCGGGCCTCACATTCACTTTGGATGCTCGCTAGCGAGGAACAGGGCTCGCGGGTATCTGACTTGACCATAGCCGCGGCAAAAAAAGAGTTCGTATCCTGCATATTACTGGCAGCAGGTATTGATAGCGGCGCCCCGCCGGCATCAATCGGTCACGAGCGCACCATCGCAGCGCTCAAGCGCGTAGAGGGCTGGATCGTCGCCAACCTCGACCAACCAATAACTCGCGGCGATCTATGCGCGGTGTCGGGGCTTCAGTTGCGAGCGTTGACCAGAGCTTTTGCGAAATACCATGCGGAATCTCCGATGCAATTTGTGAGAGACAGGCGGCTTGACGCTGTTCATAGAACTCTGCTCGGTTCGGAGTCAGACGAGGTAACTGTCACGCGAGCGTCGACGAAAATGGGGTTTTATCATCTCGGCAGATTCGCTGCAGATTATTTCGTTGCCTTCGGTGAGCATCCGTCTGAGACTTTGCACAGATAGGCATTTGACCTGGCTATTACGACATGTCCCAAAGCGGATAGCCGGCCGTGGCACCGCGCGCGACTATAGTTCGCTAACGCACATGCCTGTATGGGGTCTACTGTTATGAAGACTGTCAATCGTTTCTCTCACTTGCCGATATTCTTGAGTGGAATTTTCTGTCTGTTCGCAGGATCTACTCTGTACGCTGCCGGCGGGGTTGTGACCGGGCCCAACGATGTTGCTCCGGACCGTTACGTTTACTACCCGGGAACCGAGATCCTGGACAAGGGTGAAATCCGCATCATCGCCTGTGGCACCGGCATGCCGGATCAGCGGATGGCGCAGGCATCAGCCTGTTTTTTGTTTGAATTCGGCAACGGCGACAAATTAATCTTCGATATTGGATCGGGATCGATGCGCAACATCGCGTCGCTGATGATCCCCTACGAATATCTCACCAAAGTTTTTCTCAGTCACTTGCACACTGATCATTGGGGCGATCTGGATTCATTGTGGGCCGGCGGCTGGACTGCGGGGCGGCCGGTACCGCTTGAGATCTGGGGTCCCGCCGGGGCAACGGAAGACATGGGCACAGCTTTTGCGATCAAGCATTTTTTGCTGGCAAATAACTGGGACAAAACGACGCGTGAATTCCAGATTACGCCAATCCCCGGACAAATCACGGTGCACGAATTCGATTACAAGGGCGTTAACGAGGTCGTCTATCAGCAGAACGGCGTAACGATCCGGACCATCCCGGCCATTCACGCCGGCGACGGGCCTGTCAGTTTCATTATCGAGTACGCGGGCCTCAAGGTCATCTTCGGCGGTGACACATCGCCGAACAAGTGGTTTGTGGAATACGCCAAAGATGCGGATGTCGTTATTCATGAGGCCTTCAATCCACCGAGCGTGTTCGCCACACTCGGCGCACAGCCGCCACAGCTTGCCTGGCGCGCCTGTTGTGCATTCCATACCTCGGGCCCGGCGTTCGGCAAAATCATGAGTACGATTAAGCCTCGGCATGCCATCGCCTACCACGCCTTGCTCGATCAAGGGACTGCACAGTACAACCTTTACTATGACGGTATCCGAAGCACCTACGATGGTCCGCTGTCGATTGGCTCCGACTTGATGGTGTGGAACGTCACCAAAGACGAGGTCAGGGAGCGCATGACCGTGGCCACGCGCAATGCCTGGGCCGTAGAGGGGACTACGAGACAGCCGCCACCACAGCGAGGGGCGCCTGACCCGATGAGCGACTTCATCAAGAATGGCGAGTGGGGTCCCGGCTTCAACGCGCAGAATCCGATGCTCGACGAATTTATGAAGGAGTACGACCTGGAGGATAAAGACTGGCGTCCGGCTAGACCCTGGTACGAGAATTAGGCGGTTCGCGTAATCGATGGAGAAGTAGCGCGGCAGTCTATGAGCGTTATTTTGGAGCGGCTCTGACAGGTGCGTTTCCTGGGATTTACAGCGATACTTCTTATTGGTCAGGCTGCGCACAGCTTGGCGCAAACAAATGACGAGTCAGCTGAAACTGAAATCTCTGAGGCAAAAGCAATCGCGGCCGGCCTGGCTGGCGACGGAGATGCCGACGGCCTGGCATGGAACGTCGCCCTGAGTCTTATGGATTTCAAACCCAACCACAGCATCGGCGTGAACTACGGCCGAGTAGGGTCGGGGTGGCTGTTGTCGCCGCAACTTCGGCCGAACGAGTCGCTGGCCGAGATTCGTTATCAGTGGCGCCGGTCCAGAGAGCTTGCTTTTGATATCCGGGTTCGCCGACGCGAAGAACTCGAGCAACTGGTACTCACTGACCGAAGACAAATGGAACTGGATTTCTTCGTTCGATTTACCTGGGGCACGACAATACGATAGGATTGGAGTGTAGATGAGCAAGAACGAAATTATCGTGTTATTGGTCTTAGGCGCCCTCAGCGCAATGACGGCAAGCGCCGACCAAATCGTAACCGACCAGAGCGATGCCGGGCGCGAGCATAAACGGCCGTCGATCGTCGTTCCGTTTGCATTCTCGACCGAAACCCTGCAAACGGGGGTCGGAGCCATATACTTCCGCAAGGGCGTTTTTCAGCCCCACGACGGCTTGTTTCTAATGGGTTATGGCACCAGCAATTCGTCGTTCGGTCTGTTTGGCGGGTTGACGAATGTAGCGCTTACGGAGCGCCTGTACTTTAGTCCGACCGTCGGCTTCATGAATAACGACGAGCAGCGCTTCTACGGGGATTTCGGCTACGACCCGAATGACATCCCATCGGGAAGCAACGATTCCGACAAGGATGATTTCGTTTTCGGCAGCGGCATCGACGTTTATCTGCGCCTGACGTTTCGTTACGTACTTCCGATTGGCGCCGGCAGCGGGCCACAGCCACACAGCTACACGACGAACGAGGGACTGCTTGTCGAAGGGTCAACGCATCAGGGCAGCTGGAACCCTTTCGCCAGCGGCCGCACGTTCGTCTACTTCCGACCCTTCTACCAGCTCAGAACGATGGAAATAGATTCGGAGAACATCGGCCTGTTTCCGCCGGAGGCTGGTTTTCAAGACGGCGATGAAGCAGATTTTACGACCCACGGCCTCACGCTCGGCCTCGAATACGATAATCGCGACTTCGCCAGCAATCCCTCACGTGGCAGTTTGACCAAACTTAACGTCACAAGGGACTTCGGCACGTTCGACAGCTTCAACAGCTGGACCAATCTTGACTTCAGCTTCAGCAAGTACTGGGACCTCGGCGACAGCAACAAGTTTGCGCAGCGTGTCCTCGCTGTAACCGTATGGTCAGCGTACACGCCGACCTGGGATACGGAACAAATAAGCCCCGACTTCGTGATAGTCCACAATCGGCCTCCGAGTAATCGGGGAGCAACACTCGGCGGCATCGAGCGAATGCGCGGTTATCCGCGGGGGCGTTTCAACGACAAGGCGGCGATCTACTATGCTGCCGAGCTACGCCTGATTCCCAACTGGGATCCATTTCGCAACTGGCCCTTGATTCGCAATTGGCCCTGGCGCTGGTGGCAGGTCGTGGGCTTTGTCGAGGCTGGCCGGGTCGCTCCGTCGTGGAGCCTCGGCGATCTGCACGATGACTTGAAATGGTCAGCTGGGATCGGCATTCGCGCCATGATCGGCGCCGGTATTATCCGGGTGGATTTCGCCACATCGGAAGAAAGTGCTCAATTCTGGGTGATGGCCAATCAGTCATTTTGAAGCCGGCGATACCGCCTGCCGCTGAGATTCCGTTAGCCTGCCTCTTGCAATTAGTACAATTGGCCGCTGCGTGATTTTGGACGACTTGGCTCGTCACCAAGTTCCTTGGCGAGCAATCATATGCGTCTCAGACGGTGCTGCGGGAATTCTGTGGGATTTTATTTCTGCCGGAGAGATTCGAACTCCCGACCACCTGGTTCGAAGTTATGTTCCTGAACTGTAACTTGTTGTTATTAAAGAAAGACCGTTGGGACGCCTGTTGCTTCAAATGCACGACCATGCTCAACCATGCATAACTCAATCACGCATAACTCCCGCAATATGCATTCGCGGCCATTGACCCGTACGCACTGGTATGAAATCCCCAGCAACGTATCCAGATACTTCGATCGTACTTTACTCGACCATTCCTGCTGCTCTTACTACCGACCTATTATTTTGTGTGGTCAACTTCCTATTTTTTGCGATAGCAGCTAATCGAATTGCCGAAAAGTTAATCAGAACGGACCGTTAACCATCGTCGGCGCAATCCATGACGCAGCCCATACGGTCTCGTCACGAATGTAATACACCGTATCGTTGTGAATGAATGCGCGACTTCGCTGTACATACGGATTAGTGATACCGGTACGTTGTGGAACAATTGAGCCTACCGAGTTCAGTGACGCGAGGGCTGGTCGATCCTTATCGCGAATCTCGAAGAGAAACAGCCCAGATTCCACAAACCGGAAGCTGCCATCACTCGCGTAAACTGCCGCAGGAATTGTGAACCGATCGATGCCGTCTACATCTGCCTGGTAGGTGAATGCGTGGCGATCATACGTTGCCTCGCTATGTGAGCCGCGGCCACCGAGCAAAGTGCTGCCGCGAGACAACGGCTGCGAGATGTTCGAGACGTCAAACAATTCAAGCTTGATACCACCGTTGCCGCCCGAGCCAAGACCAAGCAACAAATTGTCGTTTATGGGATGCAGAAAATCCGAGAAACCAGTGACGGTCAGCTCGCCGGCAATAAAGGGATCCCTGGGGTTCAGTAGGTCGATTACATAGAGCGGGTCGATTTGCTCGAACGTAACCGCATAAGCACGATCTCCCAGGAAGCGCACGCCGTAAAGCGCTTCGTTCGGTTTGCCGATTTCCTCCGGCCGATCCGCGTTTGGCAGCTCAGAAATGATATCGAGTTCCGGCCTCGTTGCCGATTCACGCAATACATATAGTTTGTGATCAACCCGATCTTCGTTGGTCCAGTCGAACTGTGACGCGAAAACCCGCAAATCGCCGGCATACTCGCTCATGCGAAAGTCCGCCTGACCACCGCGCCAGACCTGACCCTCGATATCGACTGACCCTCTGTAACCAACAGTCGTGTTGAACAGGGCAAACTTATGAATACGCGTGTTGTACCGGCTTAGCGCTTCGTCTGCACGGAACTCCGTGAGATAGATCGCGTTTTCCGATACGTAGGCGCCATAGGCTTCCTGGTTGTAACAGGTTGTGGAAAACGCCGCGGGGTCGTTGACAGGCACAGCTGTGATACTGGTTATTACCGGATAACCGGCTGCAGTATCCGAATTCGTAACAAAACAGCGCTCCGGTGCAACCAGCGTACTGGTTACGCCGTTCACCGTGATTTTTGGCAGCAGATCATCGAGAGAAACACCGTCAAGCACTGCCTGATTGTTTGCCTGCTGTTCCTGCGTCGTTACGTTGTAGTCCAGGCCCGGGATCCATGGTGTGTAGCGGCTCACGATGTAAACCGTATCACCGATACGACGGCTCTCAACAAAAACTCCATCAATCGTAGCGTCGATCTGCAGTTGCGGGTCGGCAGGATCCGCAACGTCATAAATTCGATAACCCAGTTTTTCTGGTGCCCAGATCGCAATGTCTGCCCACATTCCGCCATGGCTGCCGTAAACGGATGTCCCAGTCAGCGCAAACAGGCGATCGTCCGACACGTACATACCCTGTATAGAGATTCCATCGTCGAGCGGTATTGTACTTATAAGGCTCGCAGACCCATTGTCAGGGTCGGTTTCCAGAATACGGATCGAGCTTTCCGGCGTGCTGCTGGTTCCGGTCGCATCAGCCGCCAAATAGCAGCAGTAAAAAAATCGTCGCGGTGCCACGTAAAGATGGGAGCCGTCGTATCTGACCGCGTCGAATTCGTCGACTCGTGCTTCCTGCGTGTACGTGCCAGTAAAGTTGCCACTCGCCACAGCGGCCTGAGCGTCAGCAACCGCCTGTGGACTGCGCATCGCTAAAAATCCGGACTTTATTGATTGTTCAAGCTCCGCCGGGTCGTTAACCTGCTTCAGTAGTCCTTGGAAAGGCGGTTCAGGGTCAAAGTCAACCGTAGAACCTCCACCACAAGCTGTGATCATCCAACTGGCGCTGACAAGCAAAATCCCTGGTAATAGACGATTCATGTCCCTATCTCCCGTTCTGATCAATGTATGAGTCTATGTCCGGCAGGTACCGGAATGTGTGGGAAAAGTTTCGAGAAATTGTCGAAATTTGTAACCTAGGCGCTTTACATTATTCGACAAATTTCATACACCTTGCGTACGACCTAAATGAATGTCCTGTCACACTGGACGGCCCTATGCCGAAGGGCCGCAGGCGCCTCCATTATCACTATGAATTCACAGACTGGCTTTGCACTCCTAATGTTATTTGCATCCTCTGCGTGCATAGCCGCGGCGACGCCAGCAAACCAGGAATCGATGCCAAACGCCCCGGCGACAGAACAGATCACGGGTTCTATGGCACTGGACGAGCGCGACGAATCACGGTGGCAACTTGGCATTGCACTCGGCTACGGATTGCGAACCAATCCGCTGGTCCAGTCTGATGACATTCCGATCATTGTCGACATCGACATTGCATGGTTCGGCGATCATTTCTTTTTCGACAATGGCGATTTCGGCCTGACATTTGTCGATAACGAATGGGTCACGACAAGCGTCGTCGCACGTGTCAACAGTGACCGTGTGTTTTTTGGCAGAACCAACACGAAGTTTGTAACAGTGGACCTCGCCGGGCAACCACTGACCTCCGCTGTTCAACTGTCGATACCGGACAGGGACTTTGCCGCTGAACTGGGTATCGAAATGCTCGCCGATGGCCGCTGGGGCCGGCTGCAGTTGACGGCACATCATGACATCAGCGGAACTCACGAAGGCTACGAAATTGCTTTCGATTACGTTTATGGCTGGCGTAATCAACGTTGGTATTTCGAGCCATCATTCGGTCTGAGTTACAAAAGTGAAGCCATGAATAACTACTATTGGGGCGTTCGCCCCGGGGAATCCAACGAGGCGTTGCCGGCCTATGAGGCAGGGTCGGGCACGAACGCACATGCCCGGCTTCAGTTCGGCTATCAAATATCGCGACACTGGTCGTTCGCAATGGTCGGTGAATTCGAGCGGCTCAATGACGAGGCAGCTGCTAGCCCTATAGTGGATGAGCGGAATGTCTTTGGATATTTCGCGGGCTTCGGCTACAGGTTCCGCTGAACATGAGGTGGCTGATACCCGCATTACTGGCTCTTGCTGCGGCACCGTCGCTCGCGGACACAGACGTTCCGATCGATTATGTCGTGGACCTCAAAGTCAGGCCAATCCTTTGCATCACCGATGAAAAAACGCCAAGTTGCCAAATTTCCTTTTTTGTTATATGGCAGAGCGAGCAGACCGGTTATTATTGCCTGTACAACGATTTTGAGGAGTCCGAATTGCGCTGCTGGGCTGATAAACGATCCGGCGAGCTGAACGATGAACGTACCGTGCAAACTGACTTCAGCTACTGGATGACCGGGAACGATGATGAATCCTTGCTCGCCATGGTGACAGTTGAGGTCCTGCGGATGGATACTGGCGATCGTCGCCGCAATCGGCGTAGTCGCCACGTCTGGGATATTTTTTGAGTAACGAGGCTGTTGATATTTTGCTGGTCGAAGACGATCGGCGTCTGGCCGATCTCACCGCAGAGTATTTTCGCCAAAACGGATTGACGGTGGCGATCGAATCTCGCGGCGATCGAGCACTGACACGGTTCAGGAACGAGCAACCGCGCATTGTCCTGCTCGATCTGATGTTACCCGGAATTGACGGCCTCACCGTATGCCGGGAGCTGCGCGAAATATTTAGCGGGCCAATTCTAATATTTACTGCGCGTGATTCCGATATCGACCAGGTCATTGGGCTCGAAGCCGGTGCCGACGACTACGTCGCGAAGCCGGTTGACCCAATGGTTCTGCTGGCGCGAACCAGAGCATTGCTGCGGCGCGTCGAGGACGGTGCGGAACGGCAAAAAACTGTCGGCGACATCGTGCTTGGTGGTCTTCGAATCAGCGATTCTGCACAAGAAGTGTGGCTGGACGGAGAAATTGTGCAACTCACAACTCAGGAATTCGAGCTCCTGCACCTGCTTGCAAGCCATGCCGGCAAAATTTTGAGCCGGGAGGACATCTTTCATCACTTGCGGGGGATTGACTACGACGGCCTTGACCGTTCGATCGACGGACGAATATCGAAACTTCGGCGCAAGCTCGATGATACCGCGAAAACGCCAACGCGCATTAAGACTGTATGGGGTAAAGGCTACCTGATCGTGCCGGATGCGTGGGGCGACCCGGTGTGAGAGGATTTTTCCTGGGCAGGCATCGTCAATTCCTTTTCCGGACATACCTGTATCTCGTCGCCGGGCTTCTGCTCACTGCTGTCATTCTCGACATGGGGTTCGAATATCTGCAATCGACTTTGGCGCCTGATGAAGAGCGCTGGCTGGCCACAACCTTTGATCTGGTTGAACGGGAGTTGCGGGCCGTACCGGAGGCCGAGCGAATCGCGGCCGCTGAAATTCTGAGCCAAGAAACCGGGCTGCGTGTTCAACTGCTGCAGCACGACGAAATAGTAACCTCAGCGGAATCGGCGGGCGCAACTGCAACGCTGGTCGATACCGACGGGAATACCTATTATCTTCGGGAGGCACCGTCGTTGAGTGGTCTCATTCGCTTAGGCCCGGTGGCTCAACAGCAGGAACTATTCATCCTTAAATTGCTGCCGCCACTTTTCTACCTGTCCATATTTTTTGTCGTCGGACTCTGGTTGCGCCCATTGCTCAATGACCTCAATCTGATTACTGGCGCAGCGCAGCGATTCGCCGCTGATTATCGTGAGCCGCTATCGACCGCGAATGGCACGTCGCAGCTTACAAGCCTTGCGAGCAATCTTGACGACATGTCGTCTCGTTTGAGCGGCCTGATACGCAGTCAGAAAGAGTTGATCGCAGCGTTGTCTCACGAAATGCGCACACCGCTCGCGCGCATTCGTTTTGCGTTGGCTGTAATGAAGAACAATGACAAGGACGACATTCAGGATCAACTCGACGAACTGAGTGACGATGTCCAGGAAATCGACCAACTTATTGGAACGATGTTGAACTATGCACGCTTGGATCACCCTGACCTGCAAATGAACTGGCAGAAAGTCCCGCTTGATGCATGGTTGGCACAAACAATTGATAAGTGCCGCCAACCGGGCAGGGAAATATCGGTCGTCAATAACGAGCCACTCGATGCTGCCTGGATGGACCCGCGACTCATGAGCCTGGCTGTCAGCAACTTGCTCGTAAATGCATGTCACTATGCAAATGAAAAAGTGCGATGCACTGTTCGACACAATGACGGAAAATATCGTATTGAGATTGAGGACGACGGCAAAGGCATTCCGGACTCGGAACGAGAATCCATATTCAAAGCATTTACACGAATTGACGACAGTCGTAATCGTGACACTGGCGGTTATGGTCTCGGTCTCGCGATCGTATCTCGCATTGCCGCTTTGCATAGCGGTAGTGTCTTCGCAACTGCATCTGAGGAGCTTGGCGGCGCGATGTTCACGCTAAGTTGGCACGAGCACGAAGAATAACAAGGATTGGTGGGTTCGGACCTGTGTAACTACCTGAAATTAAAGAAAGCGTGGCAGAATTTTAGTGCTCTGAGGACGCTAATCCACATTTTTTCCACTGAAAAATTGATTTAAGGAAATCACTTGCGATCTTCCTGGCCTAAATCGCGTTTTTGATGTAAAAAAGCTGAATTAGGGTTCGTTTCAAAGCGATTATCAGGGCTTTTTGTTTCGAAATCATAAAGTTGCGATGGTCCGACCCCGCACTTCTTCACGGTAGGCCTGGTTTGGGCACCACTTCTGTATTTTGGCCGGCCAACATCTCGACGGCGCGACCATTACTCCGGTTTTCTGAAGCGCATCACGTAACGATCCGTCCTGCCGCGTATCTCCGGGTCGAATACGCCCTTCGTATGATCGTCTTCGGGATTGGTCAACGCATTGCTTTCGCCGTCGAGTATGAAGCCGGCGCCCTCGAGTTCAGCGATCACGATCGCCGAATCGATGCGATGCAGTGTGTTGCCCGTTTCTGCGGGCGACCCGCTAACCGCCTGATGATCGACGAT
>SMVB01144190.1_pt1 | contig 13984 bp, 10 predicted proteins | sample 2456461 | NCBI WGS metagenome assembly SMVB01 (sample SAMN11095934, study PRJNA526329) | marine sediment metagenome | biome: Marine sediment; feature: Surficial sediment; material: Deep marine sediment; isolation source: Hadal surficial sediment | place: Pacific Ocean | collected 2014-05 | depth... | reverse complement strand
GTTATAGCTTGGCAAGTCATCCGCGTTCCTGGCTAGGCGCGCTGAACGAGGAATACCGGGAGTATTTCGAGGAAGCGCAACAACGCCAGGGACGTGGAGGGCCGCCAAGATGTGACGCGGATTTCTGCAACGAAGCACTAGAGGACGGCGCGAAGCACGCGCGGTGTGACCTTGGCGAGGGCCGCCAGAGTATGCTGCGCGGCGATTGCGGCCTGGCCGGGCAAGCGTGCAAGCGTCGCCAGAATATCGATGCCGACGGTCAGCGGGTGCCGGCCGGCGGCGCGCTGTTCGATGTGGAGCGTGGTTTTGCAGCGCTTCAACACGATGCGCACGGCCCGCGCTTCGTGGGCGAGAATCGAAACATGTGCGTTTGGTGCGAGCCGGGCGATGATTTCGGTTCGGGTAGCCGCGCCGGCGTCCTTGCGGGCGGCGACGGCCGGGCTCACGAGGATTGCCGCGGCTGTTGCGATGACCAGCGTCGCTACGACTCGTCTGCCAACTCCGTTGATCGAAGTCATCGTTGGGTCTCGTGCGGTGTGTCTGGAAACGGAAAGTCCGTCTCGCTTCAGGTGTTAAGACGTTGCGGAGCGCCGTTTGGTTGCAACTTTTTTGTGATGTTCGGGTATGGGACGAGCCGTTCGGGAACGAACATTGCCGGCGCCGTCGCGGCCGATCAGCTCGCCGCTGGAACTGCCTGCGCTTGGGCTTCGGCTTTTTTTTTGCGATCACGAGGATCTGGCATCCTGCTTGCTCTCTAGTAGCAGGGTGTACAGAGTTCCCGCGGGTGTCGGCATGGGTACCCCCGCGGCAGATGATGACCCCATCACATTCTCACCACCGCTCGTTGGATCGAGAAAGCGTCCATGGAGAACCTGATACGAGACATCCGTTACGGAGTCCGGGTGCTGCGCAACAAGCCCGGCTTCGCGATCGTCGCCATTCTCACGCTGGCATTGGGAATCGGCGCCAACACGGCGATCTTCAGCGTCGTCAACGGTGTCTTGCTGCGCCCGCTTCCGTACACAGACCCCGATGCCCTGGTGATGGTCTGGCACGACTACACTCGCATCGACGGGCCGATCGACGAGTGGGCCTCGCCCGACAACTTCTTCGACTGGCGCGATCAGAACGAGGTCTTCGACGGCATGTTCGCCCTCGATGGAGCCGGCCCGACGCTGACTGGGCTTGACGAGCCCGAGATGCTGCGCGGGGCGGCGGCGTCGTGGGACGCGTTCGCGATCATGGGCGTCCGGCCGTTGCACGGTCGTGGATTCCTTCCGGAAGAGGATGGCGCCAACGCGGAGCCGGTGGTTGTTCTCGGATACGACCTGTGGCAGCGACGTTTCAGCGGCGACCCGGCGGTGGTCGGGACCGCGATCACGCTCGACGGCGTCCCCAACACGGTCGTCGGCATCATGCCGCAAGGGTTCGCCTTCCCGATCGTGCCTGGCGCCGACGTCTTCTTGCCCCTTGGTATCGACGCGACCAACGCCTGCGGCCGCGGCTGCGTGACGCTGCGCGCGATCGCCCGGATGAAAGACGGCGTATCACTCGAGCTGGCGCAAGCCAACATGGACGCCGTTGCGGCGCGCCTCGAGGCCGAATACCCGGCGGCCAACAACGGCGTTGGAATCTGGCTTGAACCGGTACACGAGCGCATCGTCGGGCCGGTTCGCGCCGGACTCTGGATGCTGCTCGGAGCCGTCGGTTTCGTTCTCCTGATCGCCTGCGCCAACGTCGCGAACCTCATGTTGACGAGGGCCTCCGGTCGACACCGGGAGGTAGCGATTCGTGTAGCGATCGGCGCCGGCAGCGCTCAGATTTTTCGCCAGATGCTGACCGAGAGCCTGCTGCTCGCCACCGCGGGAGGCGGCCTCGGCCTGCTGGTTGCCATGTGGGGCGTCGACCTGTTGATTTCGCTGATGCCGTCGGGAGCACCGCGTTTCGATCAGGTGACGGTTGATGGAACAGCTTTCTTGTTCACCCTCGGCATCACCGGCGCCACGGGATTGTTATTTGGTGTCGTTCCGGCGCTCCGGGCGGCGCGCCCGCAGCTCAACGCGTCGCTCAAGGACGGCTCGCTGGGTGCCGGCGCCGGGCAGGGCAGCTCGAGGCTCCGCGGTGCGCTGGTGGTCGCCGAGGTTGCGTTGGCGCTGACCTTGCTGATCGGTGGTGGCCTGATGTTGCGCAGCTTCGCCACGCTGAGCAACGTCGATCCGGGCTTCGACGCCGACAACGTTCTGACCCAGCAGCTTTTCTTGCCGCCGGCGTCGTACGCCGACGGGACCGCGATCATGGGCTTCGTCGACGAGGTGATCGACCGTACCCGTGCGCTGCCGGGAGTCGTCGATGCCGGCGTCACCTACACGTTGCCCCTGGCCGGCCAGGACGCCGACACCGGCTTTCTCATCGAGGGCGCGGCGCCGGTGCCGGAGGGAGGGCGCAATCCGGTGACCTGGTTTCGGCCGGCCACGCCGGGGTACCTGGCAGCGATGAAGATGCGGCTCGTACGCGGACGCTGGCTGCAGGACGCCGACCACGCTGAGGCGCCCCTCGTCGTGATGATCAACGAGGCGTCGGCGCGTCGCTATTGGCCGGAAACCGAGCCCGTCGGGGGCCGCATCGCCTTCGGTCGTGATGAGGCGGGTGAGCTTGTCTGGCGCCAAGTCGTAGGTATCGCCGAGGACACCAAGCACTTCGGTCTGGACCAGGGCGAGCGCCCGGCGATGTACATCCCATTCCATCAGGCTCCGCGGGCGTTCATGAGCCTGGTCATACGTACCACGGGTGACCCCATGCAGCTTGCCCGATCGGTTCAGGCCGAGGTCTGGGAGATTGACACCGATCTGGCGGTCACGGGCGTGGCGTCGATGAACGAGGTGATCTCGCGAACGGTGGCGGTGCCGCGGCTGCTCATGTCCGTGCTCGCCGTATTCGCCGGCGCGGCGATGATTCTCGCCGCCATCGGCATCTACGGCGTGATCAGCTACGGCGTTGCCCAACGAACCCGGGAGATCGGGGTTCGCATCGCGTTGGGGGCCAAGCGGGCCGACGTGCTGCGGCTCGTGGTCGGGGGCGGTATGGCGCTGATGTCCGGCGGCATCGTCCTCGGTTTGGCGGCGTCGCTGATGTTGTCGCGGTTCCTCGAGAGCCTGCTGTTCGAGGTCGGTGCGCGCGACCCGGTCACCTTCGTAATGGTGCCGGTCGGCCTGACCCTCGTCGCTCTCGTCGCCTGCTACATTCCGGCGCGACGGGCGGCGCGCGTCGACCCGATCGTGGCGTTGCGATACGAGTGAGGCTGCTCCCGGCGCGCGCCTCGTATCCACGCCCTTCTTTGCGCCCTCGCAACCAAGGGCGTCGAGATCCGCGGGCTAACGCTGTCGCAACGAGATGCTGCCGCTGCGCGTCGTCAGGGTGATGCTGGCTCCCGACGCACCGGGCGCGCTCTGCATGAGCTGGAGCGAGCCGCGTTCCTCTGTGGATCCGGCGAAATCCGTGCCGATCTGCCCGTAGCTGGTTTCGAGTTGAAACGCTGGGGCGCCGCCGTCGGGGGGGAAGTCGAACGCGATGTTGGCGTACGACGTCTCGATCGTGTGATGGGCGGTGAGAGCGTCGCCGCGCAATCCGGTGACGCTCACCGCACCGCTCTGGTTCACTACGCTGATGGCGCCGCCGATGTTGCGGAGCGTCACGCCTTCGTAGCTGGTGCGCACGTCGATCGAACCATCCACGCCGTCGGCCGTGACGCCCATACTGGTGCCACGAACCACGAGATTCCCGTTGATCTCCGAGGCCCGGACCGCGGCGTAGCTGGTCGAGATACGGGTGTCGTCGCCGGCCTCATTCACGGTTACGGCGCCGCTCTGGTTGTCGATCACCACCGTGCCGCCGGTTGCCGTGACCAGCAGGTCGCCGTAGGAGTTTTCCATCCGCACCGAGCCGCTCACACCGCGAACCGATCCTTCGGTCGACGTGCCGCGTGATTCAAAATCGCCGCTGACGTCCTCGATGTCGATGGATCCATACGAGCTGCGCAGATCGACGCCCCCACGCGCCGATCGTATGGTGACCGACCCGGAGCTCACTTCGATCTCGAGCGGCCCGCCGATCGACACCGCCTCGACGTCGCCGTACGAGCCCGTGATCTGGGTGCGTCCGCTGATGTCCTCGGCGGTCACGGCGCCGCTCGTGACGGTGATCACCGCGGCACCCCCGACGTTCCGCAGTTCAATATCGCCGTAACTGTTGGTGATATCGGCGTCGCCGGCCACCGTATCGATGGTCAAGGCCCCGCTGCTCACTTTGACGTCGAGGTCGCCGTCGATACCGCTCGCGGTCACGTCCCCGTAGCGGTTCTCGATGGTTACATCGCCGACCGCGCCGATGATCTCCACCGCTCCGGAGGTGTTGCTGATGCTTGCCGGGCCGCCGATGCCATCGACCGTGATGTCGCCATACCGATTTTCCAGCGACAGCGGCGTGCCGGCCGGGACCTCCAGCGTGATGTCGAGCTCGAACGACACCCGGCGCGCGCTGAACAGGCGCTCGAACCAACCCTGGCGGCCGAGGTCGGGCAGCGAGGTTGGTTCGAAGGTGATGCGGCGGGAATTCTCGTCGATTTTGATATCGAATTCCTCTTCGACCGCCGTCATCCACTTCTCGTCGTTGGACCAGTACTCGAGGTCGATGGCGATGCGCACCGAATCGTTGGTCGTCGTGACCACACGGATGTCGGCGGAACTGGTCGTCAGCAGGACCAGCCGGCTGCCCGCGGCCACCTCGCGTTCGACCTGTTTCCTCCGCGTCTGGCGCTGCGGCATCTCGACGAACTCGAAGCCGGTGCCGCCGCGAGACTCGAGCGCCGGTAGTATCGGCAAAGGCGGAAGGGCCGGCGCCAAGGGCAGCGTCGGCAACATAGGCAGCGTCGGCAGCGTTGGCAGGGGTGCCATGTTCGAGAGCGCTGGCGGCGCGGCCGGCGGCGACGCCGGGCGCTGTATTTCGGTTGCGGAAGCGATCGGGCCGATCGCCAACGTCACCAGGCTGGCAGCGATCAGGATTCGAGACGGCATCGTCTTCTTGCTCATGAGGTGATCTCCTCGTCCAACGCGATCACGCCGCGCAAGACGTCGGTCTTGTCCGTGTAGGCAGCCAGCAGGGTGGTGCGAACCCCCGCGTGGCCGGGATTGTGTTCCAGGAAGTCGTTGATCTCGGCGATGGTTTGGTTCAGAAAGCGCAGTTGGTTGCCAAGCGCCATGAGACGGGCGGCCCGCGCTCCGGAGAGCTCCGGGTCGTCGGCCTTGGCGAGGATGGGGCCGGCGATTTCCTCGAGGCGGGCGATTGCGCGTGCGTGTTCGTGCTCGGCCGCTTCGGCGTCCCGCAGAGCGCCGGCGACGAGCAATCGTTGCGCCTCCTCCGGGGCCGGAACGAGCAGCGCCGTCCGAATCGTCAAGAGTGAGCCGATCGCCAGCATCGCGGCCAGGGCTCCGGCGGCGGCCCACACCGGGCGCCGCCAGGCGGCCGGGCGATGTCTACGAATGACCTCAACGGACTGCCGACGATCGTCGGCGCGGCGTTCGGCTTTCTCGTGAGCGGCGCCAACGGCGCGCAGAACGCGCTCCTCGAGGCCGGCGGGCGGCGTGGGGGAAGACGCTTTCCACTCGTCGACGAGCTCTCTCAGCAGGATGTCGCCGCCGGGTCGATTGCTCATCGCTCGGTCCCCGGCCGTAGCCAGTCGCGCAACATCGCGCGGGCGCGAAACAGTTGCGACTTGCTCGAGCCGTCCCTGATTCCCATCATCTCGCCGATCTCGCGGTGCTTGAAGCCCTCGACGTCGTGGAGGAGGAACACCATCCGCGTTCGCTCGGGGAGCCGGTCGATCGCCCGCTCGATGTCGAGACCGAGGCCGTATGAAGCTCCTTCAGAGGCGACGGCGGCGCCGACTGCCACGGCTGCGGCGCCATCGAGCGGCGGCGTGCTTTCGGCCTGCAGGTCTTCGTTCAGCTCTACCTCCGAACGGTGCGTGCGACTTCGGAGTTGATCGATCGAGCGGTTCGCCGTCACGCGGTGCAGCCAGGCCCCGAGGTTCCGCAGGTCGCTCTGGCGGGCTTTCCGGTAGAGGGTGAGGAAGGCCTCCTGAACCACTTCCTCGGCTTCCTGAGGGCTTCTGAGAATGCGCCACGCGGTTCCGTACAACGTGCCTCCGAATCGTCGATAGACCTCGCGGAAGGCATCCTCATCGCCTTGAGCGCACCGACGGCACAGATCAGCCGTATCTCCGTCGCGTGTAGATCCGTGCATCGGTCCTCGGTCGTGATCTCTACCCGCACTGACGAGTCGGAAGGCAGGAAGGTTGCAGCGGGCCGGAAGAAAAAAAAGGGCCCGCAGCGCCTGGGCGGGGCGACTGCGGGCCACGGGCCAGCGGAGCGTGTGCCGCTCCGGGCTAGGGCCATACTTCGATGCGCCTCCACCTGTGCGGTGCGCATCATGGCCATCCCTACCCCGGCATGGGCCTCAGACACCGTCGTATGTACGCCTGAGGCCTGTCCTCGTCGACTGCCGCGACAGTGGAATAATTCGATATTATCATCGTATTATATCGGTATCAAGCTGCCGATTGCCGGTAACGTGCGTCCCAGGACAGGACCGGCGCGCAGCGTCTTGTCTTGGCACGGCCTCCACCCGCTCTCTACACCGCGAGTCGAGAAGTCCGGCGGGCATGTTCCCGTCGACCAGGACGGCGCCGTAGTCACCTGACGCGCACATAGCGAGGCCTACGGCGCCATCGCGCGCGAACTCGACATCGAAGCCGGCTATCTGCAGCCACCGCTGGACGATCCTGGCGGTTACCGGCTCGTCCTCCATGTACAGGAGGCGTGGGTTCGTTGGCGGAGAAGGCCTCCACGTCAGAAGGCTGGTCGCTCATGTGCTCGATGAATCCCCATCAAGCGGTCGGTCCCCGAATTCTCGCCTTCAATTCGCCAAGGGCAGCCGGTACACGGCGGCCTCCACGGCGTTGCGAACTACGAGGTACGGCCCGTAGAGCGCGAAGTTGTTCCAGGTCTTTCCTGACAGAGCCTGAAAGCTGCCGAGCACGTTATCAGGGCGGTCGGGCGTTGCCTCGACGAGGAACACCTCACCATCCTCGCTGAGCACGATGAGCAGGTCGTGAGCCCGCAGAATCTGCCCCTGGTGGTAGCGGCCGTGCTTCCAGACGCGTTCACCGGTTTCGAGGTCGACGCACTCGAGGATGCCGTCGGAGAGGCCGTAGATATGGCCGTCGTAGATCGTCACGTTAGTGAACTTGGTGCGCAGCACGCGGCTGCTGGCCCACACCTGACGCGCCGACATGGTGCCGTCCGGCTGCGCCGCCAGCTCGAAGAGGGCAGCGCCGAGGCCGTATCCCTTGGAAACGAAAACGCGGTTCGGCGGTACCGGCACCGCCTGTGACGCGTTTGGATCGGCGTTGGAAACGCCCGGCCGGGCGATCTCCCATAGAACCTCGCCGCTCTCTAGATAGTGACCGCTGGCGCTCGCCTCGTTCATGGTCAGCACCTGCTCGACGCCGGCCAGCGTGGCGATCGCCGGTGAGCCGTAGCTGATCTGCCGGTCGCCGCCCTCCCATATCTTCTCGCCGGTCTTCTTGTCGAAGGCGACCAGCGACACGAGACGCCCGCCGGGAAGGCCGCCGGCCGGGACAATGACCAGCGGCCCGACCACAAGCGGCGAGTTGGCGCGGCCGTAGGCGACGGTGGTGAGCTCCTGTTCCGGCGATACGTCGTACTCCGCCGGCAGGTCGTGCTGCCATAGCAGGCTGCCGTCGGCGCCGTCGAGCGCCACGAGAGTCCCGTTACTGGTCAGCGCGTAGACGATTCCTTCGTCAATGGTCGGTGTGGCACGCGGCCCGGTTCCGGCAATGATGCTCTCGAAACGGTTCTCGATCGCGAAGCTCCACACGAGCTCGCCGGTTTCGATCTCGTAGCAGGTGATCATCTCCAGGTCGCCGCGCTGCTCCTGGGTCACCGCGTAGCCGTTGACCGCCGCGAAGCTCGACCAGCCGGCGCCGATCGGCTGCCGCCAGATCAGCTCCGGTGGTTGACTCTCCCAATCGCGACTCAAGACTACCGAGCTCACCGAAAGATCTCGGGAAGGACCCAGGAATTGTGGGAAGTCCCAGGGGCCGGTGGTTGTCAGGTCGATGTCGGTAGCCGAGCCCGAGGCCGGGACCTCGAGGGCGCGATCGGCGGCCTCGGCGAACCGCCACACGAAGTGCGGCGCCATGTCACCGCCGAAGTTGTCGATGCGAAACAGGGCCAAGAAAACGACAAGCAGCGCCACCAGGGCCATCGGCACGCCCCGGCGTAACTTCTTGTCGAAAGCGCTGAAGACGCTGAACCAAACCCCAGTGGCGAGCACGCAGATCAGAAAAAGGCCGAACTCGATGACGTTCGTCGTGCCGCGGTCGCCGGGCGCCTGGCTCATCTGCAACCAGGTCGCGAGCGCCAGGCAAACCCCGAACAGGATCCAGATGCCGCGCGGGGGCAAGAACCGCTGGTTGGTTTCTTCGCTCATTCGAAGAGGTTACGGGAGGGAAAGGTGAGCATCCAGTAGGAGCTCACCAAGGCTGACGGCGACACGACAAGCCCATCGAGCACATCAACGCGCCCTTCTCGGCGCCCGCAGCAGGAGGTTGTTGAGATATGCGGGCTAGAACAGGACGACACCTGGGGGGCGCTCGGCGATCAACGCGTTGATGTGCTCGATGAGCTTGTCGTGTCGCTCCATGAAGAAACCGATCTGCGGCCCGTCCAGAACCCCGTCGAAGATCTCAACGTAGTCCGCCCGCTGCAGCGCCTGGAAACGCTCCCAGACGTCGCGCCCGACGTGCTCGACGCGTTCGAGCTCGAACGGATCGGACTTCTGCTGGAAAGCACGCGTGTGGTCGATCATCCACAGCCGGTAGCGGTGGTCGACGAGGACGTTCCCGGGGTTGCGGTCGACGTTGTAGATGAGGGCATCAAAGAAGTACATGTTCCACAGCTGGTGCACCCACGCCATGGCGTCGTCCGGATGTGCCTCGCTCGTGTCTTCGAACGTATCCTCAACCCAGATCTGAAGGCTGCCCTTGACACGAAGAATGTTTCGAAACACCGCGGGCGGGACATTGGGGATGCCGAGGGCGACCGACAGCCGGTAGGCGACGGGTTCGAAGAGGGAGCTGTCACGAAACTCGTGGTACGTGACGCCGGCGACCCGCGCCCCCTTCTCCCTCGTGTCGACATCCCGGAAACCAGCTCGAAGACGGATGCCGTCTTTCTCGAGCACGAGGCGGTCGATGCCATTGATGCCGATGCTGATTCGTTCACGCTCGACGACCGGGGCCGTCCGCAGGAACTCGAGGATCTCCTCGTCGGTGAGGGGAAGCGTCTCGGCGTCGGTCCCGAGAAACCGGTGTTCGGCAGTTTGCGGGGCTGCCGGGAGAACGACGGCGACAACCGCCAGGGCGACGAGGAGCGTTTGGAGGGGCCTCCGGGAAACGATCATGAGGCCGCGACGGTATCACTTCCGCCCAACCACTTCGTCGAGAAATGCGCGCGGGGGTCAGCGTCTACGGAATTCCCGTGCTTCCGCTGGAGGGGAGATCCAGGCTGATGGTGTGAGCGCCCTGTCGATGCGCCGGAGCGCGCCGACGAGCTCCTCGACCGCGAAGCCATGACGGTTCGCAGAGCGCAAAGCGCGGGTCGCGATGTCTCTCAAGAGGTGATCCCATTGAAGGATATCGTTATTGCTCGTATTTTCCCGAACAATAGTTCCAACCCCCCGTCGGATTGAAACGATTTTACGTTCAGCTAAAATTGAATATGCGTGCCGCACCGTGTGCAGGTTAATATTTAACTGCTCGGCGAGCCGGCGCACCGGCGGAAGGCGATCTCCCGGCTTCAGGAGGCCCAGCATGATCGATGAGCGCACCTCATCGATGATTTGCACGTAGATCGGGCGCTCATCGTTTCTGTCGATCCGGAAGCGCATGCTTACCCCTCCCGTCCCGCCTAGGCGACGCCCTTCTCCGCGCCCTCGCGACGAAGGGCGTTGCTAGAACATCGTGATCCGTTGGTTTCCACCCATTGTTATATAGATATATAACAACTTATCGCGGCGGATCAAGCACAACACGATAACGGCGCACCTGAGGAAAGGGTCGGGCGATCACGGTGTACAGGCGACCCGCGGAATCGATGGTCCACGGCCGCCCGATAGCCGGGATGGGGCTGCCGGGTGTCTCGAGCGAATAGAGGAAGCGTCCGTCGGGGTCGAAGAGGTCGATCGAAGAGCTCCACTGGATCGCTGGACGCTGTTGGGGTGGGAGTTCGACGTAGGCGTTCGGATCGATGACGTTGGTGGGCCAGGAAGCGACGACGATCCAATGGCCGGTGGGCAGGACAATCGGTGCGCCGAGGCCGCCGAACGAAATGGCGGCGAATCCGTCACCGCGGGCGGCGAAGCCGGGCCGGCGGAGGTATTTCACCGGTCGGGTGACGCGCCGCTGCAAACTACCGGTGTCGTCGTAGACGCGAAGCAGGTAGCGCTCCCAGGTGCCGACCAGGATGCGGTCGGCGTCGAAGTAGTGGCTCAGTTGCAGAACGAGGCCGGGCGGCATCGGTATCACCGGCTCGGCGCCGATGTCGAAGCGTTGCACGACACGGGGTTCGTCGCCGAGCTCGACGATGATGTACGCGTTGGTAGCGGTGTCGAAGGGCTCGTCAGCGAGCAGGGCGATGCGGTTCGGCGGCAGGAACCCGCCCATGAACGTCCGGCCGATGCCGAGCATGGCGAGCTCGATGCCGGCGAGGAAACCGCCGTCGGTGTTCCAGGCGTCGAGGCGAGTTCCGCCCTGGTTGACAAGATAGATCGTCTCGTCGCCGTCGTAGGTCGCACCGCGCACGTCGCGGAACTGTCGCGGACCAGCGCCGGCGGCGCCGGCGCGCCAGCGCACCGTCCCGTCGGGGCTCAAGCCGACTAGTTCATGGCGATCGCTGTCGTAGATATAAACGTTGCTCTCGACGTCGACGAGCGCTGCCGCGATGGCTTCGATCTGCGCCGCGGGGCCACCGAACACGCCGTCCGGCTCGAAACGAAGCGGTGGCGTGGGGGCGCCGTCCCAGAGGCCCGAGTCCGGGTTGCGGACGGTGACGACACCATCGAACTCGTCGATCGTTCCCTGCCACCTGATCGTTTGCGGGCTTGTGGACGTGCGCGGTTCCGGAGAGGCTCCCGGGCGTTCCGGCGCCGAGGGAATCGGGGAAGTTTGCCTCGGTTCCGAGGTGGAGGGTGTCGGGGAATCTGGCGCGCAGGCTGTCGCCAGCAGGGCGAGCAGGGCGGCCGCAGCTGCGGGCGAAGCGGTCACCGACCGCCGGCTTGCGGCAGCACCTCGATATCCACCTCTAGCAACGCCTTCTGCGCCGCGCCGGGATCGTCGATCTCGAGGCGTAGGTGGAAGGTTCCCGGCGACAATGGCGGCAGAATGAGCACTCCGCGGTGGATCCCGTCGGGATCGGCGTCGAGAGGCGTATGGAAGATCTCCACCCCGTCGGCGAGTGCGGATTCGGGACTCTCGATTGCCTGGATGAAACCGCCGACCCACGGGGTAACGCCGTTGTAGACTTCGATAAATGCCGATACGAGACGGCGCGCCGGGACGCGGCCGTCGACGACCGGGCGGGGGTTGTTGGCGCCGTCGGTTTCGATCAGCAGCAGATCGCTGGTGTGCCACTCGGCGAGGGTGTCTTCCGGGATGTCGACGAGCAAGCGCGCCGCACCGACCCGCCCGGTTGTTTCATCGAGGACCATCACCCGTATGTCGTACTCGTCCGGGGGTAGCGTCCAGTCCAACCGGTAGACGAGCAGATCGCCGGCCGGCAGGTTGTCGATCCGCTGCGGCACGGCAATCCCGCTGAGCTGTGCCGACGTAGAATCCGGGGGCAGGCGCCGCCGCAATATGCCGTGGTGTTCGTCTTTGATTTCCTGGCGTTCATCCAGGGCCACAGCGTGGATCTCGAATCCGCCGTAGACGCCCTCCGCGTCGACCCCCACGCCAACCTCTTCGGCGTCGACGGCGACCGACAGCATCACGCGCGCCGTTCCGTCGGCCGACCAGCTACGGGTCGCCTGAGCTCTCAAGGGGATGTCCGCTACCGTGCCGGGGAGCGATAGGGCGGCGCTCACGAAGCGACTGCGGCGATCGTCCGGTTGGTAGTCGAAGTACCCGTCGCGGGCCCGGACCTCAACGTTGTCACGCTGCACCTCGACGCGAATATCGTGGTAATCGCCGTCGCCCTCGGGCGCCGGGGCGGCGTAGGTCAGCAGATAATAGCGCCCGGTATCGGTTTCGATGTTGCGCAGCACGTCCGTCAAGTCGGCCCACCCGATGAACGCCTTGCCTCCGGTTGCAGCGGCGGCGTGGCGGAGCGAATTCCGTATGGCATCGAGCTCGTAGCCCATCTGGGTGGTCGCCGCCAGCGGGGTGACGCCGTCCTGGCCGATTGGACCGAAGCGGGCATCGGTCATGCCGATGACCTGCTCGATTTTGGGTGTCGGGTCGACGGTGTAGACGCTCACGTTGGCGCTGTTGGCTGCCCGATGGAAGGCTTTCTGGCGAGCCAGGATCATCGGGTTGGGAGACCCCCCGAACGTCGGCCGGCCGGTGAGCCCTGCACTGGAGTAGGCGTCGCCGTACATCAGCGACACGCCGGTCGACACCCAGATGAGCGCTGTGCGCCCCGGCCGCGCCGAGAGGCTCTCGGCGAACTGGGTGAGGAGATCGTAGGTGTAGAGGGCGCGGTCACGGTCGCGGTAGCGGCGCAGCATGGCATCGACCGGCTCCGAGTTCTCGATGCGCTCGTCGCGCAGCGACGTGCGCACGTTTGACCGCTTGCTCAGCTCTTCGGCGGCGGCGAGTAGCGTTGCGGGATCCTGGGTCAGCGGCGCGAGCTCCTCGAGGCGGCCGACCTGGTCGATCAGGTAGACGGCACGGGGAATCTGCAAGCCGTCGCTCTGGACGATGAGGTCTTCCCAAGCCTGGGTGAAGCGCAGCTTGTTGCGGAAGTCGAGGTTCTGGAAGTCGATGAGGAACACCATTGCGCCGAAGTCGGCACTGCGCTCGCTCGGCGTGCCGCTGCGCGGGTCGGCGTTGGGGACCAGGTCGGTCGGCGCCGAAGTAGCCGCACCGAGGGTCAGGTCGAACAGCACGCCGGCGGACAGATCGACCATCTGGACGCTCAGGATCGCCTGTTCATCACCGTCCTCGAAGACGCGGAAATCGCCGGCTGTCAGGTCGTCGATGAAGGCGCCGTCGTCGTCCTGCACGATCACGTCGACGCGCACGCGCGAAACGGTGGCTTCGAAGCGCTGCTGTTGGGCGCCGCCGCCGACCATCGTCGCGAGGGCACAGATCGCCCACAGCTTACCCACGGTGGGGAGGGACGAGGAAGTCATGACGCTAGCAGGCCATGGTGGAAGTGTGATGGGTCTGGTTGCGACGACAATGAGGCCATCCGCGGCGTTGCCGCTCCTCCACGATACATCAAGCATCGCTGTCGTCGCGGCTATCGGTCGCCGTGCGACGGGGTCTGCAATCGCGGCATTGCATGACGTACCATGGCTTCCGGGACCCCAAAGGAGGCGAGAATGAACGGCGATCGCGCGCCGAGGTCGGTTCGCTTCAACCGGCTCCTGGTCATGACACTGGTGCTGGCGGGTGTTGCGGCAGCACCGACGCTCGCGGCCGATTCAATCTACCTCAAGAACGGTCGTGTGATCCGCACGTCATCCGCTGAGATCGTCGGCGATCGCGTGATGTTCACCCAGTTCGGCCACCCCATCGCGATCCCCATGTCGGAGGTCGATCGAATCGTCGACGACGACTACGAGGATCCGGTCGCGACACCGTCAGCGGCGCAACCCGAGGCGGCCACGCCGATGCCTTCAGCGG
>SMVB01271613.1_pt1 | contig 13985 bp, 16 predicted proteins | sample 2456461 | NCBI WGS metagenome assembly SMVB01 (sample SAMN11095934, study PRJNA526329) | marine sediment metagenome | biome: Marine sediment; feature: Surficial sediment; material: Deep marine sediment; isolation source: Hadal surficial sediment | place: Pacific Ocean | collected 2014-05 | depth... | reverse complement strand
TGGTTATTTTTTGCGATTCAGGATCATAACAGAAGTCTGGTGGGGCAAACTTTGACGGATGTCTCAAAACAGGCATCAATTCGTTAGGCCCGCATTATATTCCCATGCGAAACAGGAAGAATAAATTTCATCCAAATTCCAGATTTCATTCTCCTGCAATACCGTAAAAAGTGGCTTCGGCCAGCAGGATTGCGCTCGAGGGTGTGCCAGGATGAAGATCACAACCTATAGATGCTCTATGATCATTTGATTCCCAATCGGAGGAATCCGACTATGCCAAGGTACATCCTGTTAGTAACCCTACTCACTTCATCTGGCTTCAGTTTTGCCGTGAACTACGCAGAAAAGGAATCCTGGCTCTGCCGGCCGGATTACATGAATGCATGTGACACCAATCTGGATACAACCATAATCGCCGCGGATGGCACACTAACCGCATTAAGAGCGCGTTTCTCCGGACAACCGATGGAAGCCGATCGCGCACTTGCATTCAACGATGTCGTTGATGCCTGGCATTACTACCTGGAACACGATAACCAGGGTAGAGGTGTAGTTCGTATTGGCCATTCCCAGGGTTCTGGTGTGTTAACCGGGCTGATCGCAAATCAAATTGACGGCAAGCCCATTCAATCACAAATACTTTCAGCCATACTCATTGGAACCAGCGGTGTTGTTGTACCAGAGGGTAAAAACATCGGCGGTACTTTCAAGCACATGCCAGTCTGCCGGGAAGAGTCTGAAACCCAATGCATCATTACTTATGCATCATTTAGAACAGAAATTCCACCGCCTGAAGATTCACTGTTCGGCCGCCCACGTTCTCCAGGAGGTATCTCCGCTTGCGTCAATCCTGCTAACCTTGCTGGAGGACCCGGTGAGCTTCATGCCTACTTCGGCGCCACAGGTACAACAATTGCCTCTGGCCAAATACCGATGGAATGGGTGACGCCACCAGTAAAAATCAACACGCCTTTCGTCTCCCTGCCGGGACTGTTAAATGGCCAATGTATTCGAGATCGAGGATTTTCATGTTTCTCGGTCAACATCAACAGTAAGTTAGATGATCCGCGAACTGACAAGATAGCAGGGGATGTGATTATTAATGGTGAGATCAGCAAGGGCTGGGGACTGCACCTGATTGATATGCACCTTGGTATGGGTAACTTGATTGATTTAGTTCGAACCCAGAGTGCTGCCTACCTGGGTAAGTAGAGAGACAGGTGTCAGTTGTACCTGATAAAAATTGCAGCCGACTACAAACTGATATTGATCTAATATCAATGTAACCAACAAGGAATGACCAATATGAAAAAACATAATTCGATTGTAAGTCCCGAATCGTCGCACCATTCGCCGCTGAAAAAATCAATGGAAGGTAGAATCCTTCAGATATTTTTAGCATTGCTGGCCATGTTGCTCACAACACTCATTTTCACCATAGGCTTTGCCTGCCCCTGCGGCCCGTTGCCGGGTCTTTCCCTGGCAGGTAACCAGAGCAAGGAGCAGATTGATGATTGGTCTTTTGCCAACGACGTGCCGCTATGCCAAATTGAAGTCGACGGCGGATATCCCCATTCCGTGAATTTGAATTGCATGTCATCGGCGGGTGAGCTTTTTGTCAGCTGCTCTAAATGCGCATCAAAAACCTGGTCGGGTTATGCTATTGAGAACCACGAGGGCCGTATTCGTATAGAAGAGACTGTCTATCCGGTCACGCTAAGACGCCTTACCAACCCGGGAGAACTGGATGGTGCCTGGCAGGCTAGAACGATGAAACTGGGCATTGATCCGACCCGGCCAAGACCAGAAAGCTGGTGGTCCTTCCAACTCACGTCGCGATAGCCTGATTAAAATGTTCCCACACCAACCGAGGTCGGTGGGGAACTGTTGTGCAACCCGGGCGGCGTTCCGCATGACCAAAGCTGCGAGCGGGTTTCGGGGTTATGGCAATTATCCTACACGACGTGAGACGAAAAAAGTGTGTGTCGGATATTTTGTCGGATATTTAAACGAAAAAACTAACTGTCATAGGCCCATTTCAGATAGATAGCACCCCATGTAAAACCTCCGCCAAAGGCTGCCAGTATTAAATTGTCCCCTTTGTTCAATTTGGATTCCCATTCCCATAAACATAAGGGAATTGTGCCAGAGGTGGTGTTGCCATATTTTTGAATATTGATCATGACCTTATCTGGCCTGATTTCCATTTTTTTGCTTGTCGCTTCAATTATTCTCAAGTTCGCTTGATGTGGAACCAGATACCTAATGTCGTCTGGATTCAGCTTGTTGCGATCCATTACTTCCTTTGAAATACCCGCCATTTTTGAAACGGCCCACTTGAATACCGGTTGACCCTCCTGGTAGATATAATGCAATTTGGCATCGATTGTCTGGTGAGTCGGCGGAATAGCAGATCCACCTGCTTTCTGATGCAAATGTTTGACCCCAGATCCATCACTTCGAAGGATGGCATCGAGTAAACCTAATCCATCGAAATTTTCTTCAACCAGGACCGCGCCGCCCCCATCACCAAAAATCGGGCAGGTGGCCCTGTCCGAATAATCAACTATCGAAGACATTTTATCGAAACCGCAAACAATCACTTTCTTGTATTGTCCACTTTCAATAAATTTTGCTGCAGTCACCAGGGCATATAGAAAACCTGAACATGCCGCATTGATGTCAAATCCAAAGCCTGTCTTCAGTCCAGCTTTGTACATGGTGAGGTTCGCTGCAGCCGGGAAAATAAGGTCGGAAGTAACAGTTGCAAAAATGAGAAGTTCAATTTCATCGGCGGAGGTGTTGGTCTTCTTCAATAATTCGATAACAGCTGGAGCAGCCATGTCGCTGGGACCAACATTATCGCCTTTCAGAATTCGCCGTTCGCTGATGCCCGTGCGCGAGATGATCCACTCATCCGTCGTATCAACCATCGTTTCCAATTCTTTATTCGTTAATACGTAGTCGGGTACAAAACCCTGAACACCGGTTATCGCTGCTGTTATCTTGCTCATATTGATTGTTAACTTACTGCTCTGAAGTCCATTTCTCTGGACCGAATTGTGGGGGCGAAATTGGCCAGGTCCTGGCAGGCCAGAATGCTACAAGCCTCTTCGCGCCATGACAGGTTGCAACCCTAGAATAGTTACCTGCGTGGTCGATTGCAATTGGCTTTAGGGTAAAAGAATATTACGTTTACCCCAAAATCAGAACCTGAAGCGAAACCTTGTACCGCAGAGCTGGACTTCGCGATACCGCCAGGTGAGATGCAATTGCCCTGCAGCCGCTCGAATCGCTACTTCATTTACTGCTCCGCGCTTCTCCTGACAACCCATCTCAACTATATCAACCCGACTTTAGGCTGCACTCACCAGTTTGTCACCGATATACTCATCTTGTGTTCAACAACATCTGTTTGCCTTATCTGCAAATTGATTTAGGATGCATGCACACAAACTCATGGAGATACCCCGATGCGATATCTATTCGCGCTTATAATTGTAAGCCTGACACTTTCTGTCTCGGCTGCTGAAGATGAATTCGCCGCCACAGAAGCCAAGATAAAGGCAGCGCTCGAAAATGAACGGCGCACCGAAAAAGATACGATCCGGGACAAAAACAGAAAGCCTGTGGCCACGCTCAAGTTTTTCGGCTTGAGAGATGATATGACAGTTCTCGAACTTCTTCCCGGAGGTGGCTGGTATACAAAGATCCTCGGGCCGGTTCTTGAAGAGAAAGGCAAATTGTACATCTCCATCGGTGCCGAGCGGATAGGTGAGTCCATCGACGGCAAACCCGGATTTGGGTCAACAGAGGTTATTCCTTTCGATCGCAAGAATTTCAAAAGAGAAGAAGGTGCCCGGCGAACGAGCGTTCCGGAATTCGTCTTTGGGAAACGTAAAATCGATATGGTCCTGACCTTCCGAAATCAGCACAATTTTACCCATGAAGGTCGCCTACACATCAACGAGGCGGCATACCAGGCACTCAAAAAAGGGGGAGTCTACGGTGTAGTCGATCATACCCGGCGGCATATGGAATCCGAACTCACTGCCGAAAATGCCAGGAGAATAGACCCGATCGACATCATTAAAGAGGCTCAAGCTGCGGGTTTCGAATTTATTGACTACAGCACGCTCCACTATCGACCGGATGACGAGCTTCGTTACGAGGTTGGCAGGAAAACAGTCACTGGAAACACCGATCGATTCACCTTGTTATTCAAGAAGCGATAACCGGACAAGAATCTGCTAACTGAACGGGTAATCAACGATTGGTTACCAGTCCAGCTAGCAGACCTGTTTGACCTTTTCAATCAATTCGTCTGGGCAGCAACGTGCCCGAAAATCAACATCAACAAATTCATATCCAATTGTTCTGTCCCGGGTAACAATAAAAGTGGCCGGGAGGGGCAATTCCCACTTGCCACTCTCGTTGGTGACATCCAGCCGCAAACCCCAACTGTTAAACAGCTCTATTTCATCAGCCTCCAACGAATAGACAATGCCAAATTGCCTCGCTATCTGATTATCTCTATCAAAGATAACCTGGTAGTTTGCAGGTAAATCCTGCTCCACCGTTATTTTCTGCGGTGATATCGCAAGATATGAGCAACCTAGCTGGTTCAGTTGTTTTTGAATATTCGCATAAGCCTCGAGTTCCGTTTTGCAGTAGGCACACCAGAATCCCCGGAAAAAATTAAGCACCACCGGTCCGACCGCCAGCAAGCCGTAGAAGGTTGCATGATTATTCTCAAGATCGATAAAATTGAAATCCGGAACAGATTCACCGGCTTGCAAACACTTCTGCGAAATTCCACTGCGCCGGAGTCTTGCCGTCGTTCGGGTCAGGATGGCCAACTCCGGGGTTGGCAGTTCCTGACAGCTGGTCGCTCGCAATTGTGCAAGCTTGTCCATAAAGCTGGTCGTTGTCATTGAGCCATTATCTGCTATTTTTTCCTAAATTGCGCAATACAATATATTATATTCATCCAGCTTTGTTAAACTGCCGAGATTAAATACACATTATTCGACTTTGGAATAGGTAACCCGATATGGATCGTCTGTCTGCGATGAATATGTTTGTCAGGGTTGTAGAAACTGGCAGCTTTTCAGCTGTGGCGAAAGAACTCAACAGCACTCAGCCCACCATTAGCAAAAATGTTGCTGAACTGGAATCCTGGTTAGGAGCAAAACTGCTGAACCGAAGCACTCGCAGTCTGCGGCTGACCGAAACCGGTACAGATTACTATGAACGCTGTGTCGCGATTCTGCAGGACGTGGAAGAAGCAGAACAGGTCGTTGGTCAATTGCAGACGCAACCGAAAGGATTGGTTCGGGTCAGTGCAGTTGTCGCGTTCGGAAGCCTGCATCTCGTGCCGAGACTGGAAGCCTTTTTTACTCAATATCCTGATATTAAAGTCGACATACGCCTGAATGATCGGGTTGTCGACCTTGTCGAGGAAGGTATTGATGTGGCGTTTAGAATGGGCAAATTGCCAGATTCAAACCTCATCGCCAAACGGCTGTGTTCCAGCCCCTATGTCACTGTCGCTTCGCCCGAATATCTCAAAAACAAAGGTATTCCAAAGCATCCCCGTGACCTTCGAGATCACAATTATATCGTTTACTCGGACGCATCCGGCAGGCAGGAAACTGCATTCCAGGAGAACGGCACGCCGTTCTTTGTCCAAGTCGAGGGTAATTTGATCACCAACAACACGGAAGCAATGCGAACTGCCTTGTTATCAGGCCTGGGTATTAGCCGTGGGCCCTGGTGGTTAGTCGGGGACGCCATTTCAAACGGAGATCTGGTGGAAGTTTTACAGGAATTCCAGCCGGATCAACTAGACATCCATGCGGTCTATTCCCCAGGACGACACCTTCCTTCAAAGGTTCGATGCTTCATCGACTACTTTGCCGAAGAGTTCAGGGACTGTTCATTGCTCACTGGTCGTCAACAATGAACGACTATAGCTGTTTTTCAATAAAGGACTGGATCGTTGGTAATTCCGACCTGTCTTCAACCTGGGCATTACTTGCTGCAAAACCGACAACCAGGACCCAACCCGTCAGCAACATGATAGTGATCCAGTTGAATAGTCCTGTCTTTTTTAAGGTTACCGGCACTAAAAGAGTAGGTATTTTGTCGTGAGTACAGTTGCAGACACACATAATTATGATTCAAGGGTAGTATTTAACATATTGCCATTCTATATATTCAAATTTGCTTTGATAAGACTCGTCAATAGAATAGATTAGATTCGATTTGAGAATATATCAGCGCCAGGACTCATGAACCCCAATCCAATGGCTCAACATTACATCTTGTGACATTGGAGAGGCGTGTCACATCTTCAAAATCCCGGCTATCCCCCGGTTTGAGTGGGTTATCTTGATTCACCACATAGACCACCCCGGTACCAAGTACCGTTCCGGAATTGTTTTTCCATAGGGACTGAACAGTCACCATGCCAAGGATCGTATTACCTGTATTTCTGATAGTTCCCTGGAGCCGGGTACGATTACCTATCCTCGAACAGTCCTTTACCAGGGCAATTACGCTGCTAACCCGTTTCGGTTCACTTTGCTCTACCTGAGTTTCATCCTCCTTGTGCACGGTATCTGGTTGGAAGTACGCCCGATAAAGTAACCACCCCACGGCTACCGCCACCATCAAGATACCAAGGATGGTCATTGATCGGTCAGTCATTGCAACTTCCTTGCAGTTAGTTCCTTAACTAATAGCGATACTTTCTTGGTCCCACCTTCGGTCTTCTGGGTGGCTTGCTGAACAAACCCCAGTCCAAGGTGTAATGCCAGGGAATCCGGATTGGCTGGAATCAGGTTTACTTCACAGCAAAGACAATGCAATTTTTCATTGAGTGCAACCTGCTCCAGGTACCGGTACAAGAGAGATGCGACGCCTCTTCGACGAAAGTCGGGATGCACCATTATTCGATCGATATAGAGAAAATTATCCAGTTCACGGCTGAACCACTGATAATTCGAACTTTCATAAGCCGCCCCAGGGGTCAGGGCAATGACGAACCCAGCCAGGGCCCCATCCTCAACAACCTTCCTGAACTGGTGGGCATATTCATTAAAAAAGGCAATCTCTGGTTCCCCTATTGAGTTTACATGCGGAACACATGCCTCGTTCAGGGAAAGCATTTCACGAAAGTCACCAGGACCGGCGGCCTTTATTTCCAGCCCCATCTTATAACCTGCAGGACAACGAAAAGTCTTTATAGCGCTCAGTGACTTTCATCTCTTCACTACCAAAATACACTGTTTGCACCCTTGCAAGCGGCAGACCATTATCTGTGAGAACGAGTTCCGCTCTACCGGCACGATTCCCACCCACCATGATATCAAAAAAAAGTTTTTCGTGATTCTCACCAACAACAGGTACACGAACCCAATCTGCAACACCTCCACTGGCGTGATCCGGCACAAGGTTACCACTCAATCTTGCCAGGTTATGCAGCAATCCCATCCGCAGCAAACCGATGATTACCGCTTCATTTAGGTTTGGCGGAAGATCTTGTTGTTTCCGGTTCAGGTTCATTACCTGCCCATCTGACTGTAAAGTGTTGTTGACCTGTTCACCGAATAGTTCTCCTGAAGACTGAATCATTATCTTATTCCCCCGGCACAGGGCTAGCCTACCGTGCAATGAGGAGTTAACCGCGCCTTCGGAGTTAATTTCAAATTCCAGCGAAAACCCCTCTGAATCCAGAATTTGTTGCTCCAGTTCCGCGAACGGGTTGGAACTGGCATCGAGTGATGCCAAAACAAGCGCCATCAGCAGTAATATAGAAGCTAATGATTGCTGAATTTCTGTCATATAATGGCCCTGCGCCTGAATTACAGCTAACTGTAGTTGATAAGCCGGCGACTCAAAAGAATTTTTTCTGCTAAGTGAACCTCATTTGCTCGCCAGGCGTCTTTATAATGTGGAAGATTAAATGAATTCTCTAACCGACAGGATTGTAGACGAGTATCTGATCTTGCGTTGTCAAGACGGTGATACGGTAGCTTTGTCTTCCCTGATATCAAAATGGCAGCAGCCGTTCCAACGATATGCAATGATCGTGGCAAAGGATCCGGATCTGGCCGCAGACATTGTGCAGGATTCGTGGATAAAAATTATCAAGGCCCTGCCACGACTCAGGGACCCCAGTAGATTCCAGGCCTGGGCCTATCGTATCGTCAACAATCGATGCATGGATGTCTTAAGAAAGCGTAACCAGCGTGAAGAAGCAACCACCAGCCCTGTCATGAAAACCAGCCCAATAAAGCGACTGGAAGATAGAGATCATATTCAATCACTATTGGAACAACTCAGTGAAAAACATCGATCGGTTCTGGCTTTACACTACCTGCTGGGATTTGAAATTGACGAAATTGCAAAAATTACAAAAACAGCAAAAGGAACCGTGAAATCCCGATTATTTAATGCACGGGAAAAATTCAGGATATTACTTGAAGGTGGCGAAGTGAATAGACCAGGAGACACACATGAACCAAATAGACCAACGAATTCAGGAAGCCTTGCAAGCAGCTTCTGAACTACCGGAATCGATAGATGAGACCACGTTGAGACAGGACATACTGGACACATTCCAGGGGAAACACCGCGGCCTGATGATCGCTACCGGCATCAAAATGACCTTCATGGCTATTTTGATGATCTTTTGCGCAGTCCAGTTTTTCCAACAAGAGACGATGATGGCGATGATGGCATATGCAACAGCCACGATTGTTTTCGTCGTTTCCTATGCATGCATATTTTTGTTCCTGTGGAATCAAATGAACCACAACTCCACGGCTCGTGAAATAAAGCGCCTTGAATTGCAGGTTGCTTTGCTGATTCGTGAACTGAAAAACAAGACTTAACAAGGAAAAATTCATGCGTTTATATATTTTCTATTTGTCACTCACGATAATGATGACGAGTTTGGCTTTTGCAGATAGTACGGAAGAAAGAGCCAGGCAGGTCATTGATGAGATGGAACAACTATACCGCGGTGAATCCAGTCGCGCTGTTATGACAATGATAGTGGAAACACCCCACTACCAGCGCGTTCTGAAGATGGAATCTCAAAGTCTCGGTCGGGACTATGCCTTTTTCCGCTTCCTGTCGCCCAAGAAAGATCGCGGCATTGCAACTCTGAAACGCGAGCAGGAAATGTGGAACTACTTCCCAAAAATTAATAAGGTGATCAAGGTCCCACCGTCCATGATGATGGGTTCCTGGATGGGTAGCGATTTCAGCAATGACGATCTGGTGAAAGAGACGACGCTGATCGATTCCTACCACCTCTCACTTGAGGAAACTGACGATCACTACCACGTGACACTTACGCCTAAAGAGCAAACAGTCACAGTATGGGGCAAGATCGAGTACATAATAAGCAAATCTCCACTTCTGCCCGTTTCTGAAATATTCTTTGATGACAAGGGTGAAAAAATCCGTCGATTAAACTTCAAAGAACCAAAGTTATTTGATGGCAAACTCATGCCGTCAATTATGGAAATGGTTCCGCTCAAAAAGGAAGGCCACCGTACCCTGATCATCTATGATGAATTAACCTTCGATCCTCCCGATGTTAATATCCAGACTTTTTCCCTGAGAAATCTCAAGAGCAGGTTTTAATGCTCATTCTTAAACTTGCCTTCCGGAATATCCTGCGGCAGAAACGCCGATCGCTGCTAACGGGTCTCAGCATGACAGGCGGCTATATCCTGACCGTATTTTCCCTGTCCTTAGTGCAAGGAAGCTACGGCAACGTCATTGATATCTTTACACTTGATCACACAGGCCACATACAGATCCACAAAGAAAATTACATGCGGCGACCCAAAATGTACAAGAGTATTGAACAAAGAGACTTGGTGGAAACGACACTCACCAATCGTGATGATGTAAAAAGTTTTACGCCACGAGTCTTTGCTCCAGCTCTGGCATATGCCGGTAACAAAACTTCACTCGCCCGGGTTCTTGGGGTTGACGTTGAACGGGAACCCAATACCTCAAGACTCGCAGAAAAAGTGCATACAGGCGACTATTTTAATTCAGTTCCAAATGCCGATGGATATTCCCAGGCGATGATTGGACAAGGTATTGCGAACACGCTTCACTTAAGTATTGGCGATGAAATCGTCCTGATATCGCAAGGCGCAGACGGCTCAATAGCCAATGACATCTTTATCGTGCACGCGATTGTGGGCAATAAAACCTCTTACGATCGATTGGGGGTGTACCTTCCCCTGAAAGCGGCTCAATCATTCTTGAGCATGGGCAACCGGGTTCATGAATATGCCCTACTGGTTGACAACAAGAGCAACAACCAGGCGATCGCGGCCAGTTTACAAGCAGCTTTGCCGGAACTCACCGTATCACCCTGGCAGGAGGTCGAGGAAACTTTTTACCATTCCATGCAAGCCGACAAACAGGGCAACTACTTCTCCATGGGGATTATCGTGTTCATCGTGTTCATTGGCGTACTGAATACCGTTCTGATGTCAGTGCTGGAACGCACCCGGGAGTTCGGGGTACTTCGGGCTATCGGTAGCAGACCTATCGAGATCATCAAAATGGTTTTCCTGGAAACAACATTTTTGGCCAGCATCAGTATTGCCATCGGTGTGGTCCTGAGCATTCCGCTCATACTCTGGTTCACCGAAGTAGGCATATTGATGCCGGAACCAGTGGACATGGGCGGGATTGAATTCCAGCATATGAAAGGCGAATTCTCACTACTTGTATTCGCCGCACCCGCTGCTTTGATCCTGGGATTCGCCGCTGCCGTCAGCCTTCCTCCCGGCCTGCGTGCATCGCGCATCCTGCCGCGTGATGCACTGGGAAGCCATTAGCATGCTTATCATAAGGCTCGCCTGGAGAAATCTCTTTCGGAACACCCGCCGGACTATCCTGACCTGTATGCTGATCGGTTTTTCCCTGACGGCACTCATACTCACCGATGGAATGATCCTTGGTATGACGGAAGTCATGGTCGGTGGCATCACCCATACGCTTGCAGGTGAAGCGCAAGTACATAAGAAAGGATTTCTCGACAATTTCGACGTCGATAAATACCTGGATGATCCCGGATCATTATTTGAAATAATCGAACAGGACAGATCAGTTGCCGCCTATGCACCACGCATCATAGTGGGTGGCATGATCGCGTCAACTTACAATGTTACCGGCGGCCTGATATACGGCGTGGATGCTGATCAGGAACGGGGGGTGAGCAAAATCAGCAGCGCCATTATCGAGGGTGACTACCTGACCGGTAGCGCACGGGAAATTCTTATCGGCAAGCCCATGGCGGAATTGTTGGAGGTAGGTCCAGGGGACAGAATCGTTATCACTGCCTCAGAAGTAGACACCAGTGAAATTGCGCAGGAATTATTTAGAGTAAGCGGGATCTTCGAGTTCGGCCCGCGTGAGATGGATGAAAATTTCGTATTTATCAATCTGCCGGTGGCACAGTCATTTTTGGCCATGGAAGGTAAGGTTCACGAGATCGCCATACGCTTCAAGATTGCTGATGATGCGAAAAACCGGGATCTCCCTTTATATCACTCGCTGAACAAAGGCGACGTGGAGGCGCTCGGTTGGCTCGACTTTAATCCCTCACTGGGGGCAATGATCGAGATGACCAGCTATTCCACTATCATAGTCGGCATGATCCTGTTTCTGCTCGCTTCGCTTGGCGTCATCAATTCCATGTTCATGTCAATTTATGAACGTATATATGAATTCGGTGTGATCAAAGCCATTGGCAGCAGACCGATCCACATTATGCAGCTGGTTCTGTGTGAAGCACTGCTTCTGGGCATCCTCAGTTGCATCCTCGGCGCAATCTTCGGCTACGGTTTGAGCAGCTATTTTGCCGAAAACGGTATACCCATGGGTAAGATGGAAGTATCTGGTGTTGTTCTGGACGGTAATATTTATACTCAGATCAGCCCGCACCAGTTCATCAACTACCCTGTTTACGTCATCCTGCTCACCCTGGCCGCAGCACTCTACCCCGCCAGATTTGCGGCCAGAATAGTGCCTTCGGAAGCACTTCAGAGGAGCCTTTAGGAAATTACTATGAACAACGTAATTGAAACCAAAGACGTATGCCGATCTTTCGGTACCGAGGCAACCCAGGTCAAAGCACTGGACCATGTTTCCTTCACCATCGAGAAAGGGGAGTTCACCGCTATCATCGGCCCTTCAGGCTCCGGCAAAACAACTTTACTGCACTTGATTGGTGGTCTGGACAACCCGACCAGCGGCATTGTAGAACTGTCGGGTATCAATATTGCCAACATGTCCGGCAACCAGTTGTCTGATTTCAGGCGGGATCACATCGGGTTTGTATTCCAGTCCTATAACCTCATTCCTGTACTCTCGGCAGAAGAAAACATCGAGTACATCATGTTGTTGCAACGCGTGGCAGCTAAAGAGCGCAAGGAACGTGTCAAGGAAATGCTGCACCTTGTCGGTCTGGATGGTCTGGGGGGCCGTCGCCCGGCCCAGCTATCCGGTGGCCAGCAACAACGAGTCGCTGTGGCTCGTGCCATGGCATCACATCCGGACATTATCCTGGCCGATGAACCAACAGCCAATCTCGATTCCAAAACAGGCATCAGTTTGTTGGAGGTGATGAGGGATCTCAATCAAAACCATGGCATGACGTTTGTTTTCTCCACTCATGATGAAAAAATAATGGAACGCGCCACGCGATTGGTTCATTTACATGACGGCAAAATCGAACTCGACGAGCATAAATAAACGAGGCCGGTGAGAATATTTACTCGCGCCTCTCGCAATCGTCCAGGACAATGAAGAAGACTTATCTACTATCCTTAATTATCTATTGCCTCGCATTCTCCATTACCGATGACATCAAGAGTGAAGTGAGAAACCCTGCGACCGCCAGCAACTATCTGGTGCTCGGCAGCTACCTGGAAAAATCACGAGCCGTCGTTGAAATGGAAAGAATTACTGAGATTACAGATACAGAGATTCACTTGATTCCAATTACAGTAGGCCGCAGGAATTATCATAGAATTCTCATTGGTCCCGTGCATGAACCAGAGGAAGCCTTGTACAGGGCGCTCGCCAGACAGGCAGATATAGAAGATGCATGGATTTTACGCAAGGTTCCGGATGAAGCAGTTGCGCAAACAAAATTCCCACTTGCTGAAACCCCCATGGCAGGCCGTGCAGATCCAACACCCACAAAAGACCCGCTACCGGACGCCACCACGAATTCTTTCAGTTTTTCAAGCCCTGGTGAGAGCCATTCCCCATTTTCAGGTTATGTAAAATCCTTCGCTGTGGCCCAGGATGAGATCAGCACTGATTTTCTGGCCCAGAAAACCACCTACCAATTACAGAACAGCGTTCGCCTGATGTGGGAAAAGTTTGGAGACACTACGATATGGCAAATTCATTATGAAATTAGCCCGGTATTTGTATCACGCCAACAGCCAATTGAGGGCTCGACATTTAACATCGTCGGGGACAGCTACCGATTAACGGATATCCAAAGCAGCTTGTCAGATGAAGACAACAAGAACCAGCTATACCAAAATCTGGACAGGCTCAACCTGCAATGGCAGTTTGAACGCGGCGACCTGACCATTGGCAGGCAAGCCATTTCCTTCGGTTCAGCCCGATTTATTAATCCCACGGACATCTTCCTGCCATTTAACGTGCAAACTTTTAACCAGGAATACCGTACAGGAGTAGACGCGATCCGCTATCAATCACCCCTGGGTGAACTCGGCGAATTCGATGTGGGAATCGTATTTGGCAAAGATGCGAAGGCGGAAAACTCCGCTGCTTTCCTACAGCTACGCGGCAATGCAAATGGCATGGATCTGCAATTTGTATTAACGCGCTTTGCAGAACAAACCATGGTCGGGGCGGGAGTACAATCAGCAATCTTTGACTTCGGATTCTGGTTCGAGGGT
>SMVB01369071.1_pt1 | contig 13991 bp, 11 predicted proteins | sample 2456461 | NCBI WGS metagenome assembly SMVB01 (sample SAMN11095934, study PRJNA526329) | marine sediment metagenome | biome: Marine sediment; feature: Surficial sediment; material: Deep marine sediment; isolation source: Hadal surficial sediment | place: Pacific Ocean | collected 2014-05 | depth... | reverse complement strand
TGACAATATCCAGGAATCCATTTTCCAGCTCCAGGGCGAGATGGCATCGCTGGAAGGCGTCATAAAAATCGGCACGTCATTTGATAGTACGCGTGGAAAACTGATCCGCGTTATCAACCTGTTCAAAATAAAGTACCCGAACGTCCGGTTTGAGCTTGTTTTTGATATTGATTTCACCCTTGAAGAAATGCTGCTGTCCAATCAACTGGATATTGGGGTTCTCTTTGTTTTTCGTGAAAAGAAGATCTTAAGTGGTGAGCCTTTGGAAACCAAAAAGTATGGCCTGTACTGCCGCGAGGATTTTTACAAGAAGCACGGTCCTTTCAACCAATACAAAAACCTAATCGGCGTCCCGTTCGTCGAATACACCCGCAATTTTGGTAGTTTTGGTACCTGGATAAAAAAGAATTGTCCCAAGGAAGCAAAGGCGTTTCTGGCCCAACGTCCGGAAATCGTGGTTGAAAATGACAGAGTGATTGAGGAGTTTATTGCCGCAGGATGGTGCATGGGGTTTATCGAAGAATCTCGTTACCTTGCTCAAAAGAAAACGAAACAACTGGTCAAAATATTTCCCCAGGCGCAAGACATCAGTCCGAGCTTAGACTTCGTCACAAAAAAGAAAGACAGTAAACGTTTTATCGAGAGCGAGTTCAAAAAACATCTCTTTGAACATTGGAACGCCGATGAAGGTGTTGGAAATTGATGAATTGTGGGGTCCCCTATCTGCCAACATCGATGAGACATTTACCCCCCCTTATAATTACTGTAGGGCGAGAGGTGAAACTCAATGATAGAACGACCAGAAATTCATCATCCCGATGACAAGAAATTAACGACGCGTGGTAAAAGCCCGGCTAGCTGAGTAGCGCATCTACTAAACCCCAGGACAGTGCGGTGCTGGCGTCGACCCGCCGGTTAGACAACGCCATGAAATTGGTACGTTGGCGACCAATGCGATGGAGAATACTCACGGTACCGCCAGCGCCGGGGATGAGCCCCATGGCGACTTCGGGAAGCTGAAAAAAGGCGTCCGGGTGTGCGCTGATGCGCTGGGCAAAGGCAGGGAGTTCTATGCCGGCTCCGATGCAGGCTCCGTGAACACAAGCGTCGCTGGCGCAGGGTAGCGTGGCCAGCAGCGCACCTGCACTACGGGTCGTCCTTGAAAGGTGCGCAAGCCCTGCATCCTCTACAAAACCAAATTCACTCAGATCGCCACCGGCACCAAAAGAGGCACCCTTGCCGCGCAGGCTGACCCGTTCGATGCTGTGGTCGCTGTGAGCGAGTTGCAACGCTTCGCACAGCAGATCTTTGAGATCGGCATTATAGGCATTGTGTACAGCGGGTCGATTCAGCGTAAGTATAAGGTTTGCACCTTCACGTTCGACTAACAATGGCGGTTCGGTTTGCGTAGGTGATGCCGGTCGTTCGAAGCCACCCAGCCAGCGATTGAAGCCCGAACTTTGTTGCAGGGTTGAGTAGGCGAGGGATTCGGCGAGCAAGCCTTGTTCGATGCTGGAGCTCTGATTATGGCGCACAACCTGTACCAGCGTCGCCGCTGCTGTGGGTTGGGCCTCAATGGCGTCGATGAGTTCTGCAAGCTCGGCTTCGTTTGCAGCCATGGTGTCGACGGCGTGCTGTGCATTTGGTGTGCCGAGGCCTAATACAACGCAAGCGGGTAGAAAGCTCGCTTCTACGAGTGTCGAGTCGTCATCAGTATCCACCACTAGATAGTTGTTGCCGCTGGCCACAGAATAGCCCTCGGCAAGCATGGGGGACGCAGTGATCTGCGCGAATTCTTTTAGCGATATAACCTCGGACATAGGCACCAGTATAACTGCGCAAAGCCAATTGTGGCGGGTGAGGGTGTTTAGCGGTGCGCGCCTATGCTGATTAAGAATGTTGAAGTGGATGGCCGTGTGCTGGATCTGCGTCTGACAACAACTATCGTTGAAATGGGCGAAGGCTTGCTACCTGGCGACGATGCGGTTATCGATGGCCTGGGTTGCGCTGCTTTGCCGGGGCTGCACGACCATCACATACACCTCAATGCTGCGGCCGCGTGGGCGAGTTCAATTTCATGTGATGGGCTTGGACCGGACAGCGCGCTGGATCTGCATGTTTTGTTGCGGGAGGCCTCCGGCACCGATTGGATTAGAGGGGTTGCCTATCATGAGTCCATGGCCGGCGATCTGGATCGCATTGCACTGGATGCGCTTTGCAATGAGCGACCGGTGCGCTTGCAGCACGCCAGCGGCAAACTGTGGATCCTGAATTCTGCTGCTATTGATCGTCTCGCGCTGGAACAGGTCGATGACCAGGCTGGACTCGAACGTGATGCCAAGGGCAAGGTCAGTGGGCGGTTATTTCGCATGGATGATTGGTTGCGCCAACGTTTGCAGCAGCCAACGTTGCCGAATCTGGGCGCACTGTCGTTAGAACTTGCCACTTATGGCATTACCGGCGTCACCGATGCGTCGTACAGTAACTCTGCGCGCACCGCGGAACACTTCTCAAAAGCACAAACCGATGGTGAATTGTTGCAGACGTTGAGGTTGATGGGGGATGAAAGCCTGGTCACCGGGAACCTCAAGATTCTCCTTGATGAGGACAATCTTCCTCATCTGGATGATCTGGTCGCGCGGGTTCGGCGAGCCCATGAGGTGGGCAGGGGGGTTGCCTTTCACTGTGTCAGTCATATCGAGTTGCTGTTTGCGTTGACGGTTCTTGATGAGACCGGAACCTCTGCCAGTGACCGTATCGAGCACGCAGCGGTGGTACGAGATGATGTGCTGGAACGTTTGGTGTATAGCGGTTGCACGGTAGTGACTCAGCCGGGATTTATTCTCCAGCGCGGGGAACGGTTGCGGCGCCAGACCGATGCTGCAGACCTGCCTTATCTGTATCGATATGCGTCGCTGATAGCGGCAGGGGTGCCGGTGGCGGCCAGTTCTGATGCGCCCTACGGGCCAAAAGATCCTTGGGCTATTGTTGCTGCTGCAGCCACCCGACGAACTGAAAATGGGCAGATTCTGGGTGGACCGGAGCGGGTTTCCACGTCTGAAGCGTTACGTGGTTTTCTAAGTAAGCCCGAACAACCCGGTGGTGCTGCACGCAAACTGGAAGTTGGGGTGCTGGCAGATGTGTGCGTATTGGGCTGTCGTCTGGCGGCGGCGCTTGGTGCTCCAGCGACAGTTGCAGTGCAGCATACTATCGCTCACGGGGCATCGATTTATACCAGGGTGCCCAGTACTTCTTCGGTATGTTCGCCTAAATGAGGTGCTCTGGCTGATATGGACCAGGGACTGTTGGGCAGTTTGTACGGTGCTCCGGGATAGCGGAAGGAGCGCCCGAAATCGTCATGGGTCACCTCGACTTGAAAGCCGCGTGCTTTGAAGTGCTCATCTTCGAATGCTTCTTCCGGGCTGTAGATAATGCCGACGGCAAGCCCGGCGTTCTGGCAGCCAATGAAAAATTCCTGCGCCGTTAGGGACATGGCAATCAACTTCAACGCTTCGCGACCTGCCCCGAATATTGCGGTGATGGTGTCATCCTTACCAATTTGGGATAGATCGAATGGACCTTCCCAGTTTGCGCCCATTTCCAGGAACACGGCTTCAGGTAGCTTGGACACCAGGTCGATCTCACGTAACCAGGCCAGCAGTCTGGAGAATTCATGGGGGAATCTCGGTGGCCGCCGGGTCTTTACATAACAAACGTCGGCACAAGGCATCTGCGTTTCGCCGCTGGGTCTCACCGAAGCGTGGCGGCCTGTTTGACGTTGCAATGTCGCTTCGCGTATCAGCCAGGAGTAGCTTGCGGCTTCAGTGGTGACGTTGAGCGCAGCGGTCATGGAGACGTCGATGAATTGCCCCTCGCCGGTCTTGTCGCGGTGCAGTAAGGCGGTGAGAACGGCCAAATAAGTGAAATGGCAGCCGGTGTGGTAGCCCTGATTGCCCCATCCACGAACCGGCGGGAGGCTGTGATCGTCATATCCGCAGCTCCACGGTGGACCACCGGCTGCCATTATGGTGAGATCGGTTGCAGGCAGGTCGCTAGCCGGTTCATTGCGTCCATAAGGTGTCATCGCTGCGTGGATGAGGTCGGGCTTGATGCGGATCAGATCCGCATAGTCCAAACCGAGCTCAGAGAGCCTTTGTATCGGTTCAGATTCGAGCAACACATCTGCGGTGGCGATGAGCGCTCTGAATGCATTTTGTCCAGCAGCTGTTTCCAGGTCTACGATCACGCTGCGTTTACTGGTGTTGTAGTGCCAGAAATACATGCTGCGGTTGGCACCAGGTTCACCGTCCAGAAAAGGCGGGTAATCGCGACTGGCTTCGCCTTGGGGTGGCTCGAGTAAAATAACATCCGCGCCCATGTCGCCCATCAGTTTGCCGGCGAAGGAGATGCGCTCGTGGCCAATCTCGATGACCCGGATGCCGTTGAGGGCGCTCACAATACGCCTTGTTCGCGCAGATCAGCGACTTCATCATGGCTCATGCCCAACAAACTGGTCAGTACATGTTCGTTGTGCTCGCCAAGGCAGGGTGCACCTCGTGACATATGCCAATCGGTTTTGGACAGATGCACCGGAATGCCATCTACACGCACCTCGCCCATCGCGCTGTGCTCGACGGTCGGCCACAGGCCGAAGTTTTCCGTGGTCGGATCCTGCTCAATGCGTTCTTGAGGTTTTTGTACCGCTGCCACCGGGATCGGCAATGCGCGCAGCTTGGTTTGCAGGTCAAATTTGTCAAAACTCGCAGTCCACGCTGCCATGTGTGTGTCCAGTAGATCCTGGTCCGCCAGACGGGTGGCTTCATCATCGAAGGTGGTGGTCCAATCCTGGTTAATGACCCCGGCGAGTTTTTGCCAATCGTCTTGATGACGGCAACTGATGGCGACCCAATTGTCCTCGCCGCTGCATGGATAAATTCCGTGTGGTGCCATCGGTGCATATTGACTGCGGTTGGAGCTTGTCTGCACCGGTTGGCGCATGGCATTGCCATTAACGCTCCAATCGAGGAGTGCGGGGCCATTGAGGGTGAGCGCGGCCTCGGTGCAAGCAAGATCGACCCACTGACCCTCCCCGGTATTTTGACGATGCAGCAGAGCCAGCATGATGGCCATGGCCATGTAATAGCCCCCTGTGTGATCCATGTAGGAATAGCCCCAACCGGCTGGGGGTTGGCCCGGCAGCGTAGAGGAGAATGTCAGTCCAGACACGGCCTGGACGATAGGCCCCCAGGTTTTGTATTGGCTGTAGGGTCCTTCATGGCCAAAGCCGCAGTTGGAGACATAGACGATATCCGCTTTGATGGCCTTGAGTTGCGGATACCCAAACCCCCATCTTTCCAGCACTCCGACCGCAAAGTTTTCCGTCACCGCATCGGATTTTTCGATGATGCGGGTCAGTATTTCTTTACCTTTGTCGGTGCGCAGATTGAGCGTGATGCCGTATTTGTCGGTATTGTGATTATTGAACCCGCCACCGCATTCAAGACCACTCTGGCCTTCTTTGAACGGTTCCATGCCGCGCAGGATGTCCCAGCGCCCCTGACGCACCGGATCTTCTATGCGAATAATTTCCGCGCCGAAGGCAGACAACCATTTGGTCGCTCCGGCACCGGCTAACTGGCCGGTAAAGTCGCAGATTCGAATGCCGTCCAGGGCTTGGGGTGGTGTTGCTGCTGTCATACTTGCCATGCTATTGGTTGAGGAAGGCGACGCGCGGATCGTTAGGGTACATCCACTCATCGCCGATGACTTGCGCGACCCTCAGGTCTTCGGGAATGTTGTCGATGCCGATCATCTTGTCGGCAAACTGGTTCCAATGGTAGATGCGCGCTTCCTGATAGCTTAACGGCACCCCTTTAAATCCGTAGGACTCGACGGACTTTTGGATCCATTCGCCAAATTCCGTGTCTTCGAGGAGCACGGCAGCAAGCTTTTCCCCGTCGTTCTGGGTCCATAAGTCCGGCTTGGGTCCGTCGCCCCAATCTGCGGCCAGGGTCCAGGTCTCAAGACGGCATTTATTGATGCCGTTAGGCCAGAACAACAGGGGTGGAATGGCGTACTGGCTCAACGGGGAAACCCAATTTGGGAATATGCCGTAAGACTGCGTACAAGTCCGGGCAATTTCGCCAGCGGTTTCAATTTCCGGCCATGCGCTGCGTGCAACGGATAAATCAGCAGATCCATCGGCGAGCTTAGGCCGCGGGGCTATCATGCGGCCGTGCCCCTGTGGATAGAGTGTGTTTACGTTACGCCGATCATCGAGTACTGGCGACACGGTCTTGGGATGGATGCTGCGCACGTGATAGACCTCGGTGTTGGCCTCCATGGCGATTTTCCAGTTGCAGTTCAGATCCCAGATATGGCGTGCCGCCAGACGGCAGTTGTCGAATTGAAACTCTTCCCACTCATCGGCCACCGGTCCCAACCATTCCAGTAAGGTGGGAGCGTCATCGTCAAAATTAACGAAGATGAGGTTGCCGAACCGTTCGCAGCGCACGGCAACCAAGCCCCGGCGGGAAAGGTCCAGGTCGCGAAAGTCTTGTGGGTCTCGCACAGCGATCAAGTCGCCGTCGTGGCTATAGGTCCAACCATGATACTTGCAGACCAGGCGAGGTTTCTTGCCGGCTTGATCGGTAACGATGGGCGCGCCGCGATGGCTGCAGGTGTTGAAGAATGCGTTAATGACGCCACCATCCGCGTGCACGATGATGACGGGTTGACCGGCATTCTCCCAGCGGATGTAACAGCCTGGCTCCGGGAGTTCGTCTATATGCGCGGCGAACAGCCAGGATTTACGCCAGATATACTGTTTTTCCAGCTCGAAGAAGCGTAAGTCTGTATAGCGACCCGCGGGTAGGTCGGGCAGGTCGGGAAAGCCTTCCGGGGGTTCAGTCCGTGCCGCCTCATATTCCATGAGACCGCGCAATATATTGACCTCTTGTGGGTTCACCACATATCCCCTGTTCATTTGACCGCGCCCTAATGTAATACGCGGCGGGCCCTCCTACCAGTAAAGGTGCCAGTAAAGGTGCCGGCGCGGTACGCTCGAGTCTTGGTTGGTTTCTTCATTACCGCATGACCATCGGGCATACTCACCGCTCATTGAACTGCCGGGATACTCATGACCACACTAGAATACGAAACCATCAAGATTGATCGAGACGATGCGGTTGACTGGCTCACGTTGAATCGGCCGGAGGCTTTGAACTCGATCAACATGCAAATGGTCACCGAGCTACGCGAGTACTTTCGTGGCCTGTTGGAAAATACGACTACCAGAGTTGTGGTCATGCGTGGTGAAGGGCGGGCCTTCTGCGCTGGCTTGGACATCAAGCAGGCCGGCAACATGGTGGACAGTGCAGGCCACAAGCCGGTTGGTAGTGGCTGGGGTTTTCAAGGCTATCTTGCAGAAGTTTATCTGCTCATGCGACGTTGCCCGCAACCGATTATCAGCCTCGTGCAGGGGCCTGCCTGCGGAGGTGGTTTTGCCTTTGTATTAGCCTCTGACATCCGCATCGCCTCCCAGAATGCACGCATGAATGCGGCGTTCATTCGCATTGGCTTGTCGGCCTGCGATATGGGGACGTCTTACCTGCTGCCGCGACTGGTGGGCACCTCTTTAGCCTCTGAATTAATGCTGACCGGTCGATTCATCAATGCCGATCGCGCCTTGGCGACGGGATTAGTCTCGGAAGTGGTACCAGATGGAGAGTTGCTGGAGGCAGTCAAACCCTATCTGCATGAGATGCTGACAACATCACCAATGGGCCTGCGGCTTACCAAGGAAGGGCTGAACATGGCAGTTGATGCGAACAGTCTGGAAGCGGCCATGGCGATAGAGAACCGTAACCAGATTCTGTGCTCGCAGACGGAGGATGCCAAAGAAGGCATGCAGGCGTTTCTGGAAAAACGGGATCCGGTTTATTCCGGCAAATAGAGGTGAGAAAGATTGGGGTCAGAGTTTCTAATCAGGCAATCCCAACACTCGTTTGGCAATAATATTCAACTGCACCTCATTGGTGCCGCCGTATATTGTCACGGCGCGATCGCGTAACCAGCTGCGGGTCGACTCCAGCTCATCCTCGGTGAATTCACTGCCTGCCCAACCCAGACCGGCGGTCCCCCGCATAGTGGACTTAAGCTGAGACCCTTGTTTAGAAAGCGTCGAGCCGACTAATTTGAAGATTGAGGTTGCCGCACCCGGAGCGCCGCTGGATTTGCTTTCATCCATGACCCTGCGGGTGGTGAGAGCCAGCGCTCGTTCCTGCATGACCTGAGCCAGCACGTCGTCGCGAACGCCGGGTTCTGCGATCTTGCCGTCGGCATCTTCGCCGATATATTGTTTAGCCATGCTGGCGTAGGTGTTGAGTGGCGCGTTCTTTTTCTTGTTGGTGGCTGATGCCTGTCTCGTGCCACCGCTACGCTCGAATTGCAGCAGCCGTTTACCGACGGTCCAGCCTTTGTTCAGTTCACCGACCAGGTCATCGCGTTGTGCAATGGCATCGTCAAAAAACGTTTCGCAAAATGGTGATGAACCCGAAATGAGTTTTATCGGCTTTATCGTCACGCCGGGCTGATTCATAGGCAGTAGCACGAAGCTGATGCCTTCATGTTTTGGCGCGTCAGGGTTCGTTCGCACCAGGGCGAACATCCAGTTGGCATGCTGGGCACCTGAAGTCCATATTTTCTGTCCGTTAATGACAAACTGGTCTCCTTCAAGCACGGCCTTAGTTTGCAGACCCGCCAGGTCGGATCCTGCGCCGGGCTCCGAATAGCCTTGGCACCAGTGGCTTTCGCCAGACACGATTTTGGGAATGTGACGCTGCTTCTGATCATCGGTGCCGAACTCCAACAAGGTGGGGCCGATCATCGCCAGCCCCATGCCGGTAGCGGGCGGCAGCGCTTTGATGCGGACCATTTCTTCACCAAGAACTTGTGCTTCGGGCATGCTCAGACCACCGCCACCAAATTCGGTTGGCCAGGTGGGTGCGGTCCAACCTTTTGCGGCAGCGCGGTCGCGCCACGTGAACGCATCGTCTGTGTGGTAAACCTCGTAAGCGTCTTCAAAGTGGATAACACCCTGGCGCATACTTTGAGGGCAGCTTTGCTCCAGCCAATCTCGGGCTTCTTCTCTGAATGCATCCAGGCTCATGCACAACTCCGCAGGGGAAAACCACTCATTATCCAGCGATTTCGTGAACTTGGCTAGAGAATATCTGCCAGTAGATTGGCGCGCGCCATGAATGCCGTAGTGGCGTTTTCCAATCGCCAGATCTTATGTCGCAGCGCCATGGTTTCGGGTAGGTAGGTGGGTGGATCGCTGGTTAGATTGCGGATGCGGATGCTGCAATCGAGGTGGGTACAAATATAGTTGCCAATAGTTCGACGGCCATCCGACCCGGCGACGATGGTGCTGAATAACGCGGTGCCGCGGCTCCGGTAAACGTGATGACACCATGAACACATGTGGGTGCGTGGCCTGGCGCTGTGGTTGACCATGCGCCGCAGTTTCAGTCCTCGCAGTTCACCCTGCACCGGCATGACCACATAGCCTTGATGGCCGCTGGGATGAATCCAGCCAAAATAGTCAAGGATGCCCCAATCCACATGCTCGAGCTTCGGCAAACCGAGCTCATGTTTGCGCTTGGTGTAAAAGATCTCGTGGAGATCCCGGGCTTGCAAAAGCTGCAGGGTATTGTCCTTGGTAGGAAACGAAGCCAGTTTACCGTGCGCTGAGGGTATTGCCATCGCTGCAGGAACAGGTGAAGGTAGCACTATCTATTGGAATGAATAAAAGAGATTAACAATGAGTGATTTACCAAGCACCGGTTTGCAGCTGCGTTCATTAATAACCAGCGCGGGACAACTGCAATTGTCGCTGGAAGAAACCGATGTGCCGCCACCCGGCGACGATGAAGTGGTCGTGCAAGTGGGTGCGGCACCCATCAATCCTTCTGATCTGGGTTTGTTGTTAGGCATGGCAGATTTGTCGAGCGCCATTCAAGGTGGGACTGCAGAGCGACCAACCATTACCGCGGATATCCCCGCTGGACCGCTGGCGACCCTCGGCGGTCGTCTTGATGAATCCATGCCGGTGGGAAATGAAGGGGGTGGTGTGGTCATAGCGGCCGGGGCCGGTGAGGAAGCGCAGGCCCTGCTGGGTAAAACAGTCGGCGTGTTGGGCGGTGCCATGTACAGTGAGTACCGCACGCTCAATGTGCACCAATGTTTGCAGATGCACGATGGCGTGACAGCGACTGAAGCCGCCTCCTGCTTTGTGAATCCTCTGACGGCGTTAGGTATGGTGGAAACGATGCGCATGGAGGATTATAGCGGCCTGGTGCATACGGCAGCGGCTTCCAATCTGGGTCAGATGTTGCAGAAGATTTGTCTCGCCGACGATGTGCCGTTGGTCAATGTGGTGCGCAAACCAGAGCAGGCCCAGCTTTTGCGGGATATCGGTGCGAGCTACGTATGTGATTCCAGCCAGGATTCATTTACTCAGGATCTGACCGACGCGATCGCCGCCACGGGCGCATATTTAGCATTTGATGCCACCGGTGGTGGTGAGCTTGCCAGCCAGATTCTGACGGCTATGGAAGCTGCTGCGGTTGCCACAGCCTCTGAATACAGCCGCTATGGGTCTACTCAACACAAACAGGTGTATATCTACGGCGGTCTTGATCGCAGCCCAACCCAACTGCGCCGTGCTTTCGGCATGGCCTGGGGCATCGGCGGGTGGCTACTCACGCCGTTTTTGCAGAAAGCAGGTCGGGAAAAAAGCCAGGCGTTAAGGCAACGTGTTGCCGATGAAGTGCGAACCACCTTTGCCAGTAGCTACGCGGGTGAAATATCTCTAGCCGGGGCATTGCAACTGGAAACGTTGCAGATCTATGCACAGCAGGCGACCGGACAAAAGTACCTGATCAATCCAGGCGCGTGATAATTAGAAACAGTACAAGGGGGACAAACATGCGTAATTCTATTCTGGTTGCAGCAATATTTGTACTGGGCGGATGTGGTGCTGAACAAGCCAGCGCACCGGTTGAGGAGGCTGCACCTGTCGTAGAGGCCGCACCCGTAGCCGCGGCCATTACTGCCAACCCGTTACGTAATGCCTATTTCGGCGATACGCACATCCATACCGTGTTGTCGTTTGATGCCTATCTGATGGGTACCCGCCGCACGCCGAATGACGCTTATGAGTTTGCCAAGGGTGCTGCTATTGAGCACGCCTCTGGATTTCAAATGCAGATGAAGAAGCCGTTGGATTTTCTCGCGGTTTCGGATCACGGCTTTTATCTCGGCATGATGCGGGAGTTGGCGAATGAAGAGAGTGATTACGCTAATCACCGGCTGGCGATAACCGTTAGAGGCGCGGTTGACGCCGCCGGTTCCAACGCTGCATTCCAGGCGGTATTAGGCCATCTGCGTGATCGTGATCCGGAACTAGAGGATGACCTGGATGATCGAAGTGTAGCGCGCAGTGCCTGGCAGGAAATTATTGAGGCGGCAGAGCGACATAATGATCCGGGGAACTTCACCGCTTTCATTGCCTACGAGTACACCACTTCAGGTCCTGGTTTTGAGAACCTGCATCGCAATGTCATCTATCGCGGTAGTGATGTTCCCGAGCAGCCATTCACGCGCTTGGACTCGCTCAACCCCGAGGACCTTTGGAACTGGATGGATGCCAATCGCGACGAAGGACGCGAGGCGATCGCCATTCCACACAATTCGAATGGCTCCGATGGTTGGATGTTTGAAAAAACCAAGTTCATGAGTGACGAACCCATAGATGCAGCATACGCTGCACAACGCATGCGTAACGAGCCGTTGGTGGAGAACACCCAGGTGAAGGGTACATCGGATACCCATCCACTGTTGTCTCCTAATGATGAATGGGCTGACTTTGAGATCATGCCGTTGCGAATCGCCAGCCAGCTATCCTCGCGGCCACCCGGCAGCTACGTCCGTGAAGCCTATTTGAACGGCTTGATGATGGAAGCTGAAAGCGGTTTTAACCCGTACAAATTTGGCGTTATTGGCTCCTCGGATACCCACAACGCAGCAGGTTCCTTCGAAGAAGATAACTACTGGAGTAAGACGGGTATGATGGATATTGAGCCCTACTTGCGAGGTTCAGTACCCTTGCCTGGCTCGCCACCTGACGCACCGGAGTACGCTCAAGGCGCATCACAGTATTGGGGCGCGTCTGGTCTTGCCGGTGTGTGGGCCGAGTCGAACACGCGGGATTCTCTGTTCGATGCCTTCCGGCGTAAAGAGACTTTCAGCACCAGTGGGCCGCATATAAAGCTGCGCTTTTTCGCCGGCTATGATTTTGCTGGTGATCTGGCCAGTGCGGAAGATGCGATCGCGCAAGCTTATGCGGGTGGTGTGCCCATGGGTTCGGATCTGCTGCGCGATGCGGATAGAACACCATCCTTCTATGTCTGGGCGAGTCGGGACGTAGACACTCAAAACCTGCAGCGTTTGCAGATCATCAAGGGTTGGATCGAGGATGGTAAACCTGCCGAAGCGGTCATAGATGTCGCCTGTTCGGACGGTCTCGCGGTGGATCCCACTACGCACCGCTGCCCTGACAATGGCGCCCGGGTTGATCTCAGTGATTGCTCCGTTACCCCTGATACCGGTGACGCAGAACTCGTCGCCACCTGGCAGGATCCGGATTTCGATCCGGCTCAACGTGCGTTTTACTATGTTCGTGTGTTGGAGAATCCAAGCTGTCGCTGGTCCACTTATGATGCGATTCGCGCCGGGGTCTCGCCGCGACCGGATATGCATGCAACGTTACAGGACCGGGCCTGGTCGTCACCGATCTGGTTTGTACCTTAGCTCACAAGCCGGAACAAGCCTCTTTGGCGATCTCGTAAGAACGTATGCGCGCCTGGTGGTCGTAAATTTGTGCTACCACGATCAGTTCATCTGCACTCGTAAGATCGATGAAACCCTTAACATCTTCACGCACCTGCTCTGCGGTACCGACCGATGATGCGGAGCTGACTTGGGCTAACACCTGTTGTTGCTGTGCGTTGAGCGTCGCTTCGAAGTTTTCCAGCGGAGCGGGTAGTTGGCCTGGGTTGCCAAAGCGCAGGTTCAAAAAAGCCTGCAGACTGGAGGTGCGCAGGTAGATGGCTTCAGCTTCGGTATCTGCGGCGCAAATGTTGTAACCCAGCAGCACATAGGGCTTGTCCAGTTGCTCTGATGGGTCAAATTCGTTGCGATAAATTTCGATTGCTTGCATCATCGCAGCCGGCGCGAAGTGGGAAGCAAAGGCGAAAGGCAGGCCCAGTACGGCTGCGAGCTGTGCGCCGAACAAGCTGGATCCCAGGATGTATAAGGGGACGTTGGAGCTGTAGCCGGGTACTGCGCTGACCTGTTGCCCGGGTTGGATGTCTTGTAAATATTGTCGTAGTTCAACAACATCCTGGGGAAACTGATTGGGGTCGGAATGCATGGTGCGGCGTAGTGCCTGCGCGGTCACTCCATCGGTGCCCGGTGCGCGGCCCAGGCCGAGATCGATACGCCCGGGGTAGAGGGCTTCCAAGGTGCCAAATTGCTCGGCGACCATGAGCGGTGCGTGATTGGGCAACATGATGCCGCCAGCGCCGACTCGTATGGTGTGGGTGCCTCCGGCGATATGGCCAATAAGAACTGCTGTCGCAGCGCTGGCGATACCCCGCATATTGTGGTGTTCGGCCACCCAATAGCGCAGGTAACCCAACTTTTCGGCGTGTTGTGCAAGGCTTCGAGAATTAGCCAGAGCATCGCTGGCGGTGCCACCTTCGATAATCGGTGACAGGTCAAGAACAGACAGTTCGGTCATATTTTGTGCTGGTTACATCCCCAAACGAACATTGTAGGCTGTAAAGCGGTGATTGGCCTACTTAGTTGGCAGGAGTCAGGTGGAAACAATAGTTGATGACGACGGAGTTTGATCTCAGACAAATTGA
>SMVB01249432.1_pt1 | contig 13991 bp, 14 predicted proteins | sample 2456461 | NCBI WGS metagenome assembly SMVB01 (sample SAMN11095934, study PRJNA526329) | marine sediment metagenome | biome: Marine sediment; feature: Surficial sediment; material: Deep marine sediment; isolation source: Hadal surficial sediment | place: Pacific Ocean | collected 2014-05 | depth... | reverse complement strand
TAATCATATGGAAACCTTAAATTAACATTGGTTTTCGTTATTTGCACTGACCAAAACTTAAAAAGATATTGATGAAACTATATTATATAGTAATTGCTGTATTTCTTTTCTGCACTTTAAATGTTAATTCCCAAGAGGAAGAAAAAGAGCCGAAAGGTAAAATTTCCGGCAAAGTTTATTTTAACTACCATATTGACGGGACCGAAAATGCTGAACAAACAAGTGTTTTTGAACTCACGAGAGTCTACTTTGGATATCGATATAAAATTAACGAAAAATTTACTTCCACTATATTATTTGACGCTGGTAAAAATGAAAGTGGGAGCGACTATACTATTTTTATTAAAAATGCTAAACTAGATTATAAAGCTGAAGATTGGCTGAAGCTTACCGCAGGAATATTTGGCCTGAAACAGTTTAAAGAGCAAGAAACATTTTGGGGCTATAGATACCTTTTCAAATCTTTGGAAGATGAATACAAATTTGGGCCCAGTGCGGATGTTGGTGTTATGGCCGGGATTAAGATCAACGATGAATTGAAAGTGGATGTCATGGCAGTTAACGGAGAGGGCTTTAGAAATTTGCAGGATAGATCGGGTAATAATAGATATGGAATAAATTTGGTTTATCAACCTGTTAGTAATTTGATTTTAAAAGCGTATTACGACACTATGAAAGGGATTGATATTGAAGATGAATCCCAGAATACCATCGTTAGCAATATCGCTTTATTCGCTGGTTATACAATTAAAGACCGATTCAGAATTGCCGCAGAATACAGTTTGATGAAAGATGGTGTCGAATTTAATAAACCATCAAAAAACAAGGACCTTCATGGTTTGTCGTTCTATTCGGTATATAATATAAATGAAAAATGGAGTGTCTTTGGCCGCTATGACGACCTTTCTTCTAACAGATTGCCTGGTGATACGGTGGATTGGAATTTTGCTGAAGACGAGAGTACAATAATTGCTGGATTTGAATTTAAACCGACAAAAGGTGTAAATACATCTGTTAATTATAGATTTACAGACTTTGATGATCCCGAAAATATTGATGAATCTCTTATATTCTTTAACTTAGAGTTTTATTTCTAATGATATGATACAGTGGTATTATTTGCAAAACTAATTCCCTGTATCACGAACGTCTTAAAGCAAAGAAACGTGCTTATAATTTAACAAATCGCGTTAAAACTCATCGTATTTTATATATCAATTAGTAACATTTTAGTAACATTAGAAATTTATATTTGAAGTAGGTTTGTATAGTAACTCACAACATAATAATTATGGATAATATCTACCTTTTAATGCTTGTTGCATTAGCCATATTAGCCGTTGCAGATCTGGTGGTTGGAGTTAGCAACGATGCCGTAAACTTTTTAAATTCGGCTGTGGGTTCCAGGGCTATTTCCTTTAAAACCATCATGATAGTTGCCAGCATAGGGATTGCCGTTGGCGCCATGTCCTCAAGTGGAATGATGGAAGTTGCTCGAAAGGGAATCTTTATTCCGGGAGAATTTCAGTTTGATGAGATCATGATCATCTTTATGGCTGTAATGATCACCGATATCCTACTTTTGGACTTTTTTAATACCCTGGGAATGCCTACTTCTACGACGGTTTCTATCGTATTTGAATTGTTAGGGGCCGCGGTCGTAATTTCGTTGATAAAAATAAGTGAATCCGATACTCAAACATTTTCAGACCTTGCCACCTATATCAACACAGCCAAGGCTACCCAAATAATAGTAGGCATCCTACTCTCCGTAGTCATCGCATTCACGATCGGGGCATTCATTCAATATATATCCCGAATGCTCCTCTCATTTAAATTTGAAGATAAGGCATCATGGGTCGCAGCACTGTTCGGAGGTATTGCGGCTACGGCGATAACTTATTTTATCTTTATTAAGGGTTTAAATGGAACCAGTTTTATTTCCATGGATTTTAAAGAATTTGTTTCTGCTAATACCACAGTAATTGTAGGCATTAGTTTTGTGGTCTGGACAGGAATTTCTGCTTTGATCACGAATGTCTTAAAGATGAGCGTTTACAAGTTTATCATCATTATTGGTACTTTTGCAATAGCCATGGCATTTGCCGGAAATGATCTGGTAAACTTTATTGGGGTGCCTATTGGAGCTTGGCATTCTTACTTAGATTGGCAATCATCCGGCATCGCAGCTGAAATGTATAATATGGCTAAGATGTCTGAACCACAAAAAAGTCCTACTCTTCTATTATTTGCTGCCGGTATTATTATGGTATTGACCTTATGGTTCTCGAAGAAAGCAAAAGGTGTACTTAAAACCTCTATAGACCTTTCGAGCCAGGATTTGGTGAAAGAACGATTTCAACCTAACTTTTTATCAAGAGGGATTGTAAGATTTGCACAAGGCAGTGCCAATATGTTTTCAACTATTATGCCGAAAGCTACCTTGAAAAAAATTGACAAACAATACAAGAAGCCCGTAATCATTTTAGAAAAAGGAGATAAAGCTCCGGCTTTTGATATGGTACGTGCAGCCGTAAATCTGATGGTAGCAAGTATCCTTATCTCTATTGCAACCTCCATGAAACTACCGCTTTCTACAACCTATGTAACTTTTATGGTGGCGATGGGTACTTCCCTGGCAGATAGAGCCTGGGGTAGTGAAAGTGCGGTGTATCGCGTTGCCGGGGTATTAAGCGTTATTGGGGGTTGGTTCTTTACCGCTTTCAGTGCCTTCGCGGCTGCGGGAATCATCGCCTTTTTAATTCATTGGAATGTAAAGGTAATGGTACCGGTGTTGTTGTTATTAGTTGTGTTATTACTCGTGCGAAGTTACCTATCATTTAGAAAGAAGAATGATGAAAATGATAACTATACCGGTTTGAAAAAATCGGAAAGCAGTACGGTACAGGGTATCATTGCGGAAAGTGCCGATCATATTTCGAACGTGATTTCACGAACCAACAAGATCTATACCGACGTGCTTCGAGGTCTTTCAAAACAAAATCTTTCAAAACTTAAGAAGAGCAAGAAAGGTATTGCTAAACTAGATAACGAGATAGAAGAACTAAGAGATAACGTCTTTTATTTCATTAAGAAATTGGATGAAACCAGTGTTCGTGGAAGTAGCTTCTATATCACTATTCTTGCTTACTTAACAGATATAACACAGTCACTTGAGTTTATCTCCAGGAAAAGTTACAAGCATATTAACAACAATCATAAAGCACTGCGTTTTAGTCAAATAAAAGACTTACAAGAAATAGACGATCTGCTTGAATCTCTGCTTGCTGAAATTGAAGAGATTTTCAATAACCGAAAGTTCGATAGAATAAGCTATGTCCTTGACAGAAAGGAAGAGATATTTGCGAAGCTGTCAGAAAAAATTCAAAAGCAGATAAAGCGTACGAGAACCGAAGAAGCGTCGAGTCCAAAGAATACCACGCTTTACTTTAATTTATTGTTGGAAACCAAAGATCTTGTGACCGCGATAATGAATCTGATGGAAGAATATTTCAACAGTTATAAAAAGGAGTAGTTTAGTCTGATATATAAATTGTAAAAGGGGATTGTACAATTGCGCTGAACGGAAGAACAGATCTTTCAGAAGAAACATTAAAAGAGAATGATTTAAGCTGCGAAAGAGCCAACCTATACAAAAACTATTACACCTACTTATACGGCCTGCCTATGAAACTCAAAGATCCGGGCACCTTAGTAAATCCTATAGTTGAACGAAAATCGTTTAAAGGCGAGGAATATCTCCTTCTTAAGATTACCTATGATGAAAGTGTAGGCAGCGATGTATGGTATTTCTATTTTGACCCCGACACCTATGCCATGAAGGTCTATCAATTTTTTAAGGGGGATCCCAACAAGGAAGGGAAGAACACCGGTGAATATATTTTACTCTTGAAAGAATCCACTATATATGATATGAAGATCCCGAAAGTACGGGCCTGGTATTACAATAAGGATGACAAATACCTGGGGACAGATATTCTGAAATAACAAAAGGAAGACGATTCGCCTTCCTTTTATCATCATTAACACTTAAAATTACTCCTGTTATAGGAATTCACTATTTAAGAACCACACATCAGGCAATCATCGTCCTTCTCTGCTTCTTTTGATTGAGCTAACAACTCCCGCAATTCTTCTGCGGTCAACGGGTTATGACTCTCTTCTGAAGTAGTTTCCTCGCCCCCTTCCGCCATGGCAGGAACAGGTTCTTTTTTTGTTTCTTTTTTCAAGGTGAACTTAATGGCATCTACAGCACTCTTGGTCCGTAAGTAGTACATTCCGGTTTTTAAGCCACTCTTCCAAGCGTAGAAATGCATGGAGGTCAATTTAGCCATATTAGCGTTCTCCATAAAGAGGTTCAAGGACTGCGATTGATCGATAAAATAGCCTCTGTGACGAGACATATCGATGATATCTTTCATACTCAATTCCCATACGGTCTTATACAATTCCTTCAGTTCCTTAGGTATCACAGCCACCTCCTGAATCGATCCATTGGCTCGCATTATTTCTTCCTTTAGGTCGTCATTCCAAATACCCAACCCAACCAAATCTTCCAACAGATGTTTATTTACTACAATAAACTCTCCGGAAAGTACACGACGGGTGTAGATATTTGAAGTATATGGCTCAAAGGCTTCATTATTCCCAAGAATTTGTGAGGTTGAAGCTGTCGGCATAGGCGCTACCAAGAGGGAATTACGTACTCCGTGCTTCTTCACATCTTTACGCAATTTGTTCCAATCCCATCTACCACTTAATTCTTCATCCTTTATGTTCCAGAGATTGTGCTGAAATTTTCCTTTCGAGATCGGGGATCCTTTATAACTTTCGTAAGGACCGTCGATTTTAGCTTCTTCCATAGAAGCTGAAACCGCCGCAAAATAAAGGGTTTCAAAAATCTCCTGATTTTGTTTTTTAGCCTCATCGCAGGTAAATGGAAGACGCATCAGAATAAATGTATCCGCAAGGCCTTGTACTCCCAATCCAATCGGCCGATGTCGAAAATTAGAATTTTCGGCCTCTTTCACAGGGTAGTAATTACGATCGATCACCCGGTTCAGGTTTTTGGTCACCCGAACGGTCACTTTGAACAACTCATCGTGATCGAACTCTCCATTCTTCACAAACATAGGGAGGGCTATGGAAGCCAGATTACAAACAGCTACCTCGTCTGCAGAAGTGTATTCTATGATCTCAGTACACAGGTTCGAAGAATGAATGGTTCCCAAATTTTGTTGATTGCTCTTACGGTTAGCGGCATCTTTATAGAGCATATAGGGAGTACCTGTTTCAATTTGAGACTCAAGAATTTTCTCCCAGAGTTCACGCGCTTTTATCGTCTTTCTTCCTTTATCTTCGGCTTCGTATTTCAGGTATAATTTGTCAAACTCTTCTGAATGACGATCAAATAAACCCGGGCATTCGTTTGGACACATCAACGTCCATTCAGCATCGTCTTGTACCCGTTTCATGAACAGATCCGGGATCCACATGGCATAAAATAAATCGCGGGCGCGCATTTCTTCTTTACCGTGGTTCTTTTTCAATTCCAGAAAATCGAAAATATCAGCATGCCATGGTTCTATATAAATGGCAAAACTCCCTTTACGTTTCCCGCCTCCCTGGTCGACGTATCGGGCCGTATCATTGAACACGCGGAGCATAGGTACGATCCCGTTGGAAGTTCCGTTGGTGCCGGCAATATAAGATCCGGTAGCGCGAATCTTATGGATAGACAGTCCTATGCCTCCGGCAGATTGTGAGATCTTAGCCGTTTGTTTTAGGGTATCGTAAATTCCATCGATGCTGTCATCTTTCATACTCAGCAAAAAACAAGAAGACATTTGCGGTTTTGGAGTTCCACTGTTAAACAGGGTTGGTGTAGCATGGGTAAAGAACTTCTTCGACATGAGTTCGTAGGTCTCTTTAGCCGCGACCAGATCGTCCAGGTGAATTCCGATGGATACCCGCATAAGCATATGTTGGGGCCGCTCAACAATTTGCCCATTGAGTTTCAGCAGGTAAGAGCGTTCCAAGGTTTTAAAACCGAAATAATCATATCCGAAGTCACGATTATATATGATAGTGGAGTCGAGTTCGTCGGCATTCTGCTTGATGATCTTATATACTTCGTCGCTCAAAAGTGGCGCTTTTTTTCCGGTACGAGGATTCACATACTCATACAAGTCGGTCATGACGTCGGAAAAAGTCTTTTTAGTGTTTTTATGAAGGTTGGATACCGAAATTCTCGCTGCCAGAAGGGCATAATCCGGATGTGTAACTGTCATCGTTGCAGCGATCTCGGCTGCCAAGGTATCCAATTCACTCGTAGTCACCCCATCGTACAATCCTTCGATCACCCGCATCGCCACTTTTACCGGGTCCACAAGTTCGTTAAGCCCGTAACATAATTTACGAACCCTTGCCGTGATCTTATCGAACATCATAGGTTCTCTGCGGCCGTCTCTTTTAAGTACATTCATTGTTCTTGTTTGGTTGTTAGTTGTATTTATTGCAAAATGCCCTTCGTGCGTAAAGCTATATCGCACACATTCAATAATTGATCAAAATCGGATCGCATGGGGCGAATGCAACGGAAGTCGATCTAAAAATCAGCGTCGAAACTAATTTTGTTCGACTCTTTGTCCTTATTGGTTACTCCGGCTTTTTGATATTCTGAAACGCGCTTCTCAAAGAAATTGGTCTTTCCTTGCAGCGATATCATATCCATAAAGTCGAATGGATTGCCGATATTGTATTCTTTCTCACAGTTCAGTTCAACTAGCAGGCGGTCTGCGATAAATTCCAGGTACTGCGTCATCAATTTTGAGTTCATTCCTATTAAACTTACGGGAAGTGACTCGGTGATAAACTCGCGCTCAATATTTAAGGCATCAACAATAATAGCTCTGATGCGTTTTTTCGGCACCTTATTGACCAGATGATGATTGTGCAGGTGTACTGCAAAGTCGCAGTGTACACCTTCATCCCTGGAGATCAGTTCATTTGAAAAGGTCAAACCGGGCATAAGGCCACGTTTCTTCATCCAGAAAATAGAACAGAAAGCGCCTGAAAAGAAGATCCCTTCCACAGCAGCAAAAGCGATCAGGCGTTCTGCGAAGCTCGGACTGTCTATCCATTTTAGTGCCCAGTCGGCTTTCATTTTAATCGCTGGAAAGTTATCGATGGCATTAAAAAGCAGGTCTTTTTCTTTATCATCCTTTACGTACGTATCGATAAGTAGTGAATAGGTTTCACTATGAATGTTCTCCATCATAATTTGGAATCCATAGAAAAACTTAGCTTCACTATACTGAACTTCATTTACAAAATTCTCTGCCAAATTCTCGTTTACGATCCCGTCACTCGCAGCGAAGAAAGCCAAAATATGTTTGATGAAATAGCGCTCATCATCGTTTAGTTTCGTATTCCAGTCGGTCAGATCCTGATGAAGATCGATCTCTTCTGCGGTCCAAAAACTCGCTTCCGATTTTTTATACCACTCCCAAATATCGTGATGTTGAATGGGGAAAATTACGAATCTGCCTTTGTTTTTAGCTAATATGGGTTCTACTGCGTTCATTGTCCTTCGTTTTAGATTTTTTGAATTATTACATGTTACTAGGGACTAACAAATATGAAAAAAATAGCGAGGCTTTTTTGATAAACTGCATCAAGGTTTTCAACAAAGTTTTCAACACGTACGTATTATCATTGTTATTATCGTATTGTTAAAAAAATAGGTTATATTATTGATTATAAAGCTTTTATATATTTACCGCCAAGGTTATTAACAATTGCAACAATTGCCGTTGAAAACCTCAGCGGTCTTCCATTCCACGGTGGTTAGACGGTGTTTTGACATCCGTTTCCCACTCAAATTTTTCAACAAATTGCAAGTGTGATTTTTGTAAAATTTTCTTCTGAAAAAAGCAAATTTCGGTAAAAACAGTTCAGAAATAATTCAGAATAAAAAATCCGCCATCAAAAAAGATGAAGGCGGATCCCATAAAATCACATTATATATTTCTATCCTCCCAGATCATCCAGATCCAGATCTTCAATAGCATCCCAGGTCTCTTCAATATCCATATTGGTGCCATTGGCTTTAAGGTAAAAACGGTTGTCATGGAAAAATTGAATCTCACTATTATTATTTCTCTTTCGGTATTCTTCTATAGCTTTCATACCATTTTTTTTGACACTGCGTCGCGACCTGTACTCATCCTCTTCTTCGAAATCCTGGGTAAACATAATACGCATTCCGGCAGTAGCAGCAGCGCCCATTTCACCCGCGCCGTCCATCACTTCGATCCTAAATTTCTTGCTTTTGTCTTCGTTGGTGTAGGTGCCTTCTATCATGGCGATCTGCAAATGCGAACCCTGTCCGGCCTTATAGCCTGTGCGTTTCATTCCGTTGATCTCATCCGGCAACCAAGCTTTTAATTCCTCATTGGTAAGCGGTTCTAGTTTTTGTAATTCCATAATGTCCTCTTGCATTTTATTTAGTTCCTTGAACGCCTTATTGGTGTTGGACACATTCTGTTTGGCTTCTTTTATTTTTTTTGAAACCGGGTTCTCACATGCGATGAGAGCCGCCATGGTAAAAATTCCTATGATAAATTTCCTCATGATAAAATATTTGGTGTTAGTAATAGATAAGCTAAGATAATGGTTCTTAAATAGCTATGGATCACCCAAATGGGTTATTTCTTCAATAAAATATATTTTATATGATCAGGATGTTATAAGCCAAGACAAAAGGATGTCGTTGGAGAATTGTATAATAACTGCGGCCATTGAATTTTGATGAGTAAAATTTTTTACAATCGCTCCGCTACCTTCTCCAATTCAGTATACCAATCATTACCAAATTTTCTAATAAGGGCGTCCTTTACAAATTTATATACAGGGACTTTGAGAGTCGCCCCTAGCGTACAGACATCATCACAAATAGGCCATTTGTGATAATTGACCGCCGCAAATTCACTAAAGTCTTGCACGCGTACCGGATATAAGTGACAAGAAATGGGTTTCCTAAAATCCACTTGCCCGGCATTAAAGGCATCTTCAATGCCACAGCTGGACGTTCCATTTTCGGTAAAATTCACATAGGCACACTCTTTACCATTGACGAGCGGAGTTTCGAGTTCTCCGAGGTCGCTCACAACATGAGTGCCCCGGACCTCGATAGCTTTGATTCCTTCCGGGCGAAGGAATGGTTTTACTTTGGGATAGATCTTTTTTAGATGTTGATTTCGGTTTCGGTAACCGGTGCCTGCTTCCCCCGCAACGCAGCACTCGCCTTTACATGCCCCGAGATTGCAGACGAATTCCTTCTCAAGGATATCTTCTGAAACTATCGTTTTACCCAACTGAAACATGGGGGCAAAGATAGAGCGATTGAGGCATTCCTTTCGAAGAAAACATTAAATAATTATTATTTATAAATGAGTAAAATACTGTTTTGATTGACTAATTTCGCTACGTAAAACTTACATCGATAAGTTTTAAATCAATCCGCATGAAAATTTTTATCTACATATTAATGGTCATTGGTCTTGGCCTTATTGTTTTTAATGCTACCAAACTTGACCTCGAGAAACCCTTTATAGGCGATAGTGCTGTAGCCGCCATCGGAATTTTAGCCGCGGCATGTTCTGTTTTACTAATGATCACCTTAAAGGTTGCTTTGAACGTAAGGCGGAAGAAAAAGTAGAGTTGTTGGTTGTTGGTTGTTGGTTAAACGTTGTGAAAATTCCCCGTCCATACAACGAGTGTCAATATTTTAGTTTGGACCGTTGCTCTCTTCCAACTCAAAAACCTTTTGTATCATGCGATCTCCCTCATTGAGAAAATATTTATAGGCGTTAGGTCCAAATAGCTGTTGCGCGATATTGGCCTTTAATGCCAGGTTCAATTCCCAGGTATAACCACTAATATCAATATGTGCTTCTTCCAGGTGGGAATAAGAAATAAAATCTTCTGTTAAGGCTTCATCTACTTCATAATCATCGGAAAATTCTTTAAAGGTCATTCCATTGAATTCCTCCCTGTTAGCCTCGAGGAATTCAAAGACAAAATAACTCATGTATCCGTTTCGGGTTATATATTCCAGGGTTTCATTCTCTATGCTGGTGTCCTTCGGAACAAAAACATCGGGAATAATTCCGCCCCCACCGTAGACAATTTTACCTTTTGGAGTGACGAATTTCAAAGAATCGGATACTTTTATATTATCGGCACTGATCATTTCACCATTCCGATAACGGTTTTCATAATCGCTATAATAACTTCCGTTACCATTTCCGTAAGGTCGTTGAATGGAACGGCCGGTGGGTGTGTAATAACGCGCAATGGTCAATCGAACGGCGCTGCCGTCACCCAAAGCCATTTCTCGTTGCACCAATCCTTTGCCAAAAGATCGTCGTCCAATAATAATTCCTTTATCATTATCTTGTAATGCTCCTGCCACTATCTCGCTCGCAGACGCCGAATTCTCATTGATCAGCACGTAGAGTTTCCCATTTTCAAATTCGCCTCTTTTAGTTGCATACGTCCTGTTCTCCTCTCCGTTCTTATTTCGGGTAATGAGCACTAATTTGCCATCTTCCAGAAACTCGTCGACTATTCTTTCAGCTGCTGAAATATATCCCCCGGGGTTATCCCGCAGGTCGAGGACCAATGTTTTGAAATCCTCATCCGCCAATTTTCTCAACGCCTTGCGAAATTCACTATAGGTTGTTTCCGAAAAACGGCTCACTTTTATATAGCCTATTTCATCCGTTAATTTATAGGAGGCATCTACACTTACGAGAGGAACACGTTTTCTTTTTAAGGTGAATTTCAGCAGATCTTTTTCTCCTTTACGGTATACAATTAGTTTTATCTTTGAATTGATCTCACCCTTGAGATATTTCGAGATACTATCCTTGTCGATGCCTTCTCCAAAGAGTTTTTGCCCATCTGCGTACAATATTCGATCACCTCCCCGGATACCCGCTTTGGCGGCAGGGCCCCCTTCAATGGCACGGATCACGGCTATGGAATCGTTATAGGGATAAAAACTCACGCCAATACCAACAAAATTTCCACGCATATCATCGGCATTTTCCTCATATTGATCTGCCGGAATGTATACAGAGTGCGGATCGAGATTTTCCAGGATATTACTTACCGTCACATCCACAATACTATCGGTATTGACCTCATCCACATACTCATAATCTATATAGTCGATCAAACGATTGAGTTTATCTTTTTTGGAATTGGTAGCGAATATCTTTTCGTTCCCATCGCTAAAGTTGAGTTTTGAACCCAAATAAATACCGACAGCAATTGCCACTCCCAAAATTAAAGGCAGGTATTTTTTTGTGTTTCCCATTTAGTTTAAATCTTCTATATGCGTTATATCAACGCCAGCTTTTCGTAAAAATTTCACTCCCGAATTGTCTTTGTACCCCTGATGATACACCAATCGTGAAATTCTGGCTTGATGGATCAGCTTACTACACTCCCGGCAAGGGGACATAGTGATATATAATGTTGCTCCATTACAGGATTGTGTGGACGAAGCTACCTTCGAAATAGCGTTGGCTTCGGCGTGCAATACGTACCATTTGGTATATCCTTCTTCATCTTCACAAATATTTTCAAACCCTGTTGGGGTGCCATTGTAACCATCGCTAATGATCATTTTGTCTTTTACGATCAACGCTCCTATTTGCCTGCGTTCGCAATAGGATAATTTGCTCCACTCCAGAGCCATGCGTAAGTAGGCGACATCATATTGCAATTGTTTGTTTTTCGTCATACAGTCAAGTGAGTAAGCGAATTTACTGGTAACTTACGCCCTGACAAAAGATGCAGGTGTTAAATGTTTCGCAAAGTTAAGCGGCTAATCCTAAAAAGGCCAGTTTTCGATCACCATTGGGATGGTCATACCAATAACTATCGAAGAAACCACCATAATCCAATCTCTTTGCTTGAATCGAATAAAAAACTGGCTAACAGAAACCAAAATAAGCACTATAAACACGACTATGATTTGTGCGGTCTCGATGCCTAGTGCAAATTCCAACAGGGGCATCAATTCTTGTTCGTCATTAATTTGATTAAAATAGCGTCCAAAACCAAAGCCATGGATAATTCCGAAGAACAAAGCCGCAAAAAAGAGGGGTCCTGTTTTTTCTTCGGAACGTGACCTTCTGGTTCTGAATATATTATACCCGGCAGTGGTCAAAATAGTAATGGGAATCAAAAACTCTATCCAGGTTGGAGAAACATTTGCCACTCCGTAGTTACTCAAAAACAATGAAGTTGTGTGACCTACCGTAAATATGGTCACCAAAAACAACAATCGCTTCCAGGAGGAGAATGTGTAAGCCGTGCAAAGCACTAAGATAAAAAGTAAATGGTCATAGCCCGCCCAGTCAAGGACATGATTTAAACCTAGCTTAATGTATAACCAGAAGTCTGACATTGGGTTTTTGGGGATCTTATGGTTTTTGTAAAGGTAGGAAAACCCTTCAAAACTACGTATATTTAACTAAAATTCATGCAATTAGGCATGAAACTACACTTCCCTCTGTGTTTAGGTGGGTATTGAAGATTGGAAAGGCCGTTCAGAATTATATAAAAGAATAATCAATGATGGGAAAATCAAGTTTTTCTATAGACACATAATATCATCTAATGCGGCAACTTATCTTTTAGCAGACCGTATAAATAAGTGCCTATAATAGCCGCGGCAACAACAACTAAGATAGGTAAATATCCTGCCCCTAGCAAAGTGAACATAGGCCCCGGGCAAGCTCCTACCAATACCCATCCTAATCCAAAAATAATCCCGCCAAACATATAGTTGCGAAAGCCCTTCTTCTTGGGTGAAAAGATGATTTTTTCACCGTAAAATGATCTAATGTTCATTCGTTTAATGAATTGAATAATAATAATCCCCAAACCCACGGCAGAACCTATGATCCCATACATATGGAAAGATCTGAATTGGAACATTTCGTAGATACGAAACCAAGAGGCCGCCTCAGATTTGAATAAAACAATTCCGAAGAAAACACCTATACATAAATAAACTATACCTCTCATATTCTAAAAAATTAGGGGGAATAAAAAATTGATCATAATTAAACCACCTATAAAAAAACCTGTTACCGCGATCAATGAAGGAATTTGCAGGTCACTCAATCCTGAGATCGCATGACCGGAAGTACATCCTCCGGCATATCTTGTTCCGAAGCCAACTAACAAACCCCCAACGATCAAAATCGCCAGGCTTTTTATATCGGTAAGTGAATTGTTATCAAATAATTCGGTAGGTAAATAAGCATCGCCCGCGCTTGCAAAACCAAGTGAATTCAAATCTTTTATGGTATTGACGTTTATTGCCACCGCAGTATTATCAGACAAATAATGGGAGCCAATAAATCCCCCAATAACGGTTCCAATTACCACTATTAGATTCCACCGTTGTGCTTTCCAGTCGAACTTAAAAAATTCAACTTTCTTCCCTGCACCACAGATGGCACACATCGTACGAAGGTTTGCAGACATCCCGAAATTTTTACCCACCATAATAAGTAGAAACATGACTGCTGCTATCATTGGTCCACCTAGATACCAGGGCCAAGGTTCGAAGATCCAATTCATAGATTTAATTTTATACAAAAGAACAGGATTATACAATCCATGTCTTTAACCATTGTTACATAAATGTACTCAACTTTGGAAAGAATCTCGCGCATCGATGATCACTGCCATGCCATCATTAGCAACTAATTCACACCATTCTATTGGATTTACATTTCTCATTTTCAATTTGAATATCCTTCATTTTCCATTAATTCTTCTTATTAACTTCATGTAGAAGGGTAGACATTATTGGTTGTTGGAACTTCAGCCGCCTTCAATGCCTTAAATCCGCCGTCAATATTTATAAGATTGTGGATCCC
>SMVB01357907.1_pt1 | contig 13996 bp, 5 predicted proteins | sample 2456461 | NCBI WGS metagenome assembly SMVB01 (sample SAMN11095934, study PRJNA526329) | marine sediment metagenome | biome: Marine sediment; feature: Surficial sediment; material: Deep marine sediment; isolation source: Hadal surficial sediment | place: Pacific Ocean | collected 2014-05 | depth 0-1... | reverse complement strand
CGAAAGTCGTGCGACATGGCCGGTACGTTACGTTCCAACTGGCCGAGGTGGCAGTATCGAGGGACCTATTCCGGAAAATTCTGAGCCTGATCGATGATCTACGGCGAAGACCCGCTCCGGCGTAGGCCGGGAAAATCGACGGCCAGGTGAAAACGACAGGAGGGGTCTGCCTGAATGGCGGACATACTGGGAAAATAGCCGTCCAAACGAGGACCGATCTCCAGAATCAGGCCATCGGATGGCTGCAAAGGGGATACAGTTCCGTTGGCGGTGGGACAGTGGTGCGATTTCCACTCAGTTGGATGTCATCTGGGGAATGTCGGTTGAAATTCAACCTTGATGTCAAATGCCCTATAGCGATGCCCCCGACTGTGCTGTTTAGGCAGGTCTATTTTGACCTTGGAAGCCTATCAGATACCTACCCGTGGAGAGAAAAGTGGACGACCCAACCACCCCGAACACTATTGGAGATGTCATCCGCCACTGGGCGGAAAACAAGCCGGATGCGCCCGCTTTCATATCGGAGAAAAAGGCGCCTTTATCATACCAAAGGCTAGCTGAAACGATCGAAAATTTCCGGGGCGCTTTGAATGCCTCCGGCTTCGGGCGTGGTGATCGCATCGCTATCGTTCATCCTGGCGGCGAGGAATTAGCGATTATGCTTCTTAGCGTCCTCTCCGGCGCGACGGCCATTCCGTTGAATCCGAACTACACCGCAGCGGAATTTGTGACGCAGTTCAAAACCCGAAGAGCCGATTGCGTGATTATCTCGTCGGAAACCGACTCGCCGGCACGGAAAGCAGCATTGGAACTCGCGCTTCCGGTCCTCGACCTGGCTATTGCCAAGAATGCCTGTACGGGACAGATAAATTTGCGGACCGAACTCACGGGTATTCCGCACGGCCCCGGCGCCGCGGAGCCACATGATGTCGCTCTGGTAATGGCGACCTCGGGAACAACGTCAGGGGGCAAGATCGTACCGTTACGGCAACAACGAACCGTCCTCAACGCCACAACAATGGTGAAGCTGTACGAGCTGACGCCACGGGATCGATGTCTGTTTTTACGGCCACTCTATTATTCGGGCGCGATCAACAATCTGATGGCGACATGCCTCTCGGGAGGCAGTGTCGCATTCCTGCCGGAGTTCGATTCAACAAAATTTTTTCGCGATCTCGTATCCCTGGAGCCGACCTGGTTTGCAGCGAGCCCAACTTTTTTTTACGCCATATTGGCTGGCGCGCCAGCAAATAGAGAGAACATATCACGCGCCCGATTGCGGTTTGTTTCCGCCAACTCGGCGCGCCTGGATTTGCAAACCCAGAACCAATTCGAAGAACTCTTCGGCGTTCCGGTACAGGTAAGTTATTCGAGTATGGAAGCCGGCAAAATTGCCGGCAATCCCCAGCCCCCCGGTGTCTGCAAGCCCGGAACCGTGGGACCGGTCTGCGGCCCTGAAACAAGAATTATGGATGAGAGTGGGAATCTGTTGTCGCCGGGATGTCCCGGCGAGGTCATGGTGCGGGGCGAACAGGTATTCGAGGGTTACGAAAACGATCCGGCCGCCAATGAGGCGGCATTTATAAATGGTTGGTTCCACACAGGTGATGAAGGTTTCTTCGACGAAGACGGGTATCTCGTCCTCACGGGCCGTATAAAGGAAATGATCAACCGAGGAGGAGAGAAAGTGTCGCCTTTGGAAGTCGATAGCGCGCTACTCGAACACCCAAAAATCGCCGATGCCGCATCATTTGCCATTCCGCATCCTACACTTGGCGAAATCGTCGGCGCCGCGGTTATTCCGGTGAACAGCGAGATACCGACGGATCGAGAGCTCACGCGTTTTCTGGCCGATCGCTTGGCCCTGTTCAAGATTCCCCGTGCCTTTTTAGTTGTCGAGGAAATTCCGAGGGGCCCGACAGGAAAAATTCTGCGCAAAAGATTGTCGGAACAATTCTCTGCCTCTCGCTGAAGTCTCCGGCTGAGATCTGCACTGTGGAGAAAAGTTGGCCGACTTAAACGACCCGGGTGACTACTTTACGCGACAGAAATTCGAATGATTGATCCTTATGCTGTGAACGGCTCCCACCACCGGCATCTACACACGCATCCCTGGCTGATCAAACTCCCGGAGCCCCGCATCAACAGGCCAGACACAAGACCGCACCTGTTCCAGTCGTTATGACGTCAAATAGCCCTTGCAACGCGGGAGCCATCCACACAGTGCGTCGGAATAGCCTCAAGAAACAGATTTTAGCTTTAACCGCGATCTTGTTCCGTTTGATCATAGATTGGCGGCCATTGCCATATGGATATCGTGTGATTTACGCCCTTCGCCGCGATTGCTCCGATATAGCCCGGTAATCCGATTAGCGCGTATATCGAAAATTCGTCGACATGCGTGGGCGCGTCCATACATGACAGGAGGCGCGGTTCTTTCCCTGGCGATAGGGTGACGCTGAAATTGCCGAGATGGGCCGATATTCCAACTCCAAGCGCCTTGATATATGACTCTTTGCGGGTCCATCCATCGAGAAACGCGCGGTTTTGGGCCTGCGGATCAACAAGCCGCAACGCGGCAAGCTCTGTTTTGGAAAAATACGCTCGCGCCATCCCCACAGGGTCGTTGATCGGGCGTTGTTGCTCGATGTCAATTCCGATCGCCCCGCAATTTGCAATGGCGCACAGGAAGATTTCGCCGGAATGCGTTACGTTGAACGCGACGCTGTTGCCACGCCGGTCGAACACTTCGCGATTATCGCCGAGAAAAGGTTTTCCATGCGCACCGTAGCGAAAAATTATCTCGCGCGCAGATGTTCCGATATATGCCGACAGGATTCGGCGAAGCGAAGCGCGGCCCAGGATGAAACGGTCCCGGTCCCCGGGGAATTTGAATTCGCGCGCTCGCGCTTGCTCATCTTTCGAAAGCAGTTCAAGCTCCCCCTGAAGCCCGCCTGGCGGGGCGCTCAGCTCGACGCACCAGACATGAATATCCCGCCAACCGCATTCAAGCCGTTGGCCGATCGAGCCATCGTTGAACCGGTCCGGCGTCGCATGCGGCATTTGTGGGCCGTTATTTACCGATCCCATTCAATCGATCCAGATCCATGGAAATGGACTTCGCCAGGGTAGAGACATTTGGCGTCCGCATCATTGTCTCGTGATCTCCCGGGGTCCCTTTGAGTATCAAACCCCGGGACAGAAGCCGGTCCCAGCCGAATGCGACACCCCTTTTCCTGTTCCCATCCTCGCAGTAATACATGACTGCTTCCCCAGGAATAGGAGATGGGCGAAAGCTTTCGACGGCATGCTGATGAGCGGCGCCGATCGACGCCGCGCCGGTTGGGGGACGATTGGCAAGCTGGGATCGGATGAACCGGTAGCCTTTCGCCGCGATCCGCGCCAAGCCATCGGCCGAAGCGAGCCGGGCGATCTCGCGACGAACTCTATCGCGAAGACGCGCCACCGGCGCCGCCGTGTCGAGCAACGCGAAATACTCGATCTCTTCTCCCCCGGCAATCAACTGGCGGACCGTCTCGAATGCGAAGAGACCAGCGGCGCAATAACCGATAATCCGGTAGGGTCCGTGTTCCTGAATTTTTTGAAGGCTGGAGACGCAATGCCGCGCGATATCCTTGACATCGGAATGCGCGGCGACCGAACCGTCCAGGCCCACGGCCTGAAGACCGAATACCGGTTGGTCGTCGGGCAATAGCTCACAGAGCTCCGCATAGTCACTGAGTATGCCGCCGGGGACGTGGATGCAGAACAAAGGCCGACGGTCTCCACCAGCCTTGATCGGAACTGGGCGGGACCAAAGATCGCTGCTGTCGGTTTCGGTCAGACGTAGGGCGAGGTCTTCGACGGTTCCCTCGCCGTACCACAGAATTTGGAGCGGAAGTTTTTTCCCAAATATGGTTTCGATTTCCGTCATCATTTGCGCGGCCATCAAGGAATGGCCGCCCACGTCGAAGAAATTCTGGGTGACGCCGATATCCGTTGTGCCCAGCAAATCATGCCAAATTCTAATGATCTGAATTTCGACCGGGTTACGCGGTCTCATAATTCCCGTCATGCCGCCACGGTCGCCGATGGGTTCGGTTGGGAGTGCGCCACGGTCGATTTTGCCATTGGAATTCAACGGCAATGAATCGAGCGTGGAAAACCCTCCGGGAACCATGTGTTCCGGCAACTTATGCCGAATGAAGGAACGAAGGGCTTCCAGGTCAAGGCCGCCCCCTTCCAAGGGAACGATAAAGGCATGGAGGCGCTCGGGTTCGCGTGCGTTGGGAACGGGGATTACGGCGGACTGCACTATGGCGGAATGAAGTTGCAGGACGTGTTCTACCTCGCCGAGCTCGATCCGGAATCCGCGCAACTTGATCTGACCATCCCGGCGTCCGAGAAAAACCAGCGCGCCGTCGGACTCATAACGGACGAAATCACCGGTTTTATACATGCGGGCGCCGGGCGTATCGCTGAACGGGTCGGCAACGAAGGAATCGGCGGTGAGCACGGGTTCGTTTACATATCCGCGCGCGAGGCCGTCGCCCGCAAGGTAGAGCTCGCCGGCAACGCCAACGGGCACCGCACGTAGTCGGTCATCAAGGACATAGGCCTTCGTATTGTCGATCGGCCGGCCAATGGGAATTGCGCGCTCGATTTCGGGCTCGATCGCGGTCGAACAGGTCGCAATGACGGTGAATTCCGTCGGACCATAGGCATTGATAAACTCAAATCCAAGATTACGGGGAGGGCGTGACCGCAACTGCTCTCCCGCCGTAAGAAGGTAACGAAGCTTGGCCGCCCCCGGTTCATATGTCTTGACGACCATTTCCGCCATTGCGGTCGGCAACCAAGCGATGTCGATCGAATTGTCGCGCCAGAAATCAATGATGCTCTGCGCGGAGAGACGTGTGTCGTCGTCGACGATAAAGAGGCTGGCGCCGGTGCCGAGATAGGGAAACACTTCCCAAAGCGCCACGTCGAATGAGGGAGACGCAATGACCGAGGCGCGATCATTATGCGCCACCCCGAAGGCACCGTTATGCCAATGACAAAGATTCAGCAACGAGTGATGTTCGACCTGAACCCCTTTCGGCGCGCCGGTGGAACCTGACGTAAAAAGGATATATGCGAGATTTTCGCCACTCAATTCGATATTCGGGCGAGTGTCCGGCATTCTCTCAATCTTGCCGCGGTCGCGATCGACGTTAATGAGCCGCGCACCCGACCCATCCAGCCGGGATTCGTCGTTCTCCCGGCAGATAACCAGCCTGGCTCCCGATTTGCCGATTATGGTCCTGAGTCGTTCCGCCGGGTCCTCGGGGTTCATTGCAACGAACGCGCCCCCCGCTTTGTGGATGGCGAGCATGGCTGTCACCCATTCGATCGAACGCGGCAGGCAGATGCCGACCGCGACTTCCGGCCCGACCTCTACCGAACGCAGATAGTGGGCGAGCTGGTTCGCCGCGCAATCCAATTCGCCGTATGTCAACCGGTCGTTGCCTGAAACTATGGCCTCGGCCAAAGGCGAATGACCCGCCTGGGCCTCAAAAAGCATGTGAGCGCAGGGCGGTCCTGAAATGGATCGTGACGTTTCGTTCCAATCGCGGAGCACCATCTTTCGTTCGTCGCCCGCGAGCAACGGCAGATCGCCGAGGCGCCGTTCCGGGTCGTCCGCGATCGCCGTTAGCAGCTCTTCGAATCGCAAGGCCATGCGGGTGACGGTTTCGGCCTCAAACAGATCGGTGTTGTAATCGAAGGCATACGAAAATCTGTTCTTTGTCTCAAAGACGTGGACTTGAAGGTCATATTTGACGGTGCCGATGTGGAGCCGCACGTTCTGAACGTCCAGTCCGGTCAGATCGGGTTTGGAATTTTCGGGCCCAAAAATGAAGGCGACATTGTGGAACGGAATGCGGCCGGGCTCGCGTGCGGGCTGCAGGATCTCGACAAGTTCATCCAGCATAACGTCCTGGTTCGCATATGCCATTGACGCAGTATCGCGGACACGTGCGAGAAGCTCGGAAAAGGTCGGATTGCCCGACAGATTCGTCCGCAAGAGAAGCGTGTTGAGAAAAAATCCGAGGAGATTCTCCATGTCGCGATGGTTCCGACCGCTGATGGGAGAACCGATGACGATATCGTCCTGATTGGTTTGCTGAAACATGAATAGATTGAATGCCGCGAGCATGGTCATGAACGGGGTCGCATTGTGCGATTGTCCAATGGCTATGATTCTGTCGTATAGCTGCCGCGGGCAGTGATGCAGAATTCGCCCGCCCACGTCCGATGATTTCCCCGCAGGAGGATTATCAAAGGGCAGTGACAACATCGGTGGCGCGGCGGCCATCTGACTGCACCAGTAAGCGACCTGTTCCTTGTGTTGTCGTGATTTTATCCGTTCGATCGCCCAGTGGGCATAATCGGGATATTGGATGGGAAGGACCGGAAGGTCGGGCGTTTCGCCAACCAGGATGGCGTTATAAATCGTTTCGATCTCGCGAACGAAGATGGTCAATGATGCAAGATCCGTCACGATATGGTGCATGCCAATTGCCAACAGGTGATGTTCCGCGTCCAACCGGTAAAGGGTCGCGCGAACGAGCGGACCCGTCAGCAAATCGAATGGCGTGCGTGCTTCGTCCTGGATACGAAGCATTGCGGCATCCTCCGTGCTCATACCCGGCGTTTCTGGGATATCGCGATACGCAAGCGGCCATGATTTCTGCGCGCGTATAGTGCGGAAAGGTTTCCCGCCCTTTATCTCGAACGCCGAACGGAGAACCTCATGGCGCGCAAGGATAGCATCCAGGGCCCGCGAGAGGGCCACGCGATCGATGTTTCCAATAAGCCGGAAACAGCGAAGGATGTTGTATGCGGTTTTTTCCGGTTCGAGTTGTTCAAGCAACCAAAGCCGACGCTCCGCCGGGGCGAGAAACTTGCGTGAACCAGATTTCTGTTTAGGGATCGGCCCTTTGATCGAATTTCCGGTTTCCGCTCCTTTCTCCCCGGCTTGTCGCTTCCTTGCGGCCACAATAAATTCGGCGATTGCCGCCACGGTGAGCATTTCGGAAATAAATTGCCGCAGCTCGAGTTCGACGTCGAAGATTTCGTTGACCGTACGCACGAGCTCCGCCGCTCTCAAGGAATCCCCGCCGAGCATGAAAAAATTGCCGTCGGGGTCTATTTCATGGTCGAGCTGCAAGACCGACGCAAAGATTCCCGATATCGCTTTCTCCAACGGGGTCTTGGTCCTTTTGTCATGGGGTTTCGCCGTTTCCTCGGCGCTAAACGCGCAATCTTGCGCGACTTGGGAACGATCGGTTTTACCGGTCGCACCAAGCGGAAACTGGTCGAAAAAGGAGATGCGCTTCGGCACTTTGAAATCCGCCAGTTCGGCGCGAACCATGTCCTGGAGTTCATGTTCCGTCGCGGTGAGGCCCGGCAACAGCACCACCGCGGCGGCGACTTCCTCGCCCATGCTTGGATGTTGAATGCCGAATACGCACGCCTCTTTGACAGCAGCGTGGCGCCTGATTACGTCTTCTACCTCGAGGGGGCCGATTTTTTCGCCTCCCCGGTTGATCAAATTATTGACGCGTCCGGTAATCGTCAGATACCCGTCCGCGTCGAAATAACCTACATCGCCGGTGCGGAACCATCCGTTAACGAAAGCCGATTCAGTGGCCTCCGGGTCATTGAGGTATCCGCTAAATATGCTGTCGCCCTGCACAACGATTTCGCCCGTTTCACCTTGTTCGAGTATGCTCCCGTCGTCGCTCAGGATGGCGACTTCCTTGAAAAACGGGATGCCGGCGGCTCCGGGTTTTCGGTGGCCCGGCGGCAACGGGTTCGCGGCGATAGTGTGGCATTCGGTCATTCCGTACCGTTCGACAACGGGCACGCTGAATACTTCTTCCAGTCCCTGCATTACCAAGGGGTCGAGCCGGCCGGAACCGGATCTGATAAAGCGTAACCGGGAACGCGCCGCAATCTCGCGATAGTTGGAGGCGCCTTCCAGGATCGCCCGGTGAAACGTGTATCCGGCGGAATACCATGTCGGCGAATAGGCATCGAGCGCCTCATAAAATGCGCTCACCTCGAAATTCGGTAGGCAGACGACGGAGCCTCCGGTCACGATGGGTGTCAGCAAGGACGAATTCAGCCCGTGACCATGGAATATCGGCATGAAGTGCAGCCCGCGGTCTTCCGGACCGAGCCCATACCATTCACCCATCTCCACGCCGTAATTGATCAAGTTGTGTATTTTATGCAGGACGAGCTTTTGTTTGCCCGTTGTGCCGGAGGTTGGCACGATCAGGGTGATGTCATCTGGCTGGCTCCAGTCCGGGTCTCGGCAAACGCCGGGTTGCCGACCGGTCAGCGTAAAGCATCCGGCAGGCGCATTCCGGTCAATGGTCAACTCAATAACAGGCAGGCTTGCCGCCGCCGCGGCTTGCCGAATTATCGGCCCGGCGTCGGATGGAACGACGATCGCGCGTGGCTTTAGAGCGTCGAGATACCGGCTGAATTCATCCAAAGTGTAAGCGGGATTGAGCGGAACGTAGGTCGCGCAGGCGGCGACCCCGAGGTAACAGACGGCGCTATCCGGTCCGTTCGGTAGGGCGGCGGCGATCCGGTCGCCCCGGCCGATGCCGAGCGCGTTCAGTTGGCTTTTAATTTCCGCGATGCGGTCCGCGAGCCCGGCGAAAGTAAGCCCGGTTCTGTCAGGGGCAAGAATGGCCTTGGTCTGGCCCTGTGATTTGGCGTGCTCAAGCAGGACTGATCGAAGGTTCTTCTTCGAAGTGGAATTCAAGGAATTGCTATCGTAACTATTGATCAAATTCATCGAGAATGCGGATATAAAGGTGATTAGGAAAGCGCGTGAATTATTCATATAATACCGAAATTCCTATAAGAAGACATTTAAATCCCTTGATCACGGTCGAAATCGATTGGACCGCGACCGGTCCGGATTGAAACCTTTTTTTATAAGTTGTTGGTTAACGGTCTCACCAAATGGACGAAGATATTCAGGATGTTGGACGGCGCGTTGCCAAGGGCGCGGGGTGGACCGTGTTTATGCGGTTTTCTGTGCGCGCTATCGGCCTGGTGAGCACGCTAATTCTCGCCCGGCTTCTGGTTCCCGGCGATTTTGGTCTTGTCGCGCTCGCAACGATGCTAGCCGGCATTCTTTCTATGGTCAGCGGTTTCAATTTTAGCGTATTCTTGATAAGGGAACCGAATCTGGATCGCAGTCATTACGATACTGCCTGGACGCTGGCGGTGCTACGAGGGCTGATCATCTCCATTCTTCTGGCGGTGGGAGCGTCATTTACCGCCGACTTCTTCGATGAGCCGCGCCTTCGAAACATCATATACGCGCTTTCAGCAGCAACCGCGGTCGGGTGTTTTGCCAATGTCGGAATTATCGACTTCCAGAAATCGATGAATTTCCGAAAGGATTTCCAGTTTTTCGTGTCGGCACGTATCGTTTCCTTCCTGGTAACGGTGAGCCTGGCCATTATTCTGCGTAATTACTGGGCGCTGGTTTGCGGAATTCTGAGCGGCAGGCTCGTGCGGTTCCTTCTGAGTTATTGGATGCATCCGTTTCGGCCCAGGCCTTCACTGGCGCGGGCGGGAGAAATACTGCATTTTTCAAAGTGGATGCTCGCCAACAATATTCTTGGCGTTGCGAATAATCGGTCCGACACGTTCGTGATCGGGAAGTTCCTGGATGCCGCGACCCTTGGGCTTTATTCGGTTGCCCATGAAATCGCGACCCTCGCCTCGGCGGAAATCTTAGCGCCAATTCACCGCGCATTGCTACCAGGGCTGTCCACTCTCACCGGCGATCCGCGGGCCATGCGCCGGGCATTCATCAACAGTCAAGCCGTGATCATCCTGATTGCCATGCCGGCCACTGCCGGTATTGCGTTGGTCGCTGATCCGCTGGTCCGGGTAGCGCTCGGAGAAAAATGGACGGCGGCAATACCGTTGATTCAGATTCTGGCGATTGTCGGCGTTATGCGCGTGTGCTCCGCTAGCACGTCATCTTTTATCCTCGCGACCGGCCGACCACAATTATTGACCATAATGGCCGGTTCCGGCGCCGTGATAAGTATTCTTTCGCTTCTCTGGGCGACGGCAAATTGGGGAGTCATCGGCGCGGCATGGGCCGTCAGCGCAACCGCGATGTTCCAACTCGGGCTGACCTATTTCATTCTCCTGCGTGCCTACCGGATAACGCCCAGGGAAATACTATCTAGCGTTTGGCGACCGACGGCCGGGTGCGTAATGATGTCTGCTGCGGTCACGGCTATCTTCTGGCTATGGCCCCATTCCGACACTGCCACGGTTCTATTTCTACTGTTAAAGTTGCTGCTAGCGTCTGCGGTGGGCGCGTCTTTCTATGTGGCTGTTATTTTATTCCTGTGGAAGGTGTCGGGAGCGCCCAACGGAGCAGAAATAAGCATTCTCAAAGTATTAAAAAAAGATTCTCAGGAGCGCGCAGTTACACCAATGTACCCTAACCAGCGTTGACGAGTATCTCAGCGAAAACTTTTATCGATAAACTTTTCCTTTTGATGTTTTGGGCGCCTCCCACTGCGGGCAACCAACTGACACATCACCAAATCAAACGATCGAGAAACGCCTATCTTGCAATTCGATGGCGAATAAGCTCACTCCGCAAAAAGCCGCCCGGTGACGTCGATTAACGGCCCCGCGCCGCCTTGATTTCAACCGCGATACTGGCAACCGTTGCACCTTCGCCGAAGACGATGTCTACTGGCAGCGCCACACCAAAGACGTCCTCTACTTCCTTGAGAAGGCGTGCGGCCTGGAGTGAATCGCCGCCCATAAGAACGAAATTGTCATCATCGCCAATTCCGTCGAGTTGCAGAATCTCACACCAAAGCGTGGCAAGCGCTGTCATAAGGGCAGTCCGCTTAGGTGTGGCCGTCTCGGGCATGGGCCGCGATGATTGCGGCGGTGGCACTTTGACTAATCCGAGGTGTTCCGCAGCCTTTAATCGCTGAAGCTTGCCGCCGGGCCCACGCGGAATCTCCTCGCATTTTATAATCAGATTGGGAACTTTGTATTGGGCAAGATGGGCTCGGATGTGTTTTCGCAAGCCCGTTTCATCGAATTCCGACCCGTCGCGTGGCGCCACCGCAGCACCGACTACATGACCCAATGTACGGTGTGGGATCGGAAAGCAGATACAGTCTCCGACGTTTTCGTGCAGTGCCAATACGGTTTCGACCTCGTTGGGAGAGACCTTCTGTCCGCCGCAGTTTATGATCTCGCTGATCCGGCCGCTGATGATGAGATACCCGTCTTCATCAAACCGGCCAAGATCGCCCGTCCGGTACCAACCATCGACGAGAACTGAAGCGGTCGCTTCATCGTCATCTTCATAGCCCGCGAACACGTTGGGGCCACGGACGGCAATTTCACCCTGCGCCTCAAGAGGAAGCGCGCAACCGTCGTTGTCAAGGACCACTACCTCGTTGTCGAAGGAAACGCCGCTAGTGCCGGGTTTGCGCGCTGCGGGTGGCGGTGGATTTCGGCAGATGAGGCCCGATTCACAGCCGCCGTACCGCTCGAGGCAAATCACGCCGAAGGTCGCTTCCAGCTTGTTCATCAGGTCAGGGGACAGGCTGTAAGATGCTGAACGTATAAGGCGTAGGCGGGAACGTTCGATAGTTTCCCGATAGAAGGGCGCACGCTCCAGCAGTGCTTCGTGATAGACCGGGCCCCCGGTGTACCAGGTGACGCCGGTATCTCTTATGTCGCGATAGAACGCGTCGGCGTCGAAGTCCTCGGGCACGACCACACCGCCCCCGGCGGCTATCGAAGCCATCAAACCCGCGTTCAACGCGCCGTGCAGGTGTGCCGGACGAAAATTAAGACAACGGTCATCTGCCGTCAGACCGAGGGCCGCCATCTCGCAGGCGCCCCGGCGGGTAACGAGCGCGTGGCTAAGCGGGACCGCTTTCGGCATCGAAGTGGTGCCGGACGTCAATTGGATCATTGCGATATCGGCGCTTTCCGGCAAGCCCGATCGGGCAGTTGGCGGAGCCGTGCCGCCAGTCAGATCGAACAATCCAACCGCATCACTTTTTCTCCGGCAAAGCTGAAAGACCGTGCGAACGAGATCCCGTGTTACCGTTTCGGCCACGGCCAGTCCCTCCGAGACGATGGCTGCATCAGCCTTGGTTTGCAACAGCGCGACCGTTAGTTCATCAGAAGTCGATTTTGGATTCAATGGAATGACCGTCGCGGCATTGGCGACACAGAGATAGGCGACCAGCGCTTCAGGTCGGGAACCAATGATCAGCGCCACGCGGTCGCCGCGGCCAATGCCCCAGCCGTTGAGTGTGGTCCGAACAGCCTTGATCTCTTGGGCTAGCCTAAGATAACTCAGCGGCGCACGCCCATGGCTCATTATTACAGGGACATCAGGAGTTCGCTCTGCGTGGGCGTCGATCACGTCACTGATCGTCTGGTTGAGCGCGATCGGACCTAGCATATTTTTTTGATCTCCACGCAACGTTTATTTCAGCTCAGGTAAGCTCGCAAAATCTTTGCCACTCGATGCCGGATAAGGGGACTTTGCAAAAAGCTCGTTCGGCGGCATCGATTCACTACCCTGCGCCGTCTTAATTTCGATCGCCATACCGGCGACCGTTACACCAATCGTTGAGAATATAACCCATTGTTTAGTAGGATATTTATTGGAGCAAGCCTACTTCGACATAGTTATCAAAAACATAACCAGGTAACTACCACCTCAGTGTCTGGCGCGAAGTAACTCAGGCATTAAAAGACAAACAGGATGCTGCTGACAATCAAGAAGAACCAGCCATCTAACCGCTACCTCAAACCAACCCCAAAAATCCAGCCCCAGAGTTCTCCAACTTTGTCATTGCCGACCGCGCCAAATCCCTGGTCAGCGACATGTACTTCACCAAAATGGTCTCAACGTGGGTCATCGAGTGACCAGTGATGGCGGCAATCTCGGCATTGGAACACCCTGCCTCAGCTAACATTGTCACCGCCGTGCCCCGCAAATCGTGGAAGTGCAGGTCCTTGATGCCAGCGGTCTTGGAAGCATCCCGCCAGCGGTTGCGGAACCAGTCTGATGTCCATGGTAAGCCGGTGGGTGAGCCCAACCGTCTGTCACTGTTTGCTTGTTTCAGCGAGGTACGAAGATCACAGCGTCCCGGAGGGACACGCCGTATCGATATTGACCCGAGTTGAAGCACCTAAACGCCGTTAACCTAATGTCCGCTTATGACCCAAAGCAGACATAAGCGCCCTCCCAAAGCTGGTCCCCATATGACGGTACGAATATCGAAAATGAAGCCGCGCTAGGCAAGTTTCAATTCAGGGGGCTTGGGTCTTACTTAGCTGAGATCTTTACACCAAGGATTTCCGCGAGCTTGTGCCGTTGTACCTTGCCTGCCACACTCTTGGGAATATCGTCCGCGAAGACAATCCGCTTCGGTATTTTGAATCCTGACAGTCGTTTCACTAGATAGGCTTGCAGGTCCATGGCGCTCAGTACCGAGTTGGTTTCAAGAACCACCACCGCCGCCACTTCCTCGCCAAGCGTCGGATGAGCAACAGGGAAGGTTGCCGCTTCCTTCACCGCAGGGTGCGTTATCAGCAACGCGTCAACCTCTGCCGGGCTGACCTTCTCGCCACCCCGGTTGATCATTTCCTTGATGCGCCCGGTGATGGTGAGATAGCCGTCCGAATCGAAAAATCCCTCGTCACCGGTACGGTACCAGCCGTTGGTGAAGGCCGCCGCATTGGCGTCGTCATTGTTTTCATAGCCGTCGAAGACGTGGGCGCCGCGCACGACAATTTCGCCTCTGTCCGGACTGGCGAGAATCGCGCCGCTCTGATCCATGATCGCCACCTCGCCGTCGACCACAACACCAACCGTGCCACGCTTACGCAGGCTTGGTGGCCGAGGATT
>SMVB01173567.1_pt1 | contig 13997 bp, 10 predicted proteins | sample 2456461 | NCBI WGS metagenome assembly SMVB01 (sample SAMN11095934, study PRJNA526329) | marine sediment metagenome | biome: Marine sediment; feature: Surficial sediment; material: Deep marine sediment; isolation source: Hadal surficial sediment | place: Pacific Ocean | collected 2014-05 | depth... | reverse complement strand
GGCGATCGCCCACCTGCTGTTCATCTGTCTGACCGAGATCACGATCTGGGTCGCGTTCGTGCTCGTCTACGATCGGTACGGCTGGGTCGCGGCGTTCGCGGTACTGGTGATCGGTGAGCAGCTCGAGCACAGCATGGAGCTCGGTCTGATCGCCCGGCGACCGATGCGTGAGTACATCTTGTCTCTCAACGCCCTGAGCATCACGTTGCTGGAGTCCGTCGGCGGGATCGCCTGGCTGTGGTTGTGGCGGCATGGCCAGCCGCAGCTGGGCGGCGCCATCTTCTTGGTCGGCCTGACCATCGAGCACGTGGTGGAGGGCCAGAGCATCAAGACGAACCTCGAGGAGCCGTTCAAAGAGCGACAAGCCGAAAACGAAGCGGCGGAGAGGGACAAGGACGAGCGCAACGGCGAAGCCGATGGTGCGGACGCCAGCCAGACTGACACGGGGAGCGCAGGAGAATGACAATGCACCGATACCGTATTTGTGCCGCGGTGGTCGTCGCCGCCCTCGCGCTTGGCTGCGTCGCGTTGCCCGAGACGCAGCTCCCCGAGGACGAGGGGCGCACCCTGGTTGCTTTGGATCAGCAGTGGAACGGCTACCAACGCGAGCTGTACTACCACCAAACGCAGGGCTCGGTGCTGTTGCCCTACAGGTGGCTGATGGCCCTCGAGCAGCCGGAGCTCAAGTTCTTCGGCGAGGTCGGGATGTTTCTCGATGAGGACTACATCACCCGATTCGGCTTCTTGCCGGGCCGCCCGATCCCGGCGACCCCCGGCGACACCTCGGGCTTCGAGAGCCCGCCGGTAGACTGCACGCCGAGCGACGAGCCGAACCACATCGACTACAACTGTGGCCTGCCGGTCGGTTTCTCGCGCACCAAGGTTCCGCTGATGCGGGGGATCTTCGAGCAGGATAGCGTCGGCCTGACGTGCGCCGCTTGTCACACGACAGAGCTTCACTTCGAGGACAAGGCGATTCGTATCGACGGCGCCACGTCGCTGATTGATCCCACCAGCTTCAAGACGGCGCTCGGCGGCGCCATGTTTCTGACACAGAACCTGCCGTTTCGTTTCAACCGCTTCGCCGATCGGGTTCTCGGCGAGGAAGCGTCAGACGCGGACCGTGACGCGCTGCGCACAAGGGTTGACGCGTTCATGACGGCCAACACAGCGGAGGCGCGCGCCGACAGCGACAACGACCTATACGCCGACTACCCGGGCGGCTTCGGCCGCACCGACGCGCTGGCGCGCATCGCCAACATGGCGCTCGGCACCGAGATGAAGAGCGAGGGCAACCTTGTCGTCGGCGATGCGCCGGTGAAGTTCCCGGCGATCTGGGACGCTCCCTATTTCGATTGGGCCCAGTACAACGGCTCCATCGAGCAGTCGATGACACGCAACATCGGCGAGGCCCTGGGCGTGAAAGCTCGAGTCGACTACATGCCGGGCGGCGAAGATTGGGCGGGCGAGGGGACGTACAGGCTCGAGACGAGCGTCGACGTCGCCGGCCTGTTCGCCCTCGAGACGCTCTTGCGCGGCAAAGGAGACGACTACTTCAACGGTTTGAGCTCCCCCATCTGGCCGGAGCACTACCTGGGCCAGATCGAATGGCCAAAGGCTGATCGAGGCGCTGCTCTGTACGAACAGAGGTGCGCGGTGTGCCACCTGGCGCCGACCGCCGACCTGGTCGACCCGAACCCGGAGAACCCCGCGTGGATATCGCCCAAGGACGACACGCTGCCGCCCCGCACGCCCGACGGGGGGAGAGCGTTCGGCCGCGGTGGCCCGTGGATCTCCAACAACGATCCCCGCATGCTCTCGGATCTGGTGCCGGGGCCGTACGCAAAAGAGGAGTGGTTTCTTTCCCTCCAGAACGTGAACATCGGGACGATCCGGACCGACCCGGGTGAGGCCGAGAACTTCGCCAAGAACATCGTCGACACCGGACAGATCCTCCTGCCCTGGATCCCGAGGTTCGCGATCGGCGAGGCCGGCAATATGGTCCTGAACAAGGGGTTCCCGCAGCGGATCATTCCCGCCGGCGTCGCGCTGCAGATGGTGACCATCAAGATCGCCGACGACTACTATGACCGTGCCGACGCGCTGCACACCGACGGAAGCCAGGAGGAATTGGAGGCGTTCTACGCCACGATGGCGTGGAATCTCCTAAGCGGCACCGACGCCGATGTTCCCCCCGCCGCGGGCCAGCCCAGGACCCCCGACGCTCGGCTCTTCCGGGAGGACGGCACGATCGACCGCGAACGATGGAACGGTTACCGGCCTCCCGGCGCCGTGATAGACCCCGTGTACTCGGCCCGGCCGCTCAACGGCATCTGGGCGACGCCGCCTTATCTGCACAATGGCTCGGTGCCGAGTGTATACAAGCTCCTGTCGCCACGCGACGAGCGGCCGGACGTCTTCTACACGGGCAGTCGCGAGTACGACCCGCGAAATCTCGGCTACCGGACGGAGCGCATGCGCGGCGCCTTCAAGTTCGATACCCGCGTCACCGGAAACTCGAACGATGGCCATCGTTTCGAGGAGGGTGCTCCCGGCGACGGGATCATCGGAGGCGAGCTTTCCGAGGACGAGCGCCTCGCCATCATCGAGTTCCTCAAGTCGCTTTGCCCGCCCGGAAAGCGGACCGACCACCTGGCTCCGGATGGTCCGCGGCTGTGCGTTTCGATCCGCACCGTCGATGGCGGGTAGGGGGCGGCCATGTTGACGAGCTTCCGAGGTATCGGCAGCGAAACGGGCGGCGTCGTCTTGATCGTGCTCGGGGGCGCCGGACTCTTTCTCGAGCCGGCGAGCGTGGCCCGCCTCATCACGCTTCTGGTGGTCTATTTCGGGATCCGTGACCTCGTCACTCCCTATGACGGCCGATCTCCGAGCATTCTGATCCTGGTTGTCGGGGTCTGGTCGTTGATCAGCGCCTACGAGATCTTCGGATTCGACTTCCTGAACTCGTGGCCGCTACTGGTAGTCCTGGTCGGGCTGTCGTTGATTTTCGATGGCATCGTCGACGGCAGCCGCGTCGACTCGCCTCAAGCGGAGGGGAAGTAGCCGTGGCCGCCGACACGAGACCGCTGGTTCCGACCAAGCTCATACTCGGTGTACTGACGTTGATGGCCGGGTCCCTTCTGCTCGCCGACAGCATCGGCATGCTGCGTGCCGGTTCGGCGTGGACGATGTGGCCTCTGGCGGTGATCGTCCTCGGCCTGGTCGTCAGATTGCAGCCGGGCACCGCCAATCAAGTGACCGGTATCATCCTGCTGGTCGGCGGTTTCTGGCTGCTTTTCAACGAGCTCGGCGTCTGGACATATTTACTTGTTGACGCCTGGCCGCTGATTTTGATCTCGTTCGGCGCCTGGATGCTCTATCGCACCGACCAGATACGGCAGATCGCCGGCGGCAAGGAAGGCTACGATCGGCCGATCACCGGCGCCGAGAACGTCGGAGCGTTCGCCTTCCTGGCGCAGATCGACCGCAAGACCGCTGGCCAACGGCTTCGAACGGGCGAAATGAGCGCGGTGCTGGGCGATTGCTCGTTCGATTTCACCGACGCGGGGAGGGGCGCCGGCCCGATCGTCGTGGATGCCTTCGCCTTGATCGGTCGCATTCGCATCATCGTCCCCGACGACTGGGTCGTGCACCAGCGTGTGCTGACGTTGCTCGGACGAGCCTCGGACACGCGAGACGCCGCCGCCGATGGGGAGATGGCATCCGGCGATGGCGTCGATGCGCCGGTCGATCTTCTCGTCCGAGGAACGGCCATTCTCGGTGGCGTCGAGGTGGTGCCGACCGAGTAGCCGTCCAGGGGGCGAGGGGGTGCCGGCCGAGGAGCCGTCGGCGGGGCGATCGGGGTCAGCCGTCGTACCGTAGCGCCTCCATCGGATCGATCCTGATGGCGCGTCGCGCCGGCACCCAGATCGCCACCAGAGCGACGAACAGAAACAACAGCGTCGCCATGATCAAAGTCGTCGGGTCGGTGGGCTCGATCTCGTAGAGCATCGATTCCAGCAGCCGGGTCAGAGCCAGGGAGCCGGCGATGCCGACGATCAACCCGGCCACCGCAAGCGCCATCCCCTGACCGACGACCCGTCGAAGGATCTCACCGGCCTGGGCGCCGAGGGCGCGCCGAATTGCGGTCTCCCGAAGGCCCTGCTGCACCGAGTACGACAACAGACCGTAGATTCCTACCGCCGCCAGCGCCACCGCGAGGCCGGCGAAGGCCGAGACGAGAGCCGCGTAAAAGCGCGGTTCGGCCACCGAGTCGGCGATTTGGTCGCGCATCGTGGCGGCGCGGAACAGCGGAACCTCGGGGTCGATCTGGACCATCCGGGAGCGAACCTCCGGAAGTATCGTGAGCGGTGCGGGTGTCGTTCGGATCAGGAAAGTGGAAGACCGGAACAGGCCCGGGATGAGGCGCGCCGGAGCCTGGGTCAACGGCAGGAAGACCTCGGGCGAAGAGCTGGGGTTGACCCCGGCGGTGCGGACATCGGCGACGATCCCGATGACCTCCAGCTCCTGGCCGCCCATGAACGGGAACGAGCGCCCAACCGGTTCTTCGTCCGGAAAGATCGCCTGCGCCGCCGATTCGTTCACCACCGCCACCGGGATTCCACCGGCACGGTCCTCGCGGGTGAAGAATCGACCCTCCACGAGGCCCATGCGCATGGTATCGAAATAGCTCGTCTCGACCACCCGAATTCCGAAGACCGTTGGCGGCACGTCGGGTCGCTCGGGGTCGTTGGAGATCGCCATGCCGATGCGGACGTTGGCCTCCCGGGTGGGCGGAACGCTGGAGAGCGTGACCCCCTCGACCCCGGGGATCCCCTCGAGCGCGGCGATGGATTCGTCGAAGAAGTTGCGGTATGCGTCGGCGGTGGCGTACCGGGTTTGCGGCATCTGCAGGCTGACGCTCAAGATGTTCTCCGGGTCGTAGCCAGGATCGACCGAGGCCAGCCGCACGAAGCTCGACACCAGGAGCCCTGCACCGACCAGCAAGATGACCGAGAGCGCCACCTCGACGGTGACCAGCACCTTGCGGAACACGTCGCCACCGAGTGTGCGGGTGGCGCCGTCGCTCGACCCCTCCTGTTTCAAGGCGCGGGTCAGGTCGAGGGCCGCGGCGCCGCGCGCCGGCATGAGGCTGAACAGGATCCCGGTGAGCATCGACACGGCGGCGGTGAAGCCGAGCGCCCAGGCGTCGAGGGTGGCGTTCTGCAGGCGGGGAATGAAGTCCGCACCGATCGAACGCAGAAATCCGAGTCCGACCGCGGTCAGTGCGAGCCCCAGCGCGCCGCCGATCCCGGCCAGCACCACGCCTTCGACCAGCAGAAGACGGACGAGCTGCAGCTTTCCGGCGCCGAGCGCCGAACGTAGGGCCGTTTCCTTGCTGCGGCCGGCGGAGCGCGCCAACACCAGGTTGGCAACATTGGCGCAGGCGATCAGCAGCACGAAGCCGACGGCGCCCATCAACAGGGTCAACGATGAGCGGACCGGTCCGACGAGCTCGTCTTGCAGCACGATGAGCTCGACGTAGGCGTCGTCGTCGGGACCCCTCTCGGCGCGCATGCCGCGCAACGTCGCGGTCCCTTCCTCAGCGGCGGGACCGAGCTGCATGCCGTCCGCGAGGCGTCCGACCATCTGGCTCCAGAGCTCGATATGGGCTTCGGGCCCCGGACCGCCTCCGGCGTCCGATCCGCCACGGTCGCCACCGCCACCCGGTCCGCCTCGCCGTACCTCGCGTTCTTCTCGAATCTGCAGAGAAGCCTGTTGTTCCAGCAACCCGTCTCCCCCGGCACCCAGGGGCTGGATGATCATCGGTACCCAGTATTCGATGCTCGGGTCCGGAAAGTCGAACGCCGGGGGCATGATGCCGACGACGGTGCGGGAGCGGTCGTCGAGCTGGAGCTGTTGGCCGACCAGATCGGGATCGCCGCCGAAATAGCGCTGCCAGGCACGGCTCGACAGCAGGATGACGTTGTCGTCGCCCGGCGTTTCTTCTTCGTCGGTGAACGTCCGTCCCTGGGCGGCGTCGACGCCGAGCAGGCGGAAGAGTGCGGGCGAGACCGCCGACCCGGTGAGACGAATGGGCTCGTCTCTTCCGGTCATGGTGGCGGCCTGCTCCGAGTACATCGCGATGTCGGAGAAAGCACGGCCGTTCTCCCGCCAGGCGAGGAACAGCCGTTGCGACGCCATGCTGCCGGCACGCTCCATCTGCATCTCCGGATCGGTCTCGGCGATCTGAACGATGCGGTCGGGATCGTGATAGGGGAGCGGCTGGAGGAGGACGCCGTTGACGACGCTGAAGATCGTCGTGTTGGCGCCGATACCGAGGCCGAGGGTCAGGATGACGACCGCCGCGAAAGCGGGGGACTTGGTGAGGCCGCGAACGGCGAAACGCAGATCTTGCAGCAAGGTGCCCACGATTACCTCCGGAATGGATGACTTCGAGTGTCGGGAACGAACGGGGTGGCGGGGACCGTTGACGGCGATGCTGAACACGTCGGCGAAACAGCGCAGCGTCGCCCGCAGCCGTCCCTCGGTCCGCAGGCGGAGGCGGAACAACTCCTCGACGTCACCCTCGACCGCCTCCCGGAATGAATCGGCACAGACCCGCCGCAGCAGCCAGCGGGCCAGCTGCGGCGGTTCGGCCGGTCGGCCGAGCGGCCGATTCGACCGGTAGGAGGCCGTGTTGCGGCTCAAGGCTTGTCCTCCACCAGACCCCACATCTCCTCGCGGTCGGCGCGCATGGCCTTCAGGGCCTCCACGCCGGCATCGGTGATCTTGAAAAATCGCTTGCGGCGTCCACCACGCTCGTGGGTGGCACCGCCGACCCGGGATTTCAGGTGACGCTTGCGCTCCAGCCGATCGAGCGCCGCGTAGACGGCGCCGATGGTGGCGCCGCGCCCGATCGATTCCTCGAGCCGTTGCTGGATCGTCACCCCGTCGGCGTCCCTACCCAGCCCGTACGCGGCCAGAAGCACGATCTCCTCGAATTCGCCGAGCCGTTCGCCTTTCATGGAATGTCCTCTTGGTCGGGCATGCGGAATTGCCCTCCATGACGTGGACGCGCGAGCCTCCGAAAAAGTCTATTTATTCTACATACACGAATGAAGAAATAATCGAGGGCGGGTGAGAAGGACCGGCAAGGGGCTGACCGGACCTGCCGAAGAGCTCCCCGGAGCGTTGCTAGACGTCGTGTTCCAAGGCGCCGAGGTTGGTGACTTCGGGGGCGTGGTTCTCGGCGCGCAGGAACTTCATTAGATCGTCGGCGCTGATCGCCGTCGTCATCGAGTTGTCCAGCGGATGGAAGTTGACTCGCTCGAAGTCCAGCAAGCCGAGATCGACCACCACCTGTACCGCCCGCTGCTTGTCGTTGATCACCGCGAACGGCGTCACCGCGCCGGCAATCACGCCGAGGCATCGAGTCAGGCGATCGGTGCTGCTGAACGAGAAGCGCCCGGCGCCGAGGTGGCGGGCCAGGGCTTTGAGGTCGATGAGCCGGTCCTCCAGGCTGACCACCAGCCACATGGCGCCCTTCTTGTTGCGCAGGAAGAGGTTCTTCGTGTGGGCCCCGGTGAGCTCGCCGCGCAACGACTTGGCCTCCTCGACCGTGAAGATGGGGTCGTGGTGGATCGTGTCGTGGGCGATCTCGAGCTCATCGAGGCGACGAAACAGATCGTCGGGTGTTGCGGCGCGGTTGCCGTCGTCGAGTAGTAGTCGCGTGTCGCTCATGTCGTCGCTCTCCCGGTGATTATTCCATCCGGCGGCGGCCGGCACGGCCCGATCGGCGGATCGCCCCGGATGCGGCATCCCGGGGAGACTTGCTTTGGCGGGTTCCAACGGCGAGGCTACCCGGATGAGCGAAGCAATAGCCTCTCGATTTCGATCCGATATCACGGTGGCGTCGGAGGACGTCTTCTCGATTCTCGAGGCCGACATCCTGGTGGACGGGTTTCACCTTGTCGTCGACCTCGAGAAGTCGCACGGCTCGTACATGGTCGATGTGCTGCAGGGCAAAGAGTACCTCGACTGCTACACATATTTTGCCTCGCTGCCGATCGGACACAACCACCCGAAGATGGGCGACGATGGCTTCCGCGCCGCGCTCATGCGCGCGGCGTCGAGCAACCCGGCGAACAGCGACCTGTATACCCGGGAGTTTGCCGCCTTCGTCCAGACCTTTCGCGCGGTCGCCGCGCCCGAAGAATTTTGCCACCTGTTCTTCGTCGCCGGCGGCGCGCTGGCGGTCGAGAATGCCCTTAAAGTGGCTTTCGACTGGAAACGCCAGAAAAATCGTGCCGCGGGGATCGAAGGGGGCGGCGACAAGATCCTCCACTTTCGCGAGGCCTTCCATGGACGCAGCGGGTACACGTTGTCGCTGACCAACACCGATCCGGCGAAGACCGACGATTTTCCCCAGTTCGACTGGCCGCGGGTCACCAACCCGAAGGTGCACTTTCCGATCGACGAGCAAGAGGCGGCAGCTGACGAAGCGGGCTCCGTGGCCGAGATCGAGGCCGCTTTCGACGCCGACCCGAACGGCATCGCGGCGATCATTCTCGAGCCCATCCAGGGTGAGGGCGGCGACAATCACTTCCGCCCCGAGTTCCTCCAGCAACTACGCCGAATCGCCGACGAGCGCGAGGCGATGTTGATCTTCGATGAGGTGCAAACCGGGGTCGGACTCACCGGTACCATGTGGGCGTTCCAGCAGCTCGGGATGACACCCGACATCGTCGCCTTCGGCAAGAAGACGCAGGTGTGCGGGATCATGAGCACCGATCGCGTCGATGACATCGACACCAACGTCTTTCGTGTGTCGAGCCGCATCAACTCGACGTGGGGTGGCAACCTCGTCGACATGGTGCGCTCGGCGCGCTACCTGCAGATCATCGAGGAAGACGGCCTGGTCGAACACGCCGCCCGCGTCGGCGAGCTGTTTCTCGGCGAGCTGCTCGCCATCCAGGAAAGCTCCGGCGCGGTCACCAACGTCCGCGGTCGAGGCCTCATGCTCGCCTTCGATCTGCCCGATGGCGCCCAGCGCGATGAGCTCCGCGATCGCTGCTGGGAAACCGGTTTGGCGACGCTGGCCTGCGGCGAGCGCTCGGTTCGATTCCGCCCCAGCCTGACGTTCAGCGCCGAGGACGTCGGCAAGGCCGTGGAGCTGGTGCGCGCCGCCCTCGCCGCGCCCCTCGACGAGTAGTAGTTCTTGTCGCATTCAACCGTTGACGCCGGCGCATAGCTTTTGTATCCTTACCTAAGCTGCTTATGATAAGCAGATCATGGGAGACGGAAATGACCAAGGTCGAAGCCGGCACCTTGTACGGGACCCTCAGCCTGTTGGTTCTGCAAGCGCTCTCCGAAGGTGTGCTACACGGCCTCGAGATCAGCCGGCGGATCCACCGCGAGGCGGACGAGGTGCTGAAGGTCGACGAAGGAGCGCTCTACCCGGCGTTGCATCGACTCGAGCGCGATGGATTCGTGCGCGGCGAGTGGGGCATCTCGGAAAAGCACCGCCGGGCAAAGTTCTACAGCCTTACCGTCAAAGGAAAGCGCCGCCTCGAGCGCGACGCGAAGCGCTGGCTGAGGCACGCTAACGCGGTCGCTTCGGTGCTTCGCCTGCCGGCCGCCTGGGCCGAATAGCCCATCAACCGACGCTCCCCCGAGCATGATGCGTGACTGGCAGGATATCTGGAGGCGGCTGTTTCCGGGCCGTACGATCGCCCGCGATGTCGACGCCGAGATCGAGTTCCACGTCGATGGCCGCACCGCCGACCTGATCGACAAAGGGTTGACCCCGCAGAAAGCGCGCGCCGAGGTGCTGCGGCGCTTCGGTGACGTCGAGGGCTTTCGCGAGCAGTGCCAGGAGCTTTCCCGCCAGCGCGTAGCCACCGATGAGTTTCGAACGATGATGGAATCGATAGGGTAGGACACCCGCTTTGCGGCCCGCGCGTTGCTCAAGAACGCCGGCTTCAGCACCGTGGTCATCGTGACGCTGGCGCTGGCGATCGGCGCCACGACGGCGATCTTCAGCGTCGTCAACGGCGTGCTGCTGCAGCCGTTGCCGTACGAGGATCCCGGCGGGCTGGCGGTCATTTGGGAAACCGACCGGGCCACCGGAACGACCCGGGAGGCGGCCTCGGTTCCCGACTACTTCGACTTTCGCGACCGTACCCGGGCGTTCACCGGCATCGCCATGTATGCCTTCGGCCCCGCCACCATGTCACGCGACGATGGAGAGCCCCATCTTGTCGACGTCGCCATGGTGACCCACAACCTCGAGGAAATCCTCGGGGTGGCGCCGCAGATCGGCCGCGGCCTGAACCCGGCCGAAGACCGCCCGGCCGGCGACCTGGTGGTGGTTCTCTCGGATGAGTTCTGGCACGTCGCCTTCGCCGCCGACCCCGACGTGCTCGGCCGCGACATCCGTATCGACGACCGCAGCCACAAGATCGTCGGCGTATTGCCTGCGGCGCTTGATTTCCCGGCGAAGGGGGTCGACATGTGGGCGCCGATCCAGCAGTCGCCGACGACGTCGCCGCGTTCCAGCCACTGGGTGCGGTTGATCGGACGCCTTGCGCCCGGAATAACGGTCACCGAGGCCAACGCCGAGATGGTGGCGATCGCTGCCGACCTGGAGATGGAGAACCCCGGCGACAACGTCAATCGCGCCGCATTCGTGGAGTCGATCGACGAGGTTGTCCGCGGCGATGTTCGTCTGACGCTCTGGATTCTTTTCGGCGCCGTAACCAGCGTCCTGCTGATCGCCTGTGCCAACGTCGCCAACCTGTTGCTGGCCCGCAGCGCCGGCCGCTCCCAAGAGGTCGCTGTGTGCGTCGCCATGGGGGCGAGCAGCGGCCGACTCGTGCGACGCTTTCTCATCGAGAGCCTGATGCTGTCGGGCGTGGCGATGGCGCTGGGCGTCGGCTTGGCCTTCTTCGGCATGCGGGCGCTCATGGCGATCGCGCCGGGAGACATCCAGGCGGTCGGCAGCGTCGAAATCGACATGTACGTCCTCGGCTTCTCGCTGGCGTTGAGCGCCGCCATCGGCGTCGCTTTCGGGCTGATTCCGACGGTGCAGGCGAGCCGTCTCGACGTGCAGAGCCGGCTGAAGGAGGGCCGCAGCCAGGCGCAGGTGGCATCGCGGTCGAAGATGGTGCTGCTTCGCCTTCTGGTAGCCGGGCAGCTGGCGATGGCAGCGATGCTGCTGGTTTCGGCAGGGCTCCTCATTCGTACGCTCTGGAACCTGCAACGCGTCGACCCGGGATTCGCCGCCGAGCACGTCCTGCGAGCCGACGTCAACTTGCCCCGCGCGCGATACCCGCGTGACTTGGCCGTCTTCCCGAACTGGATCGAGGTCAACGGTTTCAGCAATGAGTTGCTCGCCGGTGTGCGGGCGCTTGCCGGCGTCCGCGCCGCGGCGCTGGCCTCGAATCACCCGCTGCAGTCGGGGTTTACCAACAGCTTCGCGATCATCGGTCGGCCCCCCGATCCAGACCAGGGTGAGATCAAGACGCGCATCGTAACGCCGGGGTATTTCGAAACCGTGGGGCTCGGTCTCATCAGGGGCCGGTTGATGGAGCCGACCGACACCGTCGATGCGCTACCGGTCGTCGTGATCAACCAGGCCGCCGTCGACAAGTACTTCCCGGATGAGGATCCGCTTCGCCGTCAGATCGGCATCTGGGGCGCCGGTGGCCGCGAGATCATCGGCATCGTCGAAAACGAGAAAATGGAAGGACTCGACCAGGAGGCGCCTGCGGCGATGTACGTCAACCTCCTGCAGGCGCCGCAGGTTTCCGCCGTCACCCTGATGGTGCGGACCCACGAAGAGCCGTTGCCGCTGGTTTCCGCCGTGCGCGACGTGATCTGGTCGATCGATCCCGACCTGGCCGTGTACCGAATCTCGACGATGAAAGACACGCTCGCCCAGGCAATGGCGCGGGAGCGATTCGCGTCGGTATTACTGCTGGTCTTCGCCGGCGTGGCGGTGTTTATGGCCAGCCTTGGCGTGTACGGCGTGCTCAGCTACCTGGTGTCGCAGCGCCGCCATGAGGTCGGCGTTCGCATGGCGCTAGGCGCCAGCAGGAGCGATGTTGTCCGGCTCGTCGTGCGACAGGGGATCGTCATGACGGCTGCGGGCCTATGTCTCGGACTCGTTGGTGCCGCTGCCATGTCCCGTTTCCTCGAGGGGCTGCTGTTCGAGATTTCGCCGACCGATCCGTTGGCATACGTCGCCGTCGTCGTTTGCCTGGGGTTTGCCGCCTTGGTGGCATGCACGCTGCCGGCGCAGCGTGCCGCCCGCATCGACCCCATGGTGTCGCTGCGCGGCGAATAGGGGTAGCGGTCACGGCGCCGCGACCTTGCGCGCCATCCAGTCGAGGACGTGGTCGTGCAATACGTGTACAACCGCGTACTCGAACGGTCGCCATGCCGCCCGCGCCTGCAGCAGCGGTCGGTAGCGGGTCGTCAGGGTGACGAGAGTACGCCCCGGGGCAACCTCTTCGAACTCGAAGCTGCCGTCGATCAGCTCGACCGAGCGGTCTTCGATGCCGACCTGCTCAATGATGTCGAAAGCGAAGCGCTCGCCGGGGCGGAAATCGGTGATGAGCTTGACCAGGTGGCCTCCCTCGTACAGACAGCGCTTGGTATCGCCGACCTCGTCGACGATGCCCTCGGCTCCTAGCGGGTAGGGGATGCCGATCTTGGCGAGGCGCGGCGGCTCGGCGCCGACCTCTTCGTAGAACACCAGGCTGTCCCAGGCGGTCATCGCGTCGGCGGCCAGGATTCGTTCCGTTCGCACTTCTTCGATCATCACGGGCAGTGGCATCTGGGCCTCGGCCCACAGCAGGCCGACGGTCGCCAGCAGCATGCCGGCCGCCGCTCGGCGTCGGTTCTCCTTGAGCTCGCGTCGCTGGTGGTAGACGCGCAGGAGCAACCCCATGCTGGCGCCAACGGCCATCGGAACGATGATCACCATGGCTGCGATGGCGCCGCACAAGAGGCCCGCGAGGTTGTAAGTGAACAGCCCGCCGATGGCGCCGAAGATCACCATGATCGCGACCATCCACAACACCACATGATCGACCTCGGTCATGTACCCGAGCACGATGCCGCCGACGAAGGGGACGGCGAAGACCATGATCCATCCGTAGCTGCTCCAATAGATGGCCACGGCCAGGAGCCCGGCGAGCACAAGCGCGCTGAGCACGACCGCCGGAAGGATGTAGCGCAGTTGTCGATACTTGGCTCGGCGGGGCCGAACGGGAGTGGGCTCGCTGCCGTCGTGGAGGCTGGGCTCACTCTTCATCGTCGGAGTCCTGTCGTTGGTCGGAGCGGTCCGGCGTCGCGGAGAGGGCCGCGTTGTCTTCGAGGTCGGCCAGAACGTTCAACGCCAACCGAGTAATCGGTCGCATGGGAGGGAAGTTGGCCACCTTGATCAGCTGCACGATCAGGTCCACGGTGCGCTCGGCGAGGCGGTAGCTCCTGTCGCAGCCGGGTGAGGTGTCGTGGATCCAGAAGAGCACGATGCCCATCTGGTAGATCCACAGGAGCTTCGGTAGGTGGAGCTCCAGATCTGGATGGATCCTCGCCGACGAGCCGCGAACCACCTCGGCGAAGAGCTCGGTCGACTCGCGGCGCAGAGGCGTTGATTCGTCGCTGAACGGATTCAGAGGGCTGCGTGGATCGGCCGCCGTCTTGAACAGAAGCCCGGAGAACCGGTGGTAGGGCATCGAGGTGCTCAGCTTGGCCCGAATGACGGCTCGCAACCGATTTCTCAGGTCGACCTCGTTTTCGAGGGCGTCGGCGCAGGCAGCCAGATGATCGAGGTGGCTGCGCTCGTAGAACGCCTGGATCAAGTGTTCCTTCGATTCGAAGTAGTAGTAGGCGTTGCCCAAGGACACGCCCGCTTCCGTAGCGCCGGCACGCATCGTGGTGCCCTCGTAGCCGCGCTCGCGGAACATCGTCAGCGCGGTCTCGAGGAT
>SMVB01300007.1_pt1 | contig 14011 bp, 10 predicted proteins | sample 2456461 | NCBI WGS metagenome assembly SMVB01 (sample SAMN11095934, study PRJNA526329) | marine sediment metagenome | biome: Marine sediment; feature: Surficial sediment; material: Deep marine sediment; isolation source: Hadal surficial sediment | place: Pacific Ocean | collected 2014-05 | depth... | reverse complement strand
TAGTCCCTTTTCCATAACGCGGGTGATGATGCTTTCGCGCTGGCTGTATGCAAGCACTGCGAAAATGGCAATAGTGCCGAGTATCGTTATAGTTTTTTTCATTGGCTTCGCTCCGTCAGGGCGGACTGGTTGTTTTGGATTACGCCACGGTACACTAATGGCACTATTAATGCCATAATACGTCCTGTATAAGGAGCTTTCTGCGAGAGCAGGTTTGCTAAACGAGAGAGGTCTTAGGTGGGTGCTGCTAGGGTTTACTCGTTGTCTATTGGCTCCGGGAGTCAGCGGCTGATCTTAACAACTCATTCCACCGGGCACTTGTCACAAAGGTGACACTATCTGTGTCACTCTGTCGTCTCCATGCCCAGTCCCAGCGCGGGTGCTAACCAGCTTCCAGTAGCATTGAAACCAGCATCTCGGCATGTCCTTCTACCATGCTCTCCTCGCAGGGATCTACGCCAAACAGGTCCTCGCACTCCGCAGCGAAAGAGAAAATGGTGGAAGTACTGCTGATCATTATGTAGTACCAGTGAATAAAAGCCTTCCTGTCCAGACCCTTGGTTTCATGTACCAATTTTTCCATCTGCAGTGTTGATGGGCGAATGTAATTGTCGATAAGATATTGAATACGCCAAGTGTGCCGGGTCGCTTCCTGGCTCATTAGTCGGCTGAGCTCGGGGTGTCGAGCGTGAAAATGGACGTAAAATCGCACGATAAAGGCGAGTGCTTCGCGCCCTGATATCTCTTTCATAATTGTAAGACGCTGATCGAACTCAGCGCTCATCACGCCGAATATTGCATCGGCCGAAGCCTTCCACAAGTTGTCTTTATCTTCAAAATGGTACGCCAGTATATTGCGTTTAACGCCCGCTGCTTGCTCCAGGTCACGTACGGAAACAGCGTCAAACCCTCGCTCAGAGAATAGCAATTTCCCCGCTTCAATTAAGTTCGCTCGCGTCGCCTCAGCTCGCTCTTGGGTTTTACGAGTCCGTTTTACGGGGGTACAGGCACGGATTTTTTCTGTTTGGGACATGTTATTCGCGGTTCCTCATTCTTTATAGCGCATGATTATAAAGGATATTCTCGGCCCTTGGGCGAACGGTTAAAATTGTTGACAGGCAATAATATAGCATATATTCTTACTTCTAAGTAAGTTTAATGGTATTTCTTCGGCCATATCGTAAAATAAATCTAACTTGAGGGTTACTCAAATGAAGCATCAGCTAAATCGACAGGCGCGAAAAATTATTTTTACGGCATTGGCTAGCCTCAGTGCCGGCTCGGTGTTTGCGCAAGGAACGCTTGAAGAAATAATAGTGACAGCACAAAAACGCGAAACGGCACTGAGCGATACTCCCATAGCCATTACCGCGCTGTCTGCAAACATGATCAAAGAATTGGGTATATATTCGGCACAGGATGTCGCCAATTTTACGCCCAGCATGTCCTATCAGGAAACAGCTGGTGGTGGCGAGGGTAACCGCATTTACCTTCGGGGCATTGGTCGCGAAACCAGCAGCACCGGCACCGAGCCGGGTGTTGGGGTATACAATAACGGCTTCTATAGCAGCGAGGCAGCCGCGCTGTCACTTCCAGTCGACCTGGCTGAACGCATCGAAGTCCTGCGTGGCCCGCAAGGTACCCTGTTTGGTCGCAATACCACCGGTGGCGCGATCAATGTGATATCCAAAAAGCCCGGCGATGAGTTCGAACATATTGCGCGAGCGAGGGCCGGAAATTACAACACCACTACCCTGGCACTCACCAGCAGCGGTCCGATTACTGAAAAGGTTGGCTATCTGGTGCACTACTCACAAGTGAACGCCGACAGCTACACTGAGAATGTTTCCGGCCCCGATCCTCGGGGAATTGATTATGACTATGTCGAGGCACAGCTGAGTGTGGATTTCACTGACAACATTGCCTGGAACTTTCGCTATTTCAGCGCGGGCTTTGAAAATGAAACGCTGGAACTGGCGAAGCTGGACGGCTATCGCAACGAACCTGGGGCACCGTCAAAACTGGGCGAGATAGTGATCAACCCGGAACTTTTTTCGCCCGTAGCCGTTGCGCCGGACCAGAGTGATCCATTCAAGCGCAGCTCTGATTTCAGGGGTAAAGTGTCGGTCAATGATCAGGAAACCTATCACTCAACACTCACTATGGACTTTGACCTGCTGACAGTGCGCATGTTGAATGGCTATCAGGATTATAGCTGGGATAGCGCAAAGGATTTTGACGGCACCGCAAGCCCCGCATCGTTTATTGAAACGATAGGCCAGGCGGAGACCACGACCCAGCATGAGATTCAGTTTATTTCAAATGGTGATGGCGCGGTGGATTGGGTTGTCGGTTTGTTCTACCTCAAAAATGAACTTGATCAACCCTATACGCTGACCGATGCGAATAATCCCTTTTTGACCAGTAATGCCTCGGGAGTCGAGAATCCCGACGGAATCTTTTACTACCAAACCGGTGTTTTGGAAGTTGAATCAAAAGCAATTTATGGCCAGCTCGACTGGGCTGTCACCGATAGCTTGTCCTTATCGGCAGGGCTGCGGTACAGCGAGGATGAAAAGGAAGGTCATGAGGAACAGCAGATATTCTATGATTCGGTTCTGGACTTCTGCGGTGAAAGTTTCCTGCCAGAATTAATCGCAGGTGGCGATCCCTATGCTACACCCGCTGGCTGCTTTCGCGCCGGCTACGCCATCAGTGACAAGGAAGCCGATCACAAGGCTGACTGGGATAATGTCGATTGGCGGCTGAACGCAAGTTATAACTTCGACGATAGCAACATGGTCTACGGCACGGTTTCTACTGGGTACAAGTCGGGTGGATTTCGCCTCGGTGGCATGCAGGACGATCCAGAAACTCCCGAAAATGAATCAATTGTCGACAATGAGGAATTGATCTCATACGAGTTGGGTTACAAGGGCACGATTGCCGACGTTCTGTATGTGAGTACCGCTATATTTTATTACGACTACCAGGATATTCAGGTGGAGCTCGGTATCCTTGATCCCGATACTGGAATCGTAACCAGTAAGCTTGCCAATGCCTCAGATACAGACGTATACGGGTTTGAGATTGAGTCGACCTGGGCAGCGACGGATAAGTTGACTGTGCTGGCCAACTACTCCTATCTCGACTCTGAGTACCAGGAGGACTTTTTTGTCTCCGACAACAAGACCAACATCGTCCGAAACGTTAAAGGCAACGAGCTCAACCGAACTCCGAACAATAAATTCAGCCTGGCCGCAACCTATGCACAGCCTGTGGGCGATGGCGCGCTGGTGTTCAGTGGCAACTACAGTTGGATCGATGAGCAGTATATGACCGTTTTCAATGACGATATTGAGACGGTAGACAGCACCTCTCAGCTCAATGCTCGAATTTCCTGGCAACCGGCTAGCGCAAAGTACGAAATCGCCCTCTACGGCCAAAACCTGACTGATGAAGTCAGCTACGCCAATGACTATTCAGTGAGTGCGTTGGTGGACGGTGTTCGCCGATCTGGGCGGCCAATAAACCCAATGATTTACGGCCTGGAAGCAGCGTTCTTTTTCTAGGGGGCCGAAGGCGAGAGACCGGCTGGATTGCTGTATCAATTTTCCGGCCTCGTCGAGTCAGTTCCTTAGAGTTTAAAGCATCTTTGATCAATACCATGACACCGCAGGCTACTCTGAAGTGCCATGGTATAGACGAAAAGTTTCCAAGGGGAGTGAGCGCTCATAAACACCATAACCGCAAAAGAGAAATGGACTTACGCGATTGGCAATATGCCATTCGCTGTGAAGGACGCTGCATTTGTTAATTTTGTCGTGTTCTATTACACCCAGGTACACGGCTTAAGTGGCACTCTGGCCGGCCTGGCGATGTTCATCGCCTTGTCCTGGGACGCGGTATCAGATCCGGTAGTTGGAAGCTGGTCAGACAGTTTTCGTTCGCGATGGGGCCGCCGGCACCCTCTGTTGGTCGCTGGTGGTTTTCCCACTGCGCTGCTCTTTCTGGCGCTGTTTTCTCCCCCGGATCAGTTCGGTCAAATGGGAATATTCATTTGGTTGCTTGGGGTTTCAATACTTCTCCGTACTTTTTTAACGATTTACTTTATTCCCTACAGCGCGATGGGTGCCGAGTTGTCCAGCGACTACGACGAACGAACGGTCATTGCCAAAGCGAGAATCACCATGGGTTGGTTGGCGGGAATGGCCTTGCCGGCGATTGGATTTGTGTTTTTCTTTGGACCCGACGCCGACGGGGTTGACGGGCGATTGCTTGCAGACAACTACTGGCATTATGGCCTGCTATCGGCTGTTGTGGCCGGTGTAACCGCAGCGGTTTGTATTGTGGGCACGCGCAGCTTAATTCCGAAGTTGCCCATTCCCAGCTCTGTACGGAAATTTTCCTGGCGCGATCCGCTTAAGGATGTGCAGTTGGCGTTTGAAAATAGAAACTTTCGTATATCAATGGGTGCTAATTTGGCATTCGGCATGAGTGCCGGTGTTTATACAACACTCGCGTTGTATCTTGGCACCTATTTTTGGGAATTTCGCAGTGACCAATTGGCCGGGATGATTGTTCCTACCGCAGTTGCCACGCTTGCCGCGTTTGTCCTGCTTAATCATCTGGGTCAACGCTTTGACAAGCCAAAATTACTTGCCGCCTTTAGCCTGGCGTTGGCGCTAAATGGTATTTGGTTTCTCGGTGGGCGGCTGCTGGGCATTCTTCCTGAAAACGGTCACGCGATAATCTATCCACTACTGCTACTGAATACCGGTATCGGTGTTTTCATGATTGTTGGTATGCAGGTTCTGTCCGTTTCGCTGGCCGCGGATATTCTAGACGAGCAGGAACTGGCAACGGGCAAGCGGCAAGCGGGTGTAGTGTTTGCGGCAGGTGCCTTTGTGCAAAAATCAACTACGGGTGCAGGGGCTTTATTGGCCGGCATTGTTATTGATCTGGCTGGCCTGAAGCCAGGCTCGGTTCCGGGCAGTGTCAACGTAGATGTTTTGCAATCGTTGGGTTGGTTTACTTTGTTGATGACGACTAGCCTCGCCTTGATTGCGTTTGTTTTCAATACTCGCCTCCGACTTGGTCGAGATAACCATGCGCAGGTAAGAATGCAACTTGCCGGAAGAAAGGGCTTGGAAAATAGATAGGATGGGTCCGGATGTGTAGAGTCGGCTTCTGATTTCTCTATACCTTTACACCAAACCGTGATGGACAATTTTCAATTCATAACGAGGAACAGTATGTTTACATTGGATCCCAATCAACGCTATGCGATGCCTGCACATTTCGGCCCGACTTATATCGGTGAGAAAACCAGCGGCATCTATCACGATTGCACGGTAATGGCTCTGTCATACTTGACGGATCGCGAAAAGCTGGCGGCATACTTGCCCGAACCCTTTGAAGTGGGCGAAGAAGCCATTGTCACTGTTTACTATGTCTGCAACAAACAAGTCGATTGGCTGGCGGGACACGGCTACAACATGATTGGGGTGAACGCCTCAGTCGTTTACAAAGGCGAGAAAGAGCAGTTGACCGGCACCTACTCTCTGGTTATTTGGGAGAACCTGACGGACCCCATTCTGGTCGGCCGTGAATTTCAGGGGATACCAAAGATCTATGCTGATATTCCTGAGCACAGTATTAAAAACAATACCTGGCGCTGCAATGCCAGTCATTTTGGACACAAGATTCTTGATATGTCCATGAGCAAGCTGGTGCCGGTACCTTCCGAAGATATTGCAGCCGGACAAGAATCACTAGAGGGAAAAGACCATCCTATGGCTTGGCGCTTCCTACCTGCAATAGGTGGGTTTGGCGAACCTGCCGTTAACGAGTTGGTAACGTTTCCCCAAAAAAGTACACTCACCGAGGTCTGGATAGGTGAAGGGGAGATCGATTGGGCTCGCCTGACCTGGGAGCAGAACCCCACGCAGTATCACATCGTCAACGCGCTGGAAGGTCTACCAATATTGGCATATTTACCGGCGATGGTAACAAAAGGCAGCGCTAACTTGTCTTTGCCTGAGCGCTGGACACGAACTCTGGGTTAGGTTAATCGACCTAGTCAGTAATACAAAAAGTGGATTGAAATGAAGATACCGGAAATCGAAACGGTTTGTTTTATTGGCGCGGGAACCATGGGTTGCTTTAATGCCTTGATGGCAGCGGTAGCGGGCTATCGGGCGGTGATCTATGATGTCTCGGAGGAGGCGCTAAGCAATGCCCCCGAGGGCCTGAATGGCATGGCGGGTTATTTGGCCGGCGAGGGTTTCTTTCCGGAGGAGGCAATAGCGGATGCGCTGGCTCGTATCACAGTATGCCCCGATTTAGGCGCCGCTACCGCCAATGCAGAGCTGGTCAGTGAATCCGTATCGGAGCGACTGGAGATAAAACGCGAGGTTCATCGCAATCTCGATGCGATTTGCAATGCCGGCACACTGATCACCACCAATACTTCCAGCCTTCTGGTTTCCCAAATAGAAGATGTCCTGGTGCATGGAGAAAGATTCGCCGCCCTGCACTCGCATCTGGGGTCCGTGTTGATAGACATTGTGGGTGGTCCCAGAACCTCGGCTCATACCATTGATGTGCTTGAACGCTATGTTGTCAGTATTCAGGGTATGCCTCTGGTGCTAAAAAAGGAAAACCCCGGTTATGTGTTAAACGCAATATTGGGTCCGCTTTTGACGATAGCAAAAGTGCTGGTCATTGAACGCCTTGCCACGCCCGAGGATGTTGACCGGGCCTGGATGTTACATCAGCACGCGCCCATAGGCCCATTCGGTTTGATGGATTTGTTCGGCTTGAATATTATATTCGACAGTTGGCAGATGCCAAAACCCGGACGTGCTCACTTACAGGACAAGGTTCTCAGCTTCATCACGCCCTATATTGAAAATAATACCCTGGGTGTCAAAACGGGTGAGGGCTTCTATTCTTACCCGCAGCCCCAGTACCAGCAAAGTAATTTCCTTGAGGATCAGGCAGATTTGTCCGTGATCTACCAGGCTCTGGTATGCGTTCTCATCGCAAACGCTGTTGTTATTGCTAAAGACAACGTTGCCGAGCCTTACGAAATTGATCGCGCATGGACGGTATCGATGTCGCTTGTGAAGGGCCCCTTTGGCCTACTTGACGAGATGGGAATTGATACCTTCCTGGCGTCCTTGTCCGAGCTGGTTGAAAAGGGCTTACTCGGTGATGAATTGGCCGAGCGAGCTGAATCCTATTTACGGTACTGACGGTATTAATGTAATGAACCACTGCTAATGCGGCGGGAGTCTTCAGCTTTCTATCTGAAGGACCTTATCTCTCGATGTAATCGTCAACAACATAATTCTAAGCAGGAGAGACAAAGTTATGAAGGGAAATACAACTAGCTGTGGATGGGTTATGCTGGCGCACCTCCTCTTTGGCATGTTGTGTCCTGGATGATTGATCCAGGCCGGAACCCGGTCACACAAAAATAATAGTAACGCAGAGTAAACCTATGCATAACACGCTCAAACTTGGACTGGTAGTTCTAGCTGGCATTGCCATTACCGCCTGTAGTGACTCTTCCAACAATAACAATAACAATAACAATGGCGATATCACTGCGCCAGAGCCTGAACCAACCTATTCTGCGGAGATACGCCGCACTGAATACGGCATTCCACATATTAAGGCCGACAACTGGGCTAGCCTGGGTTACGGCTATGGTTACGCTTATTCACAGGATAATTTTTGTGTCACCATGCGAGAGGTCGCACAGGCAAGCGGGCGCTGGGCGGAGTTGACTGGTGATGGCGTCGACAGGGATCAGCTGTGGCGCTTCGTTAATGGCAGCAAAGAAGAATTCCGTACGAATTTTTATGACAAATTGCCCCAGCGGGACCGGGATCTAATTACGGGTTACGCCGCGGGGATGAGTCGCTACCTCGAGGAAACGGGCGAAGAAAACCTGCCCGAGGGTGAAAACGGCTGCCGTGGGGAGCCCTGGGTGTACAGCTTCGATGGCGTCGAGCTAATGATGTACCTGCGTAAAATCGCGCTTCAGGCCAGTACTGACCTGGGCATTGTTCGCGATGCTATTCTGGCGGTGAAGGGCCCGGATATCGACCAGATTGCTATGGCAGATCAACTGGGCGTGCGCGCGAATTTGCTGGGCGACCTGCGAGATATGGGCATGGCAATTCGTCCCACCGAAGTAGGCAGCAATGCTATAGCCCTGGGCAGCGATGCAACTCAAAACGGTGGTGGCCTGTTGTTGGGTAACCCCCACCAGCCCTGGAGTGGCAGTGGACGCTGGTACGAAGCGCATTTGACGATCCCGGGAGAATACGATGTGGCGGGTGCCTCTTTGCAGGGGCTACCCTGGATCGGCATCGGTTTTACCAAAGATGTTGCCTGGACACATACGGTGGATTACGCCTCGCGCTTTACGCTTTATGAGGTCAGAATCAACCCCGAAAACCACATGCAGTACGAGTACGACGGAGAATGGCGCGACATAACAGCAACAACAGTTTCTGCCAACGAGTTGCAGGAAGATGGCAGTCTGGTGGCCCATGAACGCACATTCTATAGCACTCATTACGGTCTGGTGTTGGATCTGGGTGGTGTAAACCCCGCGATCGGTGGTTGGCCCACCTTTGCAGGCACTCTGATGACAATGCGTGATGCCAATCTGGATACCGGCTTGCGATCATTGCAGCAATGGGTGGAAAAATCGCAGGCTACGAATATGGAGCAATACCGCGATGCACTGCGACACATGGGTAATCCTGTGTTTCACGAAATTGCGGCAGACCGACACGGCAGTATATTTTATGGCCAGATCAGTGCAGTCCCTCATGTAGACCAGGCCAAACTGGATAACTGCATGGACGGCATCGGCGCACTCATTGCAGACATCACAACAAATGCCTTTATTGGACTTAACGGCAGCCGTTCTGAATGTGAGTGGGGGGTAGATGCCGACGCGCCAGTCGACACCAATGTCTTTGGGCTGGCATCACACCCGCAAATTCTGGGTAGAGGGTCCGTTGGCAACAGTAATAACAGCTATTGGCTCAGTGATCCTGGCAAACCGCTGGAAGGCTTTCCCGTGGTATTTGGCTGGATGGGACATGAGGGTGACCAGCAATTCATGCGTACCCGTATCACCCATCAGATGATTGCCGCTCGCTTGGCGGGCAATGACGAGCTAAGCGAAACGCCGTTGTTTGATTTCGAAACGCTTAAAGGGCTCATGTATTCCAACCGTGTGCTCGCGGCAGAAATCACACTGGATGATGTGTTGGAGATATGTAATGACTTTTTGATCAGCCCGGCCGCTGCTGTAATCGATGCGGACACTTTCGATGCGCTAAGCGGCACTTGTGACGTGTTGGCTGCGTGGGACCGCAGGGTGAATGTCGACAGCCGTGGCGCGCAGGTCTTCACCGAGTTCTGGGGAGGCATCCGTGACACCTACGGCAGCCCCTACCAGAACGTTGTCGTGAGTGACGAGTTCTGGCAGGTGGATTACGACCCGGCAGATCCGATATACACGCCGAGTGGCATAGATAAAAGTGTTCAAGCCAATCGCGATCTGGTTATCGAGAAGCTACTGCGCGCGCACCAACGTCTGGCAGATGCGGGTGTGGCACTGGACGCGCCCTGGGGCGAAGTGCAGTTCCTTGAGCGCAATGGCGTTCCGGTTCCCATTCACGGGGGCTCTGGCCCGGCGGGAATTTTCGGCGCGATCAGCGCGAGCTTACAGAACGGTGGTTATAAGAATCCGGGCTCTGGAAACTCATATATTCAAATTGTAACCTGGGATGAAAGCGACTGTCCGATTGCTGACACCATCCTGACACACTCTCAGAGTGTGCGGCCCGATTCCGATCACTATGCTGACCAGACGCAACTCTACGCTGAAAAAGGCTGGGTGCGCTTTCCCTTCTGTGAAGACGAAATTCAGTCAGCGCAGATTGGCGAAACCCTTATCCTGGAGGAGTGATCCTACATAGTCACTCGGCAGTACGCTCATAAGCCCTACCGCTGCCAAATTAACTGCTTTATAGTACCGCTTGTTTCAACATCACATTAATAGGGAGCAACACGATGCGCATTGGACTTATGGCTGGCGCCACGGCGGTAACAGGGAGTGGTCTTCAAGCGATTGTCGACTATGCCAAAATGGCGGAGGAGAAGGGGTTTGACACCATCTGGTTGGCAAATATTTTTGGTATAGACGCGATAGGGGCCTGCGCCATCGCCGGCTGGGAAACCTCCCGTATCGAGTTCGGTACAGCGGTAACGCCAAGCTATCCACGCCATCCCACTGCGCTGGCACAGCAGGCCGTGACTACCAGCGTGGCCTGTGACGGGCGCTTCGCACTGGGTATAGGCCTGTCCCACAAAATGGTCATTGAAGATATGTTGGGTCTGTCCTATGACAAGCCCGCCAGGCATATGAAGGAGTACTTACAAGTTCTCGCACCCCTGTTGAAAGGCGAGCCGGTGGACTTTTCCGGCGACCAGTACACGGTGAAACTCGCCCTGGATATTCCCGGTGCCACTCCGGTGCCACTGATCCTGGCGGCGCTGGGTCCGGCTATGTTAAAGCTGGCCGGCACCTATGCCGATGGCACCACTACCTGGATGACCGGCCCCAAAACGCTGGGCAGCCATATTGTGCCGAGTATTGTCAAAGCGGCCGAGGAGGCGGGTAGAGCGGCGCCACGTATTGTCTGTGGATTACCAATTGTCGTAACCAACGATGTGGAGGGTGCGAAAGCGCGTATTTCCAAGGAGTTGGCCATCTATGGCATTTTGCCCTCCTATAGAGCGATGATGGATCGTGAGGGCGCTGCGGGGCCTGCGGACGTGGCCATTGTAGGGGACGAATCCACGGTGCGCTCGGCCATTCAGGGGCTCAGAGACGCCGGTGTGACCGATTTCAACGCGGCGATTGTGCCGATTGAAGATGGCAGTGCGGACGCCACGCTGGACCTACTACAGTCAGAATTGGCGTAGTTTAACGCACGGACTTGTGAGACCTCACATGTCCGTTGGTGAGAGCAGATCTTTATCGGGATCTCTGGACAAGGGCGTTTGCAGAATGGAGTATGGCGGTGGCTTGAGTCCATCAGGCTGATTTCTTGGCGCTCAGGGAATTAACTTGTCAGAACCGCCGGCCGGTATGGAGCGAACAACCCCCTCACGTCGCACGTCGGCGGCGCCATCGAGGGTGTCGGGGCCTACCACGATCACATGTAAGCCCGAGTTCTCACCCTCGCGTTCCTGCACCTTGTAGCCGCGTTTCTTGAGTTCATCGGCGATGGCGTGGCCGGGCTCTACCGACACTTCCACACGCACCTTTTCACCGCGGGCCACCAGGTTGGGGAAGTTCACAGCTTCCTGGGCAGTCATGCCCCAGTCGAGTACTCCGATGATGGACTTGGCGACATAGGCGGGAATCGAGTTGCCGCCGGGGGAGCCGGTTACCATGCGGATATTGCCCTGGCCGTCGAATACCATGGTGGGTGACATGGACGAGCGCGGCCGTCTTCCGGGAGCAATGGCGTTGGCCATGGGCTTGCCGTCGGCCGACACTTCTCTGGCGAAGTCAGTCATCTGGTTGTTCAGCAGGAAGCCGCCCACCCAACGTGAGGAGCCAAAAGGAGCCTCTACTGTGGCGGTTAGTGCCACGGCATTGCCCTGGGCGTCGATGATGGACAGGTGGGTGGTGCCCGGCACTTCTTCGGTGGTGTCGGTGGCCCACCGGCTGGCGGTTTGCTCGGGGTGCAGGAAGGCTTGTGGATCGCCGTGAGTGGGTATGGCATCCGGGGCGAAGCGCTGTGAGGCGCGGTGTTTCAGGTAGACCGGGTCCACCAGGTCGTTCAGGGGGATGGCAACAGCGTCAGGATCGCCAAAAAAGTGATCGCGATCGGCGTAGACCAGCCGCTGGGCGTCGACGAAGGCGGCAATCTTGTCGTCCTGGCTGCGGGCATCGGCGGACAAGTAGTCGTAGATGCCGGCGATCATTATCTGCGCGCCACCGGAGGAAGGCGGGGTGGTGGTGCAGATTTTGTCGTTGCGGAACTGGCCGCAGATGGCTTCGCGTTTGATGGAGCGATAGTTGGCGATGTCGTCGGTGCTCAAGGTGCCGGGGTTGGGAGCCTGTTGGGCAGCCCGGGCAATGGCCTCGGCGATTTCACCGCGATAAAAGGCGTCGGGACCTTCGCTGGCCACCCGGGTCAGGGTGTGGGCGTATTCGGGGTTCTTGAGTAAGTGGCCCGCCTGCAGGGGCTGGCCGTTGGGGAAAAAATATTCGGCGGAGCCGGGGTTCTCATCCAGGCGGCTGACCTGTGCGATGCGCGGCAGAAAGCCGGCCAAACGTGGTGATACCTCGAAGCCGTCGGTGGCCAATTTGATGGCGGGCCCGAACAGGGTTTTCCAGGGCAGTTTGCCGTGTTGTTGATGGGCGGTGTGATACAGGGAGACGGTGCCCGGTACGCCCACAGCGATGCCACTCTGCCAGGATTCATAGAAATCCATCACCTTGCCGTCACGCATGAACATGTCCACGGTGGCGCCGGCCGGGGCGGTTTCGCGGCCGTCGTGAAACGTCAGGGCCTGGCCATCGCGTTCATACACCAGCATAAAGGCGCCGCCGCCCAGGCCGGAACTCTGGGGTTCTACCAGGCCCAGCACAGCGTGGGCGGCGATGGCCGCATCCACCGCGTGGCCGCCCTGTTCCAGCATTTGCATGGCGGCGTTGACCGCGTGGGGGTTGGCGGCCGCCACCATAGCGCCCTGGGTCCATTTGGGGCTGTTGTCGGTGGCAAAGCAGGCGGTGGCAGAGAGTACAAGTAACAGGCAAGCAAGAGCTTTCATCGGCATCCTTATAGGGGTTGTGGCGGCAATCGTAATTTTTTGACTGCGGCTAGTGTATCGGGCGGCGCGAGCCAGGTCTTGTATTTTCCTGTCGCTCCTGAAAACTATATCGTCAATAAACCTAGCATAAAAAACACACCTTTACATACACGTTTAAAAGTATCTTAATAGAGCTCGTCTTAACAATAGCTGAGGGGTCATCCAGTGGAAACGCTACTCACCAAGAAGACTATATCAGTCACTGAATTACGAGAGCCCAAGAAGGTCATCGACAAGGCTGGGTCTCAGCCCGTTGCCGTCCTTAATCGTTCAAATGTAGTGGGTTACTTTGTGCCTGTCAGCGCGGTGGAGAAACTGGATTTTACTGCGGCTTCCGATAAGGATTTGGATGATCTGCTAGGCGCCCTCGATGAGGATACTCTGGCGGTAAACGAATATCTGCAAGATAAGTGATGCGCTATCTCAGCGCTGCACAGATAGTCGTAATTCACGAGCAAGTAATCCTTCCCAATGAGTTGCAAGGTATGGCTCAAAACAAATCAATCGACGCTGTAGTAGCGCGCATTGAGAACAGGCTTGCCTACGGCTTGATGGGAGATGTCTTCGACTTGGCAGCATGCTACCTCTGTTATGTAGCTGTCGGACACTGTTTTCACGATGCAAATAAACGGACTGCACACACAGCAATGCAATTGGTGCTCGGACTGAATGGAGTAACAGTCCGGTTTGACGTTGAGGAAATGGGTGACAAAGTAATCTCAGCTGCCCAAGGGAAGTTGGAGGACGAGGATATTGCACAGTACCTTCGATCTTCCGTTGTCTCCTAGGAAGAGTGAATGTGTGAGATCGTGAGTCGGTAACTTCTTGAAATTGTAGTGCTAAGACCGGAACGCCGGCCGCCTCAACACTGGAAAACTCGCGCCCAGTAGTTGGCTCCTCCGCATGCCTCCATCACAACGCTGCAGGCTGGTAGATTGGCTACATGAGCGGCCAGTTCACGCCGAGCATGTTTATAGTCATGTCGATCTCCCACCCAAGGTTAAGGTCCATCAGACTAAATCTAGTCTTGAAGACCCCGCCGGTCTAGCGGCGTAGGTGGGGGTGGTTCATTACATTAAAACCTTTA
>SMVB01268524.1_pt1 | contig 14020 bp, 13 predicted proteins | sample 2456461 | NCBI WGS metagenome assembly SMVB01 (sample SAMN11095934, study PRJNA526329) | marine sediment metagenome | biome: Marine sediment; feature: Surficial sediment; material: Deep marine sediment; isolation source: Hadal surficial sediment | place: Pacific Ocean | collected 2014-05 | depth... | reverse complement strand
TTCACTCTGGCAAAAATACTTCATGCTATCCGGTACCTTGAATCGCATTTCTTCAGCGATTCTGAAAAAGTGATCCACCGAGTTTCTACTGGTAAGTATAATAGCCGTATAATGGGTAAGGTCTACTTTTTGCGTACGTACTTCTTTGCTGGAGACCCCTTCCACGTGGATAAAAGGTCTAAAATCAATTTTCACTTTTTGTCTTTCGATTAGGTCGAAATAAGGAGAATTTTCAATTTTAGGTTCCGGTTGAGATACCAAAATAGTTTTCACTTTCATAAATAGCAACTTTTTTCGTCCTATTTACACCAATAACTGATATAGTATAATGTAGGGCACGATTTCGAGAGTGCAAAGATACAAAATAAAATAAAAGAAATGTCTTAATATTATCGTCCAATTTCTTTTAAAACTTGATATTAGTGATATTAGGTAAAGCCAGGCAATTACTGTTGCGAACGATATTAACGTGTTCTTGGTTGGGTTTATGGTGAAGACAAACACTACATTTCCTATCAGTACAAGCAGAGAAATAAGACTAGTATAGCTTAATTTTTCATATAAATAGCTATTAATCGTGCCTTCAATATCGAAAATATAAGCGATTATTTTTTCTGAAAGGAACTTAACTAACACAAAAACCGTATAACCCGTGCCTATTTGTATAATCAGCCATTGATTTTCCCGAACTAGCGTTGGATTCGTTATACTTAAATACAGATAAATAAACAACGAAATTGATAACACTTGTACAGCAAAAAGCAGCACATTGAAAAGATGTTTGATTTCATAGTTTTTACCACGAAGCTTAAAAAACTTATTAGTAAGGGGTAATGATAAAAATTCATGAAATCTTTTTGGATATAAATATCGTGTTATAGCCAGTATAGCAAAGATTCCCACCAAAACAACAGTGACCCAATCCCAATTTTCTATGTTCCGAAGGCTGTATTCCAAGAGATGTTCATATAAAGTGCTAAAAGTAGCGAAAAATAGGAGGGATGATCGGGTTATATAACTAAAATCTAATCTTAGAGCAATTGATAAAATTTTCCTAAGACTTCCATCGAATAAGTCACTGTTTTCAAAAAAAAAGTACTTTAGCCAAAAATGGAGGCATGAGGGATACCTTGGTAGTAATACCTACCTACAATGAAATCGATAATATCGAACAATTGCTGCGAATTATATTTGCTTTGGATGGAGATTTCCAAGTGCTGGTCGTTGATGATAATTCACCGGACCTCACAGCCCTTAAGGTAAATGAACTGATATCCGAATTCCCCGACCAGCTATTTCTGGAAAAAAGAGAAGGAAAATTGGGTTTGGGAACGGCCTATATACACGGATTTAAATGGGCTCTTGCTCGTGGTTATGAATATATATTTGAGATGGATGCAGATTTCTCCCACGATCCCAAAGATTTAATTCGGTTATACGATGCCTGCGAAATAGATGGGAACGATGTAGCGATTGGGTCACGTTATAAAACAGGTGTGAATGTGGTCAATTGGCCGATGGGTCGTGTATTGCTATCCTGGGTGGCTTCAAAATATGTACGGTTTATCACAAGAATGAGGATACATGACACTACAGCCGGATATGTTTGCTACCATAGGCGGGTTCTGGAAAAGATCAACCTCGATAAAATACGATTCATAGGTTATGCGTTTCAAATAGAAATGAAATTTAAAGCATACCTAAACAAATTTAAAATAGTGGAAGTCCCCGTAGTATTTACAGACCGAATAAAAGGCGAATCCAAAATGAGCTCGAATATTATTTCTGAAGCGGTATTTGGAGTGATCTCAATGAAATTTAGAAGCCTTTTTAAAAATTATGATAAATGATCCACAGGGTTTTAATAAAGAACGCACAAATAGTTAACGAAGGCAAAATTGTAAAAGGGGATGTCTTGGTGGAAGGTGACCGGATCGCTGAAATTTCTGATAGCATAAGTGCAAAATCTGCCGAAACCAAAATAATCGATGCTGATGATAACTTTTTACTGCCGGGGATGATAGATGATCAGGTACACTTTAGAGAACCTGGTTTAACCCATAAGGCCACTATCGAAACCGAATCGAAGGCAGCTGTTGCGGGAGGAATTACCAGTTTTATCGAAATGCCCAATACTGTGCCTCAAGCGACTACCATAGACTTGTTGGAACAAAAGTTCACCCGTGCCGCTGAGACTTCATGGGCCAACTATTCATTTATGTTTGGGGGAACCAATGACAATCTCGAAGAAATTTTAAAAGTTGATAAGACCAAAGTTGCCGGGCTTAAATTATTTTTAGGTTCTTCGACTGGTAATATGCTGGTGGATGATCCTGTGGTTCTGGAAGAGATTTTCAGTAAAACAGATCTGCTCATTTCGGTCCATTGTGAAGATGAGGCTACGATTAAATCGAATCTCGAAAAGTTTCAAAGTGAATTTGGGGATGATATTCCAGTAAGCTACCATCCTGTGATCCGGAGCGCAGAAGCCTGTTATATATCTTCATCCAAGGCCATCGAATTAGCTAAAAAGACAGGGGCTCGATTGCATGTTTTTCATATTTCTACGGAAAAGGAGACGCGTCTTTTCAGTAAAAAGGAGAAACTGGCCGATAAAAAGATCACCGCCGAAGTATGTGTACATCACCTTTGGTTCACCAAAGAAGATTATGCGGAAAAAGGAATGCTAATAAAATGTAATCCGGCCGTGAAAACCCAGGAAGACAAAGACGGATTATGGAAAGCCTTACTCGAGGATCGTATCGATGTGATCGCCACAGATCATGCTCCTCATACGCTGGCAGAGAAACACAATATCTATATCGAGGCACCTTCCGGAGGGCCATTGGTACAACACGCCCTGGTTGCCCTTTTGGAAATGTACCATAAAGATGTGATCTCTTTAGAAAAGATCGTGGAGAAAACAGCTCATAATCCCGCGATATTGTTCGAGATAAAGGATCGGGGATATATTCGGAAAGGATATAAAGCAGATCTGGTTTTAGTGGATCTCAATGCCCCCTGGACGGTTAATGATGAAAACATCTTGTACAAATGCGGCTGGTCGCCATTTGAAGGGACAACATTCAAATCCAGAGTAACCCACACCTTGGTGAATGGAGTGCTGGCCTACGAAAATTTAAAATTTCCCAATCGGACTCATGGGGAACGCCTAACTTTTAACAGAGGATGAGATATTTTTCAAAAATAATAGTGCTTTTACTTATTTTGGCGGGTTGCCAAGATGTGAAATATCCTGAAAAACCGGAAAATCTACTTTCTAAGGAGAAAATGGTCCAGATGCTGGCAGATGCATACATTGGTAATGCTAGCAGAAGCAAAAGTTATAATAACCGGATTTTACGCACCAATGGGGTACATTTGGATTCCATTTTATATAAAAAACATCAGGTAGACAGTCTTACCTTCGTTAAAAGCAACGCATATTATGCTTCTAATCTGGTTATTTATACCGAAATCATGACGGAAGTGGAAAAATTACTTCTCACGAAAAAAGTAAGTGTAGACAGTATTTTGAAGTTACAAAAGAAGAGATCCTCACCGAAAATAGATACGATACTTCCACTAAAAGCTGCTTTGGGGGAATCAACAGAACCACCTCAAGATGAGGAGGAATAATTTTTCACGACCCTGCTTAGGGTTTCATCGATAGGCGTGTATTGAAAATCCAGTTGAGTTGTTATTTTTAAAGCATTATAATTGGATATGTTATACATGGAATGCACCATAGATTTCAGGAGTTTTCTTTTTCTTCGGAAGAGGAAACTCAGGATCGCATCCAGTTTACTCAGCAATAGCATGGTATTTTTGCCAATAGCTTTTGAGGGTGGTTTTTTTCCGAAGGAAATGGACAAACGGGTAAACAAGTCTAAATAGGAGAGATTAGCCGCTACCAATAAATACCTCTGATTGGAACGATCACTTTCCACAAGTTGGATCATAGTAGATACAACATCTCTTACATCTACAAATCCTGAAGATCCAGTGGTGTAATATTTCATTCCCCTGGCTGCATTCTTAAAAATGATCCCACTACTGGAATTCCAGAATCCTTCTCCCAAGATCACTCCCGGATTAACGATCACACTGTTAAGACCTTCTCTCATACCACGCCAAACTTCCATCTCGGCTCCATATTTGGTTATAGAGTAAACATTGTTATTTTCTTCCGGGTTCCAGTGGGTTTCTTCAGTAATTGGCTTACCGTTCAAAGTACTTCCCAAGGTTGCTATAGAGCTTACATAACACAGCTTTTCAACCTTGTTTTTCAAACATAGATTCACCACGTTAGCGGTACCTTCAACATTCGTTTTTGTTAGGTCGTAATATTTTTTGGGATTAAAACTAATAAATGCGGCACAATGATAAACCGTATTAACATCTTTAAAGGCCAGTAGCAACGCAGGGAGCTCGATGATGTTGGCCTCTATCCATTCTATTTTTTTATATAATGTTTCTACATCGTCTGTATAAAAGGAAAACACTTTTTTTACAGCTTGAAGATCACTCGATGCTCTGTGAGTAGCGCGAACGGTGTTATGCTTTTGTAGTAAAGCAAACAATAAATGTGCGCCCACCAATCCCGTCGCCCCCGTAACTAAAATCATGAGTTAAAAGTACTCTTTTTTAAAATACTCTTTTGTCTTTACCGCTATCCCACTATCTTTGCTCAAATTCTAATTGATATGCCAAAAAATTTCATTGAAGAGTTACAATGGCGAGGGATGGTTCACGATGTGATGCCCGATACCGAAACTCATTTATTGGAGAAAATGCGGGCTGCCTATGTTGGCTTTGATCCTACGGCAGACTCATTGCACATTGGCAATCTCGTTCCGATTATGCTATTGGCGTTTTTTCAACGATCCGGGCATAAGCCGGTATCATTGATAGGAGGAGCTACGGGAATGATTGGTGATCCGTCCGGGAAGTCCAGTGAGCGTAATTTATTGGATGAGGAAACACTGCGTCACAATCAGGAATGTGTACGGCAACAATTATCGAGGTTTTTAGATTTTTCATCTGGAGCCGATAACGAAGCCGTGATGGTTAACAATTATGATTGGATGAAGGAGTTTAGTTTTCTGGACTTTATTCGCGACGTAGGAAAGCATATTACCATTAATTATATGATGGCTAAAGACTCTGTGAAAAATCGTGTTTCAGGGGAAGGCCAGGAAGGGATGTCGTTTACAGAGTTCAGCTATCAATTGGTACAAGGGTATGACTTCTTACACCTGTTTCAAAACAACGGCTGTACCCTGCAAATGGGAGGTAGCGATCAATGGGGAAACATCACAACAGGAACCGAATTGATACGGCGAATAGGAAGAGGCAAAGGGTTTGCACTTACTTGTCCCTTGATCACCAAAAGTGATGGCAGTAAATTCGGAAAGAGTGAAGATGGTAATATTTGGTTGGACGCCAAAAGAACCTCGCCTTATAAATTCTATCAATATTGGTTGAATACCAGTGATGAAGATGCCGAAAAGTATATCAAAATATTCACATTTCTTGATAAAGAGACCATTGAGGCACTGATAAGTGAACATGAAAATGAGAAGCATTTAAAGAAACTGCAAAAGCGTCTTACACAAGAAATTACTACTACGGTTCATGGTGAACCGGCTTATCAACGAGCTTTAAAGGCTTCAGAAATATTGTTCAGTAAAACAGCGGCAGAAGATCTAAAAAAAATAGACGAACAAACATTCTTAGAAATTTTTGATGGTGTTAATCAAGCCGAGATCCCGAAAAGTATAGTTACTCATGGATTAGATATAATTGGCGCTTTGGCAGAGAAGACCGGATTCCTGAAGTCGAATGGAGAAGCAATACGGGCATTAAAGGAAAATTCAATTTCGGTTAACTTGAATAAAGTTTCCGAGGGCTATATAATTAAAGAGCAGGATCTGATCAACGGTCAATTCATATTAATTCAAAGAGGAAAAAAGAACAAGTTCATTATTAAAGTGGATTAATTCTCCATTCTGGCTAACCCTATAACAAAACTACTCTTGGCAATAGAAAACCCCGTGCAAGTGCAGGGGGTTTTCAAACTAACTAACCAACCAATTATGAAGGATCTTAACATCCTTTCTCATAACAATAGATAGGTCTCTTTTTATTGAAATTCCTTACAACTTTTTACAAAAAGTTTGCAACTTCAGGATAAGGGATCAAAGAGCTTATCAATAACGCAATGCTTTCTTTTACGATAAGTGTAATACTCAAGAGTGTCGCTACCACCACTATTGCCACAGGGACATTATTGTCTTTAATGGCCTGAAACTCATTGATCCCTCTGGTGAGAAGCGAGAACAATAAGAATACCGAGACATTGATAATTAAAGCCGCTAAAAATCCGATCAATAAATAAAGCCCTGAATATTGTACAATTATGCTAAAATCAACCGTTTCCATCTGGGTGGTGGAAAGCCGTACAATGTTGGTGATCGAAGGGAGAATTTCGCTTAATATAAGGCCAATTGAAAGCACAATTCCTCCGGTAAAGACCGAAAAGGCCATATTACTTCCCTTCAGGTCCATTTTTTTAAAGAACAGCTTGTGAAGGATACTGTAAGAGAGGTAAATAATTACTACAGAAAACACTATAGAAATAATGATCTCGAAAAGGGCGAGTGTAAAAAGTTGTTTATTCATAATCTTTTATTTACTGGTTAGTATCACGTTCCAATGAGTGATATCATCAAAATTGCCGGGAAGGTTTCCGGCTTCATAATATTTTGCAGTGGTTTCCCAAACCATGTATTTTTTCCCATAATGGCGTTTGTACAGTCCTTTGGCAGGCAGATTGATCCCAATAATTGAATGTCGGTAAAATTCGCTATTCATGATAGCCACGTCATAATTGAAATGCTTCAAAATCGAATAAATAATGACGGTTCGGGTGTCACAATCTCCCTTTAAATTCTGAATAAATGATACCGGGTTTTGAATACCGTAAGTCACATTACCCATACAGCACTCCGGACATTCTTCCAGAACTCGCCTGATGGAAGGCTCGTAATTTTCGGCAGCGAGACAAGCTTCTTGAAAAACAAAAGAATAGGGAATATCCTGTATGCAAGTCACTACCATTTCAGCAAACTCCATTTGGTTGAGTTTCCTTTCACTATGGATCTCTTGAAAGGTATCTATTACCAAGTCCAGACTGGGACTATCGGTTTGTTCCAAATAATCGTAAAGACTTCCCCAAAAATTCACAGTGGCGTCTCTTGCCGACCAGCTCTTCAGTCTGTCTTTTAAGCGGAGGTAATCTTTATCCCGTACGCGGAGTTTTCCTTCAAAGTTGTTTCCGTAGTTATCTCTCCAAACACGATGGCTTGAATAAACGGGGATGGTATCGTTATCTTCAATGATCGTTGTGAGGCTTACACTTTCTTTTATTTTGAAATCAGGTTCTTCCGAAGTTATTGTAATTGCTTCCAAAAAAAAGTTCGAAATAACGCGCAGACCGAATATCACTGAAAAGATAATAATACTATTTACAAGAATTCCTATGATGGATGGCCTTCCTAACCATTTTGAAGTCAATAATGCCGACAATATCATGGCTGCTATTCCCGAAATATAAAGATTGAAATTGGTAAAAGCCGAGATAAAGATCCACCCAAAAAGGCTGATGAGCCCAAAGATGAAGATCCAAAGACAGCCGTTCTTATTTTTTTTGGTAGAGTTCATTTAGAGTACCATCAAATTACAGCCTCGTATATCGCTGGTGTCAAATCTACCTAAAATTTCGAAACTACCATCAGCAAATACTTTTCCGAGATCCTGAGTGGCAATAAAAGAACAGGAATGTATATTAGCCAGATCGATCACGTTGATACCACCGGTTTTACCCTCAAAGAGTGTCAGCGGATCTTCGGGATCGCGAATTAGAATCTGCATCCATGGAGGACATTTAAAAACACCCTCACCCTCAGAATAGGATTGTGATAAGAGTTCTGTCATGCCATATTCACTATGTATCCCGGAGACTCCGAAGCCTTTTTTCAATATTTGATGTAGTTCATCTTTGATCATTTCTTTTCTTCTTCCTTTCATTCCGCCAGTTTCCATAACGACCGTATTTTCAAGTTGGAACGATTGGTTTTCAATTAAATCCAGCAATGCATAGGAGACCCCAATGAGCACTGTTTTCTTATTTTGGTTTTCCGATTGATGAAGTATATCGATAAGCGCTTTGGAATTGTTGAGGTAAAATCCGCTTTGGGGATCATTACTTTCTTTGATGAGATGATGGACCATAAAAACCAGTGAGGATCCTTCCTGTTCCAGATAGGATGGCAGTAGGGCCAGAATAATAAATTCCTGGGGATGACCATAAAATTCGGTGAAGGCTGCTGTAAAACTTCGTCTGTATAATTCGAGGTCTGCGACATAATGTTTACTAGGAATACCTGTGGTGCCACTGCTAGTAAAGGTTTTTTCTGAAGTTTTTTCCGATGAAATAACATGCTGCTGCTTGAAAAATTCGATGGGCAAAAAGGGAATGTCCTGAATGGTTTTTACCGAAGCAGGAGTTGTTCTTAACAGATCACAGAAATCCCGGTAGACTTTGACCTTATCATATTGTAGTTGAAAAATTTTAAGAGCCAAAGCAGCAAATTCTTCCGAAGTAGAAATCGTAAAAATCTTATTCTCTAACATTGTTTCGTTTCAGAAAAGGATTGTCTTTAATGACAAAGGTACTTAAAAAAGACCCCGCCGTATAGAAGGATAACCCAATTGTAAAATTTAAAATAGTAGTATATTCTGATAGAATTGTAGCCTCAACAAATTGAAAAAGGTTCCGTAAAAACAGAACCTTTCCGAAATATTGGCTAGGAAGCCTTATATTTTTACTAATTTTTTAATTGTGGAGGCCACCCCCTGAGAGATCTTTATAAAATAAACACCGCTTGTTAGGGTAGAAATATTTAATCTGTTATCTGTTATTGTAGTATTAATTACTTCTTTCCCTAAAACATCAAAAACAGTGATTTTTTTATCACCATCAATTTTGGATTTAATGATTACAAAGCCCGTTGTCGCCGGGTTTGGAAAAAGGGAGAAAAACGTTTTATTATTGTCTTCAATACCGAAAACACCACCAAAAGTAAAATTATCAAAAAAGAAAGCCTCGGCACTGGAATTACATCTAACCTCAATTACTAATTGAAATAAGGTTTCCGGATCAAAATCTTCAAGTTCAATTCCAACATTGAACCACCTACCTTCTATAGGGACACCTGCTATTAACACATCGTTAATGTCGGTCCCCGTTGTGTTTACAATATCGAATATACCATTTCCTGCTATTTCTCTTACATAAATATGCAACCTATCGGACCCAGATTCATTAACAGTGCCATCCCCTTCATAACCCGTTTCAGAAACAAATAAATCAATATAAAAAAATACAAATTTAGAGGATAATATAGGATCAAACTCTAAAATAAAGTTACCATCCACATCACTTATTTGGTATCCTTGTACACCATCAGTATATGGATCGGTCCCGGTAGGGGGGTCGTCGGTCACACCTACTTTGTCTCCATCGGTTAATCCCACTCCGGGAGTGTCATAGGGTACATATCGGGCATTAAAGCCTAATTCTCCTCCGGTAAAGGTGAAATCTACGAGAGGTTCATTTGGATTATTCACGAGATCGTGCGCCACATTAGGGTCGCCGGTATCGGTATAATCTCCCGGAAAGACTTCCGGTTCTTCAAAACTGGTAAATAGTTCTTGTGCATAAGAAGCACAACTAATAAGGATTGCTCCTAAAAGAGTTACTTTTTTCATAATAAAATTGATTTATGGTACCGGGAAGAAGCATAAATATACGTATTTTTTTTGAGCTGTCTAACATTTAGAATAACAATAATATTCTAAACCGGATTAGCAGTATATTTATCATTCTTAATTATGAAACATGAAGAAGAAAAACATCAGAATATTATTGGTAGATGATGAGCCCGATATCCTGGAGATCATTAGATATAATCTGTCCAATGAAGGTTATCAGATCTTTACGGCCTCTAATGGGGTCAAGGCAATTTCCCAAGCTGTTAAACACAAACCCCATTTGATCATTTTGGATGTTATGATGCCCGAGATGGACGGTATTGAGGCCTGCGAAGAAATACGTAGGATACCGGAGCTTTCAGAAACGGTCATAACGTTCTTAACTGCTCGAGGAGAGGATTATTCACAGCTTGCCGGATTTGAAGCAGGGGCAGACGATTATATCACCAAGCCGGTGAAACCCAAGGTATTGGTTGGTAAAGTGAAAGCTTTGCTAAGAAGGTTCAAAGAAAATGAATTGAGTGACACCAATATAGAACTGGGCGATTTGGTAATTAACCGAGAGGAATATAAAGTTCTTAAAGGAAAAGAGGAAATAATTTTACCCAGAAAAGAATTTGAATTATTAGCTTTGTTGGCTTCCAGGCCCGGTAAAGTATTTAAGAGAGATGATATTTTGGACAGTGTTTGGGGAAACCAAGTTGTGGTTGGCGGAAGAACCATAGATGTTCATATACGTAAGCTACGCGAGAAAATTGGGGACGATAAATTTAAGACTGTCAAAGGTGTAGGATATAAGTTTGTAGTGTAATGGCGAATAATTTTAGAAAAACATATAAGTTTGCGTGGTTCACCGCGACGCTAATAACCATTTTCCTGACGCTCTCACTGAGTGTTTTTTTTTACTTCCATGGTAGGATAAATTATTGGTTCGTAGCACCCTTTTTTGTGGGGTGTTACGTTTTTTCCTTTTTCATCATCCAATACCGGGTAGAAAAATTTATTTATAATCGTATTAAAAAAATATACGATGATGTGACCTTGCTCGATGCCACTACTTTCCAAAGACAGCAGATCACAACCGATATGGAAACACTCACCAAGGAAGTGCAGCGATTTGCCGAAAACAAAAAACTAGAGATAGAAACCCTCAAGATTCGTGAACACTACAGAAAAGAATTCATGGGAAATGTCTCACACGAACTCAAAACACCTCTTTTTACCGTGCAGGGATATATTTTGACCCTTTTGGATGGGGCGATGAAAGATAAAGCGGTTCGGAAAAAATACCTTCAAAGAGCTAATAAAGGGGTTGAACGACTTATCTATATCGTAAAGGATCTGGATCTGATAACCAAACTAGAAGTTGGAGATCTTATATTAAACAAGGAAGAATTCAATATTATAGAGATCGTCCAAAATGCATTCGATTTGCTCGAAATGAAAGCCTCCAGTAAAAATATTACACTCGAGTTCGATAAAAAATATCAGAAAAGTGTAATGGTCAAGGCGGACCAGCAGCGAATCCAACAAATTTTAACCAACCTTGTCGATAATTCCATTAAATACGGCAAAGTTGATGGTACTACAGAAGTGAGTATTGAGGATCTGGTCCAAAATAAGGTGATCGTACGAGTGACCGATAATGGTGAAGGGATAGAAGAAGACAAAATCACAAGACTGTTCGAGCGCTTCTTCAGAGTAGACAAAAGTGGTTCCCGGGAAGAAGGAGGCAGTGGTTTGGGACTTGCCATTGTGAAACATCTCGTTGAAGCTCATAATGAAAAAATATATGTGGAAAGCCAGTTTGGAGTAGGTTCAGAATTTTCATTTACCCTCGAAAGATCCGAATAATTGGGAGTAGTCGGGCTCACTTTTAAAAGATCTCAAGCCATTATAATGGCTAATTTCGTTCAGTTTGTCCAAACAGAACTCTTTTTGTTCACAGGAAGGAACAATGCCATTATCTCTTAATTGTTCCGAAAGGTATTCTTGTTCGTATTGACCGGGAGTGGGAATAAAGAAAGCTGGTTTTTCCATCGCAGCGAGGTCCATCACCGTCGTATAACCCGATCTTGAAACCACGACCTTACTTTCATTGATGGCTTTTTCGAGGCCTTCACTTTGCATAAAGTTGGCAACCGTGACATTTTTATGTACTGAGACCTGATGAAACTCTTCAACCACACCCCTTACCATCAATACTTTTTTCGAAGAGTTTAAAAAGACCTCCATCAGCTTTAGTTCAAGCATGGTTCGTTGTGGCTCCGGCCCTGAAAGTAGTGCCAAAACATCATATTTATAAGGCATTTTCTTTTTTATCATACGGCTCAGGGGGCCTATATATAAAACTTTAAAATTTATTTTTTTAGGATGACCCAGTTTTCCGCTCAAATTTATGGGCCCGCCCACATCGGGCACCCAACAAGAATCAAATTTTTTCATGATCCTTTGATGTATTTTACTACTGAAAAAAGAAGTGTATCCACTTAAAACACGGAGTTGGTGCGTAATGAAGACAGAAGGAACTTTTCTGTTGAATACACCCAATCGATTGTCGCTAATAATTCCGTCGATCTTACCTTTAGCCACCATATTTTTGATCATTTCTTTTTCTGAAGACATTGTTTTTTGGATCTGGGGAAGCTTCAGAAATAAATTCATTTTAAAGTAGTGTCCCTTCCTGGGATAAGTAATATTATAAGATGGAAGCTCGATAAAATGTAATTGTGGGAATTCTTTCCGAAGAAATAACAAGGCCGCACCATCGCTTGCGAGAAGCACATTATAATTGTGTGTGATCAAAGCCCTGATGATAGGAATGCAACGGGTAGCATGGCCTAACCCCCAATTGAGCGGTGCAACGAGTATGGTTTTTCTTTTATTCAAGCGGTTGAATTTGTATTTATTACTTCAAAATTGAATAAAACAAAGGTATGGATTCTCTCTTCAGATTAATATTTCATTAATTTTACTGAAAATTTAATGAAAAGAATAATTCTGTGGGAAGTAAGAACAAGCTAAAACGCTTTAAAGAAAATGAAGCCTTTGCGAACGTGGTGCAACCATCGAGGGCGGAATTAACCGCGGGCACCTTTTCCTTAAAAGGGAATTGGGGCTCGAAATTTTTCAAAAATACCCAACCTATAGCGTTAGAGCTGGGATGTGGTAAAGGCGAATATACCGTCAGCTTCGCAAAAAAATATTCGGGTAAGAACTTTATCGGGGTTGATATTAAGGGAGCACGTTTTTGGAGAGGAGCTAAAACCGCCATAGAAGAGAATTTGAAGAATGTAGGTTTTCTAAGAACTCAAATTGAACTGATCGATCTTTGCTTTGCAGAGAGCGAAGTAGACGAAATATGGATCACATTCCCCGATCCTCAAATTAAGTATAAACGGACCAAACATCGTCTCACTAATGCCACTTTTCTTGACAAATACCGAAGTATCCTTAAACCCGGTGGGGTCATACACCTAAAGACCGATAGCGAATTTATGCATGGATATACTCTTGGATTGCTACAGGGTATGGAAGAAGAGATTGAGTACGCCCATCACGATGTATACGGCAGCCACGATATGCCTGATGAAGTCACCACGATTCAAACTTTTTACGAAATGGGCTATTTGGAAGAAGGTAAGAAGATCACCTATTTGAGGTTTAAATTACGTTCCAAATAATTGTGTATATTGACAGGGTAAACCAACCTACATGTCTGTACTTCTCAACTTTGCAATTGGCTTTATAGCTGCTCTTGTAGGGGTGATACCACCTGGATTACTAAACATGTCCGCTGCAAAGATCAGTATGAAACAAGGGCGAAAGATCGCCTTGTTATTTTCAGCAGGAGTTTGCTTGACGGTCTGTGTACAAACCTATGTCGCTTTATTGTTTGCCCGTTATCTGGACAAGCATCCTGAGATCATAGATATGCTTCAAAAAGTAGCGCTGGGGATATTTCTATGTATTACCATCTATTTCTTTTTTATCGCTAAAGACACGCGCAGAGAGATTCCCAAAGAGGTAAATCATTCAAAGACGAATCGTTTTTTCTACGGAATTCTTCTGGCAGCCCTCAACTTATTACCCTTACCTTATTGGGTATATATAAGTGTAACTTTTAGTGCTTTTGGGTGGTTTAGTTTCGAGCAACCGGGGTTGTGGGCGGCTGTAATTGCGT